>Ga0138256_10005760_pt1 | contig 13110 bp, 11 predicted proteins | sample KNB2016incub_MG_FD_105486 | JGI IMG/M metagenome (GOLD analysis project Ga0138256, IMG submission 105486) | Active sludge microbial communities from wastewater in Klosterneuburg, Austria - KNB2014incub_MG | ecosystem: Engineered > WWTP > Activated sludge > Unclassified | place: Austria...
ATTTCATATCAATCGATTATAAATTTTTTACTAATCTACTCATTTGAAATCGAAATAACACAGTCTATCTTTTTTCATCTTAAAACAGGTAATTTTTAAGCCGTTTATACCCCCGGAAAACGCTGTATGAATAAGCATATCAATTTAATTCAGCCATCGCATTCATCAATGTTTTCAGGTTTTTAGCTATCATCCCGGGGAATGGGTAATCCTTTAATTTGTTTATCGGTACAGTTACGAAGTCATCGTGTAAATCCAGCTCTTTTATAAGATAAAAATATCCGTTGACGATCTGATGCGTCAGGGTCTGCTTATATTCCAAAGCAGGCCGACCAAAGGAAAAGAGCTGAGAAAATACTTTTTTCAATGCCGCGGTTCCGGGTCTATCAGGAGATAGAGACTCGATCATTGGAAATTCGTACAAACCATTCCATATATCTTTTTTAGACCTGATCCGAATACTGACATTCCGGTTTGAATCCATCATTATAAAAAAATGGAAATGCCTGATTTTTTTGACTATGGTTTTTTTTGCCGGGGGCAATTGGTGAACCAGATTTTTTTGCAGGGCAATACAGGTTTTTTGTAAAGGGCAAATTTTACAAGCCGGATTTTTTGGGGTGCAGCACAAGGCACCAAAGTCCATGATAGCCTGATTGTACAAGGCAGGACTCGTTTTATCCAATAGTTGATCCGCCAGGTGCTGGAACGATTTTTTTTGTATTGAAGATTGTAAGTTTTCTTTGATGCCAAAATAGCGGGAAAGAATACGGTGCACATTGCCGTCCAGGACAGCATGGGGTAAATCAAATGCAAAAGCAGCAATAGCGGAGGCGGTATAGTCCCCTACCCCCTTTAATCGTTTTATTGCTTCAAAACTATCTGGAAAATGGCCTGAATTATACTGTACAATCCAGGTGGCACTGGCATATAAATTACGTGCTCTTGTATAATAACCCAAACCCTGCCATAAACGAAGCACTTTTTCAATAGGCGCCGAGGCCAGTGATGTGACATCGGGAAATTGAAGAATAAATTTCTGATAATAAGGCCATCCTTGTTCTACGCGGGTTTGCTGGAGGATGATTTCTGAAATCCAGATCTTATAAGGGTCTTTAATTCCTTTCCATGGCATAGCTCTCGGATGTGCCGATGACCATTGATAAATTCCCTGCTGAAATATTTTTATTTTTTTTTCAGTTATTTTGTAGGATAACATCTGGAGCCAGACCCCGTAATTTTAATCACAATAATACAATAAGCAATTACATGAAAAGGAGAAATTTTTTAAAAAAGAGTGGATTGGCCCTGTCAGGCTCAACCCTGTTATCTGTATCCGTAATGCCTAATATTATTATTCCCAAAGCCAAAGACAAACTCGGCATAGCCCTCATGGGTTTAGGTTATTATTCCAGGGATGTCCTGGCCCCGGCACTACAACTCACACAACAAAGTGTTTTGACCGGCATCATCACCGGAACGCCTGAAAAGGCAGTGGAATGGAAAGCCAAATACCACCTTGCGGATAAAAATATTTATAACTATACCAATTTTGATGAGATAGCCAATAACCCGGATATCGATGTCGTCTATGTTGTGCTGCCACCATCGATGCACGCGGAATATACCATAAGGGCAGCCGAAGCCGGCAAACACGTTTATTGTGAAAAACCGATGGCAATGACTGTTGAAGAGTGCCAGGCCATGATTGATGCATGCAATAAAAATAAGGTCAAATTGAGTATTGGTTACCGGATGCACCATGAACCCAACACCCGTGACCTCATGCAAATGGCAAAATCAAAACCTTATGGGAAGATCACCCATGTCCATGCCGAAGCCGGTTACCGCGAAAACCGGACTACACATTGGAAACAACAGAAAAAAATGGGAGGAGGATGCATGCTCGATATGGGGGTATACCCGTTGAATGCTTTAAGGTATGCCACCGGTATGGAACCCATTGCCGTCACTGCCAAAGCTTCCACAACCCGTCCTGAAATCTACCATGAAGTCGCGGAAACTATGCACTTTGACCTTGAATTTCCAGGAGGATTAATGACCAAAGGGATTACCAGCTTTGGACAGAGCATGGGATTATTACAGGTAGATGCCGAAAAAGGTTGGATAAAAATGCAGCCTATGCAAGCTTACAACGGGGTCAAAGGAGTGACCAGTGACGGAAAAGCGTTAAACAAAACCATCAATAATCAACAAGCCAGACAAATGGACGACGATTCCATGGCTATACTCCAAAAAAAGGCTATGATGGTGCCCGGAGAAGAAGGATTGAAAGATATTCGCGTCGTGGAGGCTATCCTGAAATCGGCTGAAGAAGGAAAAAGAGTTACAATTGAATGACGATTGATTCGAATGACGATTGATCCGAATTACGATTGATTCGAATGACGATTGATCCGATTTACGATTGATTCGAATGACGATTGATCCGATTTAAGATTGATTCGAATGACGATTGATTCGATTTAAGATTGATTCGAATGACGATTGATTCGATTTACGATTGATTCGGCATTCGTAACTCGTCATTCGTAATTCAATTAAGCCAACGTCTTCGCAATCTCCGTGCGGTAAGCTTGGATCGCCGGTATCACGGATGCGGCCAACCCGATCAACAATGCACCTGCCAATAACCATCCTTCTTCCCGGATAAAATCCCAGGCATCAAAACGATATTTATAGAGTTGAAACAGATAATCCGAACTGAAAAACATTACCAGATGGCAGGCCAGTAAGCCTAATATGTATCCAAAAAAAGAGATGGCAAGACCTTCTAAAATGATCAGGGAAAATAAGGAGACCGGGGAAGCGCCCATGACCCGCATCAGCGCTAATTCAGCTTTCCTTTCTTTTAAAGAGTTGTATAATGAAATAAATATACTCAACCCCGAAACAAAGGCTATCACCCAGGCCAAAGCCCTGATAGCATCAAACCCTATACCCATCAGCGAGAAAAGCCTGTTAATTTCTATAGCCGGAGTTGCAGCCTGCAATTGGGTGTTTTGATTGATATTGCGCTGCATATTGAGGGTCATTACATTCCTTGCTTTAAACTGTAACAACAAGGTGGTGATTTCGCGGGCTGCCAAGGCAGTGGAATCTATTTCCTCCGCATGATCGTGATCTGATTCATCGTGATCATGTTTTTCAGCATCTGAATGACCTGCTGACTCATTTTCGGCCTTTTCCTTAGCAGTTTGAGTGGTATCCTGACTTTTAGGTTGGGCCTGATGTTCGTGCACTTCCCAGATACTTTCAGCAGAAGTCAGGACCAGCTGATCGCATACCGTACCTGTCTCTTTTAATATCCCGATGACCTTAAAAGGCGCATGGTCGTGTTTATTAAAATCATCAGAGGTGAGGCCATGCGAACTGATAAAAGTATCCCCTGGTTTAAGTTTACTGACCGCAGCTACCGAGCTGCCCAGTGTAACCTCCATGGGTAATTTCCACCAGCTACCCGAAGCTAGTTCTGCTTTATACAACTCCGGAAAATCAGCGGTGGTGCCAACAATCCTGAACCCATTATATGTATCGCCAAGGGATAAGGGCACAGCCTTTTTAATCAAAGGGTGTTTAGGATTCAAAAATGCCTGTACCTCTTTCAGCGGGATATTCCCGGTTGGTGCATCGAGGTGATACAAACCGTTGAGAACTAACTGTAGGGGACTGCCTTTGGCTCCAATGATCAAGTCGATTCCTGCCAGGTTGTTTTCAAATTTTTGAGTGATTTGTTTGTTAAGCGTCATCATCAGAGCGATCAGACCAACGCCGAGGGCAAACAGGGTCAAACTTAAAACCAGGCTGAGTGGTTTATAAAATAAGTTTTGAAGACTCAATTTGATTAGTTTCATACGCCCAGGAGTATTTGCTGATCAAAATGGGATTTTATTCGGGCATCGTGTGTAACGATGATCAGGGCGGCGTTCTCCAGGGAAGCTTGTTCCTCCAGTAAATGGATCACCTCTTCGGCGTTTTCATCATCAAGTGCAGAGGTAGGCTCATCTGCCAGAATTACAGATGGTTTGTTGATCAGGGCGCGTGCTATAGAAACCCGTTGTTGTTCTCCGATACTCAATGCGGAAGGCCTGTGATGGGCATGATGGTCGACCCCTAACCTTGTCAGTAAGGCAATGATCCGGTCGCGGTCTATAGGATAGCCTGCCAGGTGCTGGCTCCATTCAAGATTTTCTATGACGGTGACAGCCTGGATAAAATAAGATTTCTGAAAAACTATACCTATTTTTTTCCCCCTAAACTGGTCAAGTTGGGATGCGGATAGTTGTTTAAGCACTTGTCCGTCAACAGAGATTTCACCGGTCTTAGGGGTCAATAAACCCGCAAGCAGGTGCAGAAAAGTGGTTTTGCCGGTTCCTGATTTTCCCAGGACCAGGCAGTGCCCCTTGTCAGCGACCCTGACATCCGGAAACCGGAAGCCGGTATTGGGGTATTGGAAAGAAATATTGGTACTTGATAACACGCGGCAAAGCTACTATTTATGCCTCAATTGATTTGTGGTGGTAAGGCAGGGATGTACGACAAATCGGACATTTTTGAACAAAATGTCATGGCTAAAGCCGGAACCCTGTTGATTTTAAACCTCAGGCATAAGCCTAAGGTTTAAAACATAACTGTTTGGGCTTCAGCCATGAATACAAATTTTTATTAGATTAAGTGCATGAATTCTTAGATTAAGTATTCTTATACAATTTATTAAACTTGTGCAAGTTGTCCTGCACCCCAAGGCAGGAATATTGGACAAGACCATAAAACAAAAGCCGGGATAGAATCTCTACCCCGGCTCATTGATATTAAACTTACTCTAAATGTACTTCTATTAATTACCGGCCCTTCGTTGTTCGTCTTCTAATCCGGTTTTTCGTTGTCTTGAACCCTTTACTTTAAGGTTGCCAAAACGATAGGTAAAGTTTACCCTCACGGTTTGTGATTCATTATATCCTCTGCCTTCAAAATAAATACCTCCGAAATCACTGACAGCGTTCCAACCGGCGGTTTTAAATATATCGGTAAACGATATTTTGATGTCTGCTTTTTTGTTAAGTATGGATTTTTGAATACCAAAATCAATATTGGTCATACTTTTTCCAACAAAAGTGCCTCCCCAAACTCCTCCGGTGTTAAACCAACCGGACAATTGCAGTTTCAAACCATCCTTCAGGGTCGCAGTATGTTCTGAATACAGATTGAAACCATTCGTACCGATCCGCAGGTTTTTGCCGGTACCAAAGTCAGAGGTATACACCTGCCTGAAAGCATTGACACTGATATAACCGTTGTACCATTTAGCTAAAGGCAGCGGCGTTGCGATACCAATGCTGTAGTTGTCCATCTGGGCAATATTCTTTTCGGTGATAAAAGTTCTTTTACGTTGGGTGGAATCGATAATCTGGCCGAAAAAATCATTGGTGCGTGAATACGTCAAAGTAGTGGTCATCATCCCTTTCAGGGTATGGTTAAGATTTACATTGTGCGAATATTGCGGGTTAAGGAAGGGATTGCCTTTACGGAATGTCAATTCATCCAGTCGTTGTTCAAATGGGTTGAGGTTTTGATACCGGGGGCGGTCGATCCTCCGGCTATAGGTCAACCCTAAGGTATGGGTTTTGTTAGCTGTGTAGGTAAGGGCAAAACTCGGGAACAAGTCGACGTATGACCGTTTTACATCATCTTCCTCTTTGGGATTCATGCTGAGTAACTGACCGTGGGATTGTGTGTTTTCCAATCTCAAACCAGTCTGCAGCGCCCACTTTTTGTTGAATTGTTTATTATAGTTGACATACGCTGCGTATACCATCTCATCATAGTTGAAGTCGCTGCTTTTTTCATGATCCTGGGTTTTTACGCCCTGGATATAATCGAAAAAATCAAAACCGTTGTCAGTGGTCACCTGAGAAAATTTGAATCCGATGCCTAATCTACCTTTGGCCAGATTTTGTTCGTAATCTCCTTTAAGGGTACGGATGAGTATATCTGTATTGGTTAAAGAACCGAAGATACTGCTGGAAAACAATGAAGCTTCGTCCGGCGACATGTATAGATTCGGATTGTAAGAATCATTTTTTATACTGATTTTACCATAATCGGCATCGATATTCAGGGTCCTTCCTGAAGTATCCTTGTAAGCATAATTAAGGTTGGTTTGGAAATTATTTCTTTTTTCCAATGTTCGGGTAGATGAATTAAGTATAGAATCTATGATGCCATTGTTATTCAGTGTACCGATTCTGGTCCTGCCGTAACCATTTTGTACTCCATCATAAATATTTCCATTGATCTGAGCACCGATAGTATGTTTAGAATTGATGAGGTAGTCCACACCTATCCGGCCATTCAATCTGGGATATTTGACCGAATCGTCTTTGATTTTATTGTTTTGATCAAAAAACAAACCTCCCTGCTCCCGGTAAAAATTCACATTTTCATGATTAATCCCCATACCAGCGGAAATATTGGAATAGAAATTAAATTTCTCTTTGCGGTGATTGAGGTTGAGTGACCCATTTCCTTTAGGTGTAATACCCATCCTGAAATTCATCGAAGCCGTACCATTGGTCCCGAGGCTTTGATTGCGTTTCAACCGGATATTTATAATCCCTGCATTACCTTCTGCTTCATATTTGGCTGATGGATTGAGAATAACTTCGATTGCTTCAATGGTGTTGGCATTATAACTCTTTAACAAGGAAGCCAGATCACGACCACCGATACGGGCAGGTTTACCGTCAATATAAATCTGAACACCGCTTTTACCCTTCAACATGATGTTTTCATTGTTGTCAATCACCACACCCGGGGCTTTGCGCAATATTTCCAGTCCGTCACTTCCTGCTGAACTGACATTGTTTTCTACATTGAGGATCATTTTTTCAGCTTTAATTTCAATGATCGGTTTTACCGCCGATACCGTGACGGTTTGAAGCTCTGTGGCATTTTCAGGAAAATGGTGTAACCCTGTATTTAAAATACCCGAGCTGTACTCAAATGCCGGTATCAGGAAATCGGGTTTACCTACGTAAGAAATTTTAAGGACGTATTTACCCGGTTTGGAATTTTCAAATTCAAACATACCTTCCTGGTCTGTAATAGCGCCTTTGACCAGGCCACTGTCTTTGAAATTTAATAATAGAACGGTTGCAAACTCATAGGCCTCTGTTTTGGAATCACCTACTTTTCCGGTGATCATATTTTGGGCCAAAAGGGTTTGACTAGAGGTCAGCAGCACTGCTGCAAAAATCAAAATAGCATTAAACGTTTTCATATGGATATAGACCACATTTAAACGAAAATGGTTGCATCAATTCAGCCTCTGATCGGACGAATTGCGACTAAAGTCGGGGATTGTTCGACTAATAATTAAAATCATAAATCGAATGGTTAGAATAATCCTTACTTGCCTTGATTTTAAATTATCTCAACCTGATCTTAAATTAACCGATCGATTATTATACCTGGATTTCTCACCCATTTCGGGTGATAAATTAATTACGCGTATTTAATTCACACCTTAATAATAGCTCTAAATTGGTTGCATCTGTTCCGCCTCTGATCGGACGAATTGCGATGAATGTCAGGATTTGTTCGACGAATAATTAAAATTATAAATCGAAAGATTTTAAAGAACCGGGATTGTCTTGATTTTAAATTATCTCAACCTGATCTTAAATTAACCGGTTGGTTAATATCCGGAGAATAATCCCCTTTTAGGAAGATTAATTAATTGCGCATATCCAATCCCCACATCAATTTATCCCTTAGTGTTTTTAAAAACGTATGCCCTCTGAGTTGAATCAGCTGGATGTTAAAACTATTTTTTTTAAGGGTTATAGTATGTTCCGGGGTGACCAGGCCATATTGAGAATCCAGTGTGCATAAAAAATTATCTGACCTTCCTTCAACCTTGAATTCCAACACTGAACTGTCCGAGATGACCACTGGTCTGACGTTGAGGTTATGGGGTGCAATAGGGGTGAGTACAAAGTTTCCTGACTGCGGAAAGACAATAGGTCCGCCACAACTTAAGGAATAACCGGTTGAACCCGTAGGAGTTGCCAAAATAATCCCATCCGCCCAATAGGTGTTGAGGTATTCCCCATTGAGTATGGTATGGATACGAATCATCGACGAATTGTCCCTTTTCAGGATGGTAAAATCATTTAAGGCAAAAGAACCCGGTTGAAAAATTACCGGCTGGGATATCACCTGCAATGTGCTCCGGTTTTCAATATGATAATCACCTTTTTCCAGAGTAACAATCATCTGACGAACAGCATCTTTTTCAACTACAGCGAGAAACCCCATCCTTCCAAGGTTAAACCCCAACAGCGGAATGCCGGAATTGCCTACAAAAGCAGCTGCTTTCAACATGGTGCCATCCCCACCGGCGGTTATGATCATATTTATCCCAAGGGTATTTAATTCCCCTTGTTCATATACCGGTGGCAAAAGATCAAAACGGCTATCACCGGTGATCAAATTTCCAAAACGGAAAAACTGGATTCTGGACTGTTCCAGCAAGGCTTTGGTAAAACTGAAAAATGCTGTTTTTGACTCTTCCTTTACCTCTAAAACAAAAAGCAGAATGCGCATGACTAGAATTGATCCCTGAAATGTAAATAAAATCCCAGTTCTTTTCTGTGGTTAATGCTACAATCCATCTGGACGAGGGAGGTATTGGACAACAAACACTCCAGGCTGACCCCGGTGCTGTATAACCAGCGGTTGGTCAACTGGTTGTTGACCGTATAATAGATATTGTTTACATATGCTGTGCTGGCATGGAGCGAAGTACTCAACTTTAAAGGCATAGACTTCACGCCGATTTTTTTATTACCCCTGAAATTGAATTTTCCGTCGTAAAAAATAAACCGTTCCCTGAATTTCAGGAACAAATAATCCATACCATCCAGGACATAATATTCGTACCCTTTGATATAGTTTTCACCAAAACCCAGGGCTTTGCTGTTGTAATAAGGAATTTTATCCCTGATGATAGATCCTCTAGCTTTTAACATAATACCGGTATTGTGTTTTGCCGACCAGGGGAAGTATTGATCCATTTGAATACTGGCGGTGAGGGTATTGAGGTCAATCTCATTAGCCAATCCTTCTTTATTGATCACAATTTCAGCGGATACACCACGAGAAGGGTAATATTTCAGGTCGCGGTTGTCATAGGTAAAGCGATAACGCAAAGCAAAATAATCCTGCCTGGCTTTGTTGCCCAGAAAAAAATCAGGGTTGAGCTCATTCCGGATCTGGTCCGCCGTTTTATTATAGTTGTATTCCAGTGATATGCTTTGGAACAATTGGAGTGTAGTGCGGTGCTCCAGACTGGTAACCATCCTCAATCGCTGCAGGGCATAGTTGGTCTCCGTCCTGTAAAAAACCAGTTTGTCGTATTCTGTTTTGTAATACGATTCTTTGTTTTGGGTATATAAAAATTCTGTTTTAAAACGCCAGCTGCGTTGTTTACCAAAAAAAGGCCAGGAATAATCCAGATTCAATCTCGGACTATAACCCAGTTGAAAAGTAAGTTTTAGTCCATCCTGCTGCCCGGTAAGGTTATTGTGTGTAAATTTTATCCCGTAATTAACTCTTTTGAGTGAGCCGTTGAATTCATTCCACCAGACATTAAAATTGCGGTCAGCCAGGTCAAATACCGGTACCGGAAAAATATACCAGGCCTCCTGAACTTTAATCATCAGGGAAACCCTGTTGTTCTGGGTGTCCCAGTTTTTAACATTGATTTCAACTTCTTTAAACAAGCCGGTATTGAGAATCCTGCTCCGGTTTTCCAGCAATATCGTCTGGAGGTATTGAGTGGGTAAGCTATCTCCTTCCTCAAAACTCAATTCCCGGCGAATAATATATTTTTGGGTCTTGACATTGCCTTCATAAAGGATTGAATCAACTAAAACAAACTGAGCCTGGGTAGTAAAGGTCAAAATTGAGAACAGGGCAAAATTGACTAACCTTTTCATTGATTTGGGGTCAAACATCCAGATACCTCATGAAGGCATCGTACCGCTCTTTAAAATGGTCCACCACTTCTTCTTCGGTATACGACGCACTGACTTCGAAGTCATATCGTCTTAATGCAGCAATAATGCGGGAAACATCCAGAAGGTTTATTTTCAGGGTAAGCAAAATCTTGTTTTCCGATGGCCTGCTGATGATGCTGCTGATGATCATTCCCTGCTCGGCTTCAATGATCCGGGATATTTCAGATAAAGAATAATGGATATTGTCAAGGTCCAGCACAAGTATACTGCCCGGTTCAGACCAGGCAAAACTTTTTCCATAAAACTCAAAGAGTTCATTGCGAACGATCAGCCCCAGGTATTGCCCGTTGTCATTAAACACCGGTATAGTAGTTACCTCGGCATCGGTCATTTTCTTCATCACATCAAACAAATGATCGTTTTTCTGCACGCCTATTTTGGACAATTCATCCATATAGGTTTCAATGGGGGCATCCACCCCGTTTTTGAGGATTTCTTCTTCACTGAGGAGACCGAGGAATCGCTGGTCCCGGACGACGGGAAGGTGAAGTACATCATGAAGCTCCATTTGGCGCAATGCCACCTCGCCCAGCATGGCGGGGTCAATTTCAGGAATTCCTACCGATATGAGTTCATGTGCAATCATCAACTAGTCTTTAATGAGATTAAAACGCAGATGCCGGGCACCAAAATCTTAAACTCTTGTTATCATTCGTTTAGCCGCTTTTTTTCCATCACATATTCTGTTTCGGAAATCAGGCCTTTTTGCCGAAGTTCATTTAATTTATTCAATTGATCGAGCAGGAGGTCATTTTGAGGTTCTGGCTTTTCTTCTTCAAACAATTGTTTTTCAAACGGCGTAAACTGCCGGTATCCGCTTTGTTTGAAATCATCCCATTGTTTCTGAATACGCACAAAGGCCAGGTCATCGTGGTTGTTAAGTTTATCGTAGTCGTTAAAGCCCATTTCCACTGCTTTGGCGAGGTGATGGTATGCTTTGGCTGGCAATTCAGTAAGTGAATAGGCGCAGGCGATATTAAAATGGGTGGCAATATCGCGGGGTTCCATCTGGAGAGATTTTTGAAAATCTTCGATAGCCCCATCCAGATCAAATTCCTTGTATTTACGCATTCCGCTTTCTTTGTAGACATTCCTGCGGCTATTATAAGCTGGTACTTCGATATTTTTCCAGGGCTCCGGATTGGATTGGCCCTTCCCCCGGTTTCTGGCTTGCTTGGCATCGGGATACCCTCCCGGATAACCTTCGGGGAATGATTGACCGGCATTGTATTTTCGGTTAAATTCCTGATCGGACATCATCAATAAAGCCAGGCCTTGAATCAATCCAAGGACGGCCATGATAGGCAGCCGGGCATTGAGGAAAATCATAAAGAGGAATATATAAAATATTCCGGCTCCGGGTTTGCGTAAATAAAATTTATGGGCACCGACCGAACCCAGTAGAATGGCTAGAAGTCCGGCTACGATTCTGTTTTTCATGTCCTAAATGAAGCTTCAAGATACAGCATTCGGATCAATTTTGCAGGTAAGCACGGTGATGTCATCCGGGAAGGTCTGACTTCCTTTAAAGTTCTCGAGTTCATTCATCAGTCGCCGGTTAAATTCAGCAGCGCTTTCATCGTGATATTTACAAACAAAACGTTCCAGGTTTTCAATTTCAAAAAATTGGTTCGAAGCATTGACCAGATCCGTTAAACCATCGGTAAAAACCAACAATAACGAAGGGGTGCCAATTGGTATTCTGCCATGTTCAATAAACGGCAATTGATCAAAAGCGCCTAAAACCGTACAACCCTTGGATAAATACTCTACCTGATTATCATGATATAATATGGGGGATATATGGCCACAATTGATGTAGTGGATATGACCTGCTTTAGGATTGACCTCTGCAATAAATAAGGTGAGGAAACGATCCCCTCCGGTAAGAGCATAGACGGCTTCATTGAGCAGAACCACCAGCTTTTCTATATCGGAATATTGCCTCGCCAACTGCCGGAGGTTAGCTTGAAGGTTGGACATCAGCAAAGCCGCAGAAACACCTTTACCCGAGATATCGGCCAGGCATATGAGGTACCTGTCCTCACCAATGGGCAGGTAATCAAAATAATCACCACCGACATTGTAATGTGGTTTATAAATACTGGACAATTCAAAATGCGGATATTTGGGCAGGCTCTGAGGGATCAAGAGACTCTGTACTTCCCTGGCGAGCTCTATTTCCTTATTCATCCTTTCCTGCTCCATCTGATTGCGAAACAACCTTTTGTTTTCAATAGCCACCGCAATGATATTGGTAATGGTCTGGATAAACTGGATTTTGTGGTATAAGTCTTCTTTATTCGCAACTGTGACGAGGGCATAAGAAATGGGTTGTTCCTTATGGTATACCGGTATCACAATGTCAAATTCATGGAGCCTCGGGTCATCCGTTTGTTTGACGGTGTAGAGGTTTAATAGTTTTTTCAGAATGGGAATCAGTTGTTCCGGGGTGTAGATCTGATCCAGGTTGGATTGTACTGCCACTGTCCAGTGATCGACTTCTTTGATCAGCAGCAATACTTTGGACATCCCCATTTCGAACCGCAAAAATTCCTTGTACATATTAAACAAGTCATCCGCGGACATATTGTTGTTGATGGCTTGCGTGATATTGAGCAAACGCTGGATCTGCATTTGTTTAAGAGAAAGCTCTCTTTCCAATTGCCTCAATTGTTGTACTGCCTGTATGGATCCACCATCCGTCATAGAGGGCTAAAATACCAAATTAATCAGGAACGACTCCCCGCCGCTATTAGATTAATAAAACATTCACAAATACAAACCTGGCGGGCACAGGTATTTAGGTTTTCATAACTATTTGATTAAAAATAATTTGATTAAAACAATGTAAATAACCAGCGAACTAAAAGGACCTATCCCTCCAGCACACAAAAAATGGGGTCAATACCAGCGGTGTGTTTATTTATTCGAAACGCCTGAGGCGGGTTGAATCTTGTTTTTGTCAAATATTCCCTGGTGTATAGAATGCGGACTCAGGCATTCA
>Ga0138256_10005761_pt1 | contig 13109 bp, 10 predicted proteins | sample KNB2016incub_MG_FD_105486 | JGI IMG/M metagenome (GOLD analysis project Ga0138256, IMG submission 105486) | Active sludge microbial communities from wastewater in Klosterneuburg, Austria - KNB2014incub_MG | ecosystem: Engineered > WWTP > Activated sludge > Unclassified | place: Austria...
CCAAAGATATTTTTGGAAATATATTCAGTAATCCACCATCTTTAGGTGCTTATGAAGCCAAACCGTTTGTTTCAAGTACGGATGATAAAAATTTTTATGCAAATATTTATCCGAATCCATTTGATGAACTTCTGAACTTTGAATTTTCAGATGATGGAATCAGGAATATATCCATCATTCATATTGACGGGAAAATGGTTAAAAATGTGATATCATGTGAGCAAGATAGTACAATAGATGCTCGTGATCTAAAGCCAGGAATGTATTTGATTTCCATTATACAAAATTCCCGGCAGATGATTAAAAAAATCATCAAACATAAATAACTACATACAAGATGCAATCATGATATAAAATCATTCATTGCCATCTGACCATTTGGTCAATTATTGCTAATTTTTAAACAAAGTGATAAAAACACTTCTACTTTATGGCAACTTGACTATACAACATGTTGAAATTTAATATCCTTTAAAACAAAACGATTCCTTTCACCTTTAAGTCATCCGGTATTTTTTTAAGAGATGGTTTTTCATAGTTAAAATCATAATTTTTTGTTTTATCCAACTCTATCCAATATCCGCCATCAAACTTTCCTGATAATAGATACAAACCATCCTGAAAATTAAAATCAGCCGATTTTAGTTGGGTTTTTTGTTTTAATTCTTTGACATTCATTCCTACACTTGTGCCTTCAGGAGTCTTATATCTGGGGTTTTTTATTACAATCCTAAAAACATTGTTCAGATTCTTTTTATTGTAGCCACCATTGAAGGAAAATAAAGTTTCCTTTTTTGTTTTTTTATCAAAGACCAGAAATTCATAAGTGATAGGGTCATCATCCAGAGCAGGTACTTTAGATTTTTCAACATAGTGTTTTTTGTCCAGAATTTTTAGTGCATCATTTATGGGCATACCGATTTTTATTCCCTCCACAGCATTATAATCATTTAATAAAAAGCTATTCACTTTTTTTGAACAACTGGCTAAGGATATTGTGGCCATGAATAAAAATACAATACGTTTCATAGATGGTTATTTTTGTAAAACAAAAGTTCAGATTATTGTGAACAATCCTTTATGGATATATTCAGATTTGAAGATATTTTCTGGATTTAGTTTGAATTTATTACCAACTTGGCAATCAAATCATTGGTTTCACTGTCTGCTGATATTCCATAACCATTTACCAAAACACCTTTGACTCCCGGCTTTGTCGAAGATATGGCATAAAGAATCGACTGATCATCGGGATTGGACACACCTTCAAAACGATATATCTTATCTATCACAAATTGTTCAGGTGAAAATTCGGTTTTAGAATGATTGCAAACCAAACAAGCTTGGCCAATGTTAAAATCAAGCGTATAACCTACCTTTTTTAAGGCATTGATGGTTTCTGATAATGTACCATAACTTTCTTCCATGGGTGTATTTTGGTTTTGATAATTAAAACTGGCGTTAAAGATATTAAATTGTATAACACTTTTTTAACCTAAGAAAGTTCTATAGACCTATTATGTTTCTATTTTCTTGCTATTTCCTTTTGATATTATACTTACAAGCCATTCCGATATTTGTTGTAAACAGTTTAATTAAGTATGCTAAAAACGAGATTTATATAAGATGATGAAAATTTTGAGATTTTACTTTGAAAGAAATATGCTTACTTTTCTTCCGCTCTCAACACCATTTTTCACTTCGCGCTCTTCACACGAAATTTAGTGGATAGTTTTCTTTTCATTTGGTTTGCTACGGGAACTACCTATTATTCTTTTGCTAAAGATAATGCCTTATCCATCTCCTCCAGATATACTCTATCAATCGGCTCTGTGTAGTGAAAAATCATCTTTTGATTGCGAAGATACATCTCTTTAGCTTTGGTGATATGAGTCGTAAACAAATCTGTATTCCCCATTTTTTGATGACAAAGCGCTAAGTAATATTGGTTTTCGGCGAGATCATTTTGCGTGGTTTGGAGATTAAGTTGGGTGATGGCTTTATCGTATGTGCCTGTTTCTAAGTACATGACGCCAAGGTGTAAGTGGTCAAAAACAGAAATTTGATTGGTCGAATCTATCATATATTGTTCCATTATGGAGATGGCTTTATCGATATTGCCCAATTGTTTGTAGCAAAGTGCTTTGGCTACTTTGAGATGATATTGACCTCCAGCAGAATACCCGATATTTCCTTTGGAGACAGCTTCGAGAGCTTCTATATCGTCGATCGCACCCTGATAATCTCTGAAAAACTGAAACTTACACCATCCGCGATACCCGATATTCTCTCTGAAGTCATACTCAACTGCTTTGTCTATCAGGTATTTCCAGGTGATGAAGTCTCCACTTTTGAGATATGCTGTGGATTTATTTCGATAAGCATAGGAGAAATGGGGGCATTTTTCGATGGCTTTATCCAGTATTTCCTGGTATTCGCGGCTGTATTGATAGTATTGGTAAGCATCTTCTGCGATCAGGCAAGCTTCGTATTGGAGCGTATCTTTTTGATAAAGAAAAACATTACAATTTTGTGCAGTGGTTATGTTTTGGACAAAAATAATAATCCATAAAATGATGAAATTGGTTAACTTTCTCATGGCAATATTTCTTTGATTTGACCATCTGATATTTTAAAAATCAGGTATTGGTAATAGTCTTTGGGTCCAGTTTTATCTGTTAAAATTTTCCATCCCTTGAGACTTTTGGTAATGGTCATCAGTTGGTCTGTGATGGTTTTGTCAAATTGTTTTTCTTTGTAATCATACCCTGAACTGATCAATCTAAACCGACCAGTCTGACCTTTGCAATTGACCATAAATCGGATACGAATCATACCTGAATCCGTCGCTCCACCTGTCGGTTTGTATTGTGTAGTAAATATGTTATCTAAAGCATACTTTTCGCCTTCGTATTGCATCTCTTCGTTGAGATTGTGGTATTGTTTGGTGTTTTTTTCATCACATAAAGTGAAATTGGGATTATCCAATTTGGGATTGTGCGCTATATCACCCACCATGGAAAGATATTTGGAATTGTTGGGTACGGATTGTTGCTGACAACTTTGGGTCATCAAGATGATGGAGATCAGAAAAATGAACATCTTGTACATATTTTAGGTATTGGTGTTAAACCTTATAGGTTTTCAAAATCTATAAGGTTTGAATACAGCAAAAATACAAAATAATTATGATCTTTTGATTCATTCGCATAGTCAAATATCCCTAGCTGAGACTATGATTAAGAACATGAATTTTCGAGCTTCATTCTTACTTAAGGCTAATTTTTTATAAACCTTAAACTTTCACCATTGATATGCAAAAGATATAAACCTGCGGGAAGATTAGATACATCCACACTTAAATTTGCACGCTCTTTATGGAATATCAGTCCATCCATTTTACGTCCGTGTGCATTAAATATTTGTATCTGGGAATCTTCTGTATATTCACCTAGGATACTTAATTGGTGGGTCACAGGATTGGGTGTTATTTGGAACGGTTTATTGTTTTGTAACTTATCACATGAAATAGATTTTATAGGTGTATAACTCATTTGTCCATCAAAATCTACTTGTTTCAGGCGGTATAAAGATGTTCCACTAAATGGTTTTTGATCTACGTAAGTATAATATTGAGAAGCAGTAGTATTTCCTTTTCCTGATATTTTTGATACGGATTGCCACTCTTGACCATTCGTTGAATTTTCTATTTCGAAGTAATCATTATTTACTTCAGATGCAGTAGTCCAGCTGATATGCACATACTGATTGATATCTTTCTCTATATGAAATCCCGTAAGTACGATGGGTAAAGGCACACAGGTGACGCTTGGTGTTGCATAACCTGATGGGCTTATGTCATAATTTGAAACATCATCTCCTGTCCAATTGCCACGATTATTAATGGCTGCTCTCAAGGCTGTGGACGTACCTGTCAATGTTTCATTATATTTTGAATTGTCACGCTCCGTTCCTATGGATGGATAAAGTGAGATGCAATTAACGCCATTGGTTAGTCCGGATGGTACAAGGCTCCTGTTTACACTAGAACCAATACAACCTCCATCTGCACTCCAACCAGTGATTGGGTCTAAACATGTAGGTGAACCGTTGCCGTCGTCTAATGTGATGCCAGCAATAAATGTTGCTGATGAAGGCGATGCGGGGACACCTGGCACAGAAACTGTGTATGCAAGCATTTGATCTCCTCCGCTTAGGTTAAATAATCCTGTGCCTGATAAATGGGACATCGTTGCTCCGGAAACACCGGTAATGGTTAAAACATTAGTTATGTTTTCAGTGAATGAAATAATCGTTCCACATGCAATTCCACCAGATGGGGCAGTAAATTGCCAGTGGTCTTCCCCATTTCCATTCCATGTGGTAGCTGAATTTATCCCTTCGTCTGTAAAATTAATGGAAGCATTCCCGGGAATTGAATTTAGCGTAATAATGGCAAAACCATCGACAGGCAGATCTTCATTATAACCGATAAAGGCAATGTCTCCAATGGAAACTTGGGATTTTGCGGAATAAACTAATAAGAAAAGTAAAAAAGTAAAAGTGATGTGTTTCATTTTTTGATATTGAATTGATTTAAATTATTGAAGCTAAATGTTTTGAAAATTGTTAATGCTGTTTACGAATATAATTTTTGCCTATTCATCTTTTATAAATCTCAACTTTTCATTATTGATAAATAGTAGATACAAACCAGCTGGAAGATTTGATACATTCACATTTATATCTGAACCTGCTTTTCTCAAAAAAAAGCCTTCCATTGTCTGACCAAGTGTATTAAATATTTGTATTTGCACATCTTCCGGGTATTCACCAGGGATACTTAATTGGTGGGTCACAGGATTGGGAAATATTCGGAGAGATTTATTGGTATGGGGTACATCAAATGAAATAGATTTGACAGGAGTATAACTCATTATTCCATCAAAATCTACTTGTTTGATGCGGTAATAAGATATACCACTTAATGGTTTTTGGTCTGTGAAGGTATAGTCTAGACTACTTGCTGAATTTCTATTTCCTTTTACCTTTGATACAAATTGCCATTGCTGCCCGTCCGATGATTTTTGTATTTCAAAGTAATTATTATTCACTTCAGCAGCAGTAGTCCAGCTAATATTAGCATGATGGTTTAGGTCTTTTTCTACTTGAAAGTTTAAAAGTTCAATAGGAAGCGGACCAAGTGCCATATTTGCCAAATGCTCAAACCATGTAAAACCTTTCACCTGAATGCCTGATAGCCAGGGATAGGTGCCATCTTCATATTTTTCTCTGTATCCTTTGGTGAGTGAAGGATTGTAAGCCATACCTTCCACCCATGACAAAAATGGATCACGTACTGCATCATAATGTGATCCCGGGTAAGATGCAAGATATTCATTCATATTGTTGCCATCGGTATTTCTCGATTTAAGTAATAGCACGATGTTACTGGGAGTACCCGTTTTGGCGATCCAATCCAATCTGTTTATGGTCCAATTGAAAAAATTTCCACCCGAACTGGATGGCATAGGTCGATAATAAGTGATCAGGATATGATCGGCGACAGAGGCTATTTCTTCCATCTCTGCTTCCGATGAATAAGTCAAAACCAGGCCAGTACTGCCTTCGCCACCGATGTAAGCTTCACATACCAGCGGACGACCCGGAACACTGGATATTGTGGCGCTGCATATCGATTTTATTGATGTTAACTGACTAATGTAGGAAGCATAATCAGGACAAGAACCATTGGTGGCTGCATTGTAAAATTCACATTCGTAGGTAATCATGTCCAATTTTTGTACACTCGTGACCGTACCACAATTGTTATAATCTTGTATTTTTTCTGCAGTGGCAAGTGCACCTACATTTCCACTCACATATTCGATACCTGCTACATGTGCTTTGGCAATAAAAGTTTGCAATGCGATCATGTCAGGCGTAAATGAACCACACGATGCAGTGAGAATCTGAAACATATTGGTGCAAATCAAATAATTAAAATCATTGGCCACAGCATAAGCAATCAAGGCATCTTCTGCGGAAGTATTGCCCAGCACGTTAGCCTTGAAGGAAGTTACCCATAACCCACGAAATTCCTGGGTTGGCTCCGGGAGTTGGCCAGAGATGACGGTCAACTGGAATAATAACGCTAAGGTAAAAGAAATGCGAAATAATTGCACCATGGTCAAAAGGATTTAGGGGTTGAACAAATCATTTTACTCAATTATAATTTTTTGAGACTGATAGCGACCGTCCGACAAAACGTTTATAAAATATGTTCCTGAATCAGGACTCAAGTTTATAACATGCTGCCCAAAAAGATAGCTTTGAGTATAAATGGTTTTGCCTAATGCATTCACGACTGTAACTACTGCATCATTTGGTAGGATAATATTAATCCTGCCATCAATACTTGGATTGGGATATACAGAAAAGACATTATCAACATCTCTGCAATGAGTTTTTATCACTTTAGAATAACTAAAATTACTGTTAATGTCAGTTTGTTTTAACCGATAGTAGTTGTCTATCAGACCAGGACTTTCATAAGTATATGTATAATCATTTGAGCTAATACCATTACCTTTAGAATCGATTTTCCCAATAGCCTTAAAGTTAATACCATCACTAGACTGCTCCACAGTAAAATGATCATTGTTCGTTTCAGTCTCAGTGGACCAATATAAATCAACATTATTTCCTTGACAATTTGCTGAATAAGATAATAGAGAGATGGGTAGTGGAATGGTACTTTGGTTGAGTTTTGTGATAAAACTGTAATTCTCGCCAGCAGGAGCTACTAAATTAAAAGTGCCTGGGCCAGGATTAAAATCCACAGTATTTTGAAAATAACCAGCTGTATAAATATTATTCGAAGCATCCATGGAGATGCAAGTAGCTCCATCACTACCTGTACCACCTGTATTAAATGCGGATTGAAAAATCCCGTCGTGATTAAGACGCAGCGTAAAAAAGTCTCCTGAGCCAGAACTGGAAAGTAAATAGGTAGCAGGGCCAGGATCACAATCATAACTACCTATAAAATGTCCAGTGATATAAATATGATTGAGTCCGTCGATGGTGAAATTGTTAGGAGTGTTATCCAACTGTTTTGCCCATACAAAATTTCCATTCACATCCAATTTTGATATAAACATATCAGAAATAGCGGTCAAATTAAAAGTGGATGCTGGATTAGGATCAAAGTCCGTGACCCCTTGAAAATGTCCAATAGTTATCACATTATTCAGAGCATCTACTTCAATACTTTCACCAGTCTGTATATTGACACCACTAATAGCTTTTGCCCATACAAAATTACCTGAGCCGTTAATTTTGGAAATATACACATCGGTATTGCCTGCACTTGTTATATTGTGAACACCCAGTAAGCTGGGATTGAAGTCAGCTGTACCAGTAAAAGAGCCAATGGAGTAAATATTGTTATCATCATCAATTGCTAAATCCTCAGAAAAAACTAATCCAGTACCACTAAATTGTTTTGCCCACATAAAAATACCACTAGTATTTAGCTTCAACACAAACCCATCAAAATCACCTATGGCTGTCATGTTAAAAACACCTAATGCACCAGGGTTAAAATCTTTGGTATCTTCAAAAAATCCCGTTAAGCAAATATTATTAGCATTATCCAATTCAAAAGATAATTGGCTACCCAAAACAGAACTTGTATTTACCATTTTATGTGCCCAGACAAAATTACCACTCCCGTCCAATTTTGATAGAAATGAATTTGCAGACCATCCACTAGGAAACACATCGGTTTCTAAATTATAAAACCCTGGACCGGGATCAAAATCCACTATTCCATTATCCCAACTATAATTTTGATTGCTAAAAGATCCAATAGTATATACATTTCCCATTGGGTCCACTTTTATTTCGAAACCTGTTACCAATGTTTCGTCAGTCAATGGAACAAATTCCTTTGCCCAAACAAAATTACCACTTGCATTTAATTTTAAGATAAAGCTATTTACTCTACCATATGCTGCTGTCAGATTAAAAACACCTAATGGGCTAGGATCAAAATCCACTGTTCCACTGAAGTAGCCGGTTGTATAGACATTTCCGGAAGCATCATGAGTGATGCCATATGTGTAGTATTCTCCTTTTTTTGCCCATACAAAATCAGGTATTTGAGAGAAGCCCGAAAGTATATAAAAAAAGAAGCAAATGAAAAACATTAACTTGCACATATTGCATTAATTTAGATCAAAACAAACTACAAATTTACACCCATAATCCAAACGAAGCATTAGTGATTTATCACTAACCCAATGGTTTGTTTTGAATAAATGATTTGTGATATTATTTAATTATTTGAACCCATAGGATGATAAAATCCGTATGGGAGAAGATTTTTCTATAATGATCAGGTAGTCAAAACTTTTATTTCCTTTTATTTTGGTGTAGTAAATATCTCTTGTTATAGGTGTGTGAACATAGATAGCACCTATAGCATTTAAAACTTCATTATCAATATTTTTGCAATCTATGGTGTTGATTTATCACTAACATCGTTGTTATAAATTTATCGCCTTGATGACTAATTCGGCAGACGAATGTACCCCAAATTTTTTCAATAACCGCTGTCTATGATTATCCACTGTATTTTTTGTAATACCCAGAATGTCAGCAATTTGTTTGCTGGCTTTGCCTTGACTGAGGAGGCCTATGATTTCTTTCTCACGCTGGCTTGTAGGCGGGTAAGGCTTCTCTATCCATTGTTGGTCTTTTGATGAGTAATACGTAAAAAGTTGTTTGTCCGTCAATGTTGCATCAAGTACTGTCATCATGGATGTAGCATCCGGTTTCATAAAATGATCGACATTCGTGTATAGTACCATACCATATAGTAGTTGGTCGTTTTCATCAAAATAGAGTGCTGGATATTGAATACTATTCCATTTATATTGGCTCTCATCATTCATCACTCTGGCATACATCGTGAAATTAAAGTGCTTTCTCTGTTCAGGTGGCAAGCTAAATATTTTTGGAAAAATGATGGCTATGTATGTCATAATAGAAAGCAAGTCTTCTTCTTTGTATCGGGAGAAAAAAATTTCAGGGCTGGTTGCTACAAGTTCATCCGCAGTCATAGATGTCATTTTTTTAACGGAACCATCCACCATAAGGATTTTTGGAAAAGGTTGTGTATTAAGGAATATCTGCCAGTAGTACTCACCCAAAACAAGTCTAGGAATAGTCTCAATATAGGGTTTAAAAAATTGATATATTTGATTTTCATCATCAGTCACATGAGTCCTGGTCTCTTCCCAAAGTTCATAAAATCTTTGTTGGGTGATGGTTTGCAACTGGAGGTTATTGTTGTTCATAAGATGTTGTTTTATATGACAAAGCTCTGATTTGCTGCAATAATATGGATAATAATCATTTTTATCATGGCGAAGGACATATTTCTTAAATTCTTTCAGCTAATTTTCTGATAAAACTAAAACTATTATCCGTACACCGGGTCTGATAAATATTCTCCGGGATATACTACAAAGACCGGAAAACAAAAGACCATTTCTTCTCCTTCTGGTCGGATATCCTGCCAATGGGGTATAAGTACCTGATTTGGTTAGGAAGCGTGTAGGAGATGTTTTGATTTGGCATTGAAGCGATGAAATGTAGGATATAAAATAAAAAGATATAACTGCTAAAAATTCTTGTATTTCAAAATATTTTGATAAATATTCTACTTTTTCTTGGCAAGTCAAAATTAATATCTTATATTTGCTTCGATAAAACTTTTTAAACTTGTAAAACTTTCAAAATGAAAAATCAAAACTTTTCTATCTATCTATCTATCTATCTATCTATCTATCTATCTATCTGATAGGTTTTAGTTCCTGTGTTAAGGATCCGGTGCATAAAAAAGATAATATGTCAGCTATGACTGAGTCCCGAAGTTCTTCTGATTGTGGTGAATGTGGCAACCTTATTTCAAACGGAGACTTTTCTGATCATTATCTTACCAGTATTCCTGCACAATGTACTTCTGGTTTTAGTAACAATGGTGTAGTAGACTGGTCAGCAGCTTTTGGTACACCAGATTTGTATATGGAAGGGTGTTGTTTTTATGAAAATTCATATACACCATACAATAAAGATATTGCAATTATGGAAACAGACCCTGCAGTCGAATATACAGAGGGTATCCTTCAATCCGTAAACATCCTGACAGATGAAGATGTTGTTTATAATTTATGTTTTGACGCCATGGGCAGTACAACTCTAAATGTTGTATTGACAACATCTTTTTCACCTACCACAAATACTACTTATAATTATCCTTCGTTTGGAAATCATCAAATACTTTTTGATGAAATGCTAAATCCGGTTCAGGAGCCTTGTGATGATTCTTTTGACCATTATTCAGTTGAATTTGAACCTGGCAGACCATATCAGCAATTGATATTATATCCGTTAAGTGGAGAAAATGCAGGAACAGCCATCGTAGATAATATCCAGCTTACCTGCAGGTCTACCTATCTGGAAGGTATTTTATATTCATACAATGGATGTGAGTTTAAATTTGAGCCTAAACTTTCGGGTCAAATTGATATAGATGAAGTTCATTGGGATTTCGGAGACAGTAATACATCAAATGTTAAAAATCCAGAGCATATATACGATGTGAAAGGTGAATATATAGTTACATTGACCATCATTGACACAAGAGGATGCTGTTCTAAAACTACCACCAGAGTAGAATGTAAAGATGTTGTGGAATGTCTTACATATCAATGTTGGGAAGAATTTTTAATCATTGAATGTGCAAATTCAGTGACACTTCAATTGCCTGGAAATGTACCGGAAATCGTGGTTGGTTTTTCCACTATCTATAATGCGATGAATATTTGTAATGATCCGTATTTGCAAAATCCCATCCCTTCTACAATAGATATTACTGAAGGTTTTTGCGAGATTGCAATACAGATTAAATACGCAATTGAGGCGCTTGGATATCTTGTTGATTTTGAAGACAGTAATGCTATAAAAGACTGCACAAAAGGAGGCTCTACTCCGATACCAGGTTTCTTTTTTACATCCCAGGTTAAAGTAATATCAGTAAATGGGGATGACTGTAATGGTCAAAACGGCGATTCAGTCCCTTTTACCCCTGACCCTGCATGTGAATAAGAAAACATTTCAAAATGAAAAGTATAATTTTTTACGTTTTTTTTATGATTGGCTTTAGTTTGATAACTACAAGTCAAACATGCACACTATCAAGTGACACCATTTCCCGACAAGGTCAAATAGATAGCTTTAATATCAAATATCCGCGATGTACAAAAATAACAGGGAATTTGGTCATCACCGGCGCCATTACAAATCTGGACTCATTGTACGGTATCAGACAGATATCCGGCACATTATCTATTATAAATACGCAGCTTAAAAATTGTTTGGGATTGTATAATCTGGATACCGTTTATGGGTTCAGATGTATTGACAATGCAGTTCTAAAGAATTTGTATGGATTGGAATCTTTGACCTTTGCAGGGGCATTGCATATAGAAAATAATGTAGCTCTGGAAGAAATACATTCCATATCATCTACAGATTTTACTGATTTTTTTCTGTACGAATGTCCAAAAATATTGGTAATATTGGGGTTTAATACCCCAATATTACTTTCAAATATAGTGATTGAAAATAATGACGGAATAATAGCTATCGATGCATTTAATGCAGTAGAAGAAATAGATGGGAGTTTTCGAATACGTATCAATAATAACTTGCAAACATTGAAAACTGGAAGTAAATTAAGAGTGGTGAAAGGGTTATTAGAATTTTTATATTTACCACAACTGATTACACTGCCATCTTATGATTCACTTGAAGAAGCGAAACACATTTCCATCAATAATTTGGATAAAATCACCAAGTTGCCTGAATTTACAAATCTAAAATTAGTGGAAGGATCTTTAAATTTAGGAAGTAATAATAATGTGTTAAAATTCTCTAATTTTCCATCATTAAAAATTATTGAAGGTTCATTGGGAATAGGTTTAAAAAATTCAATAATAGATTTTGATGGATTTATTAATTTGGATAGTATATACGGGTCATTAAAAATTATTAGTAGCAGCTATGATTCAACTGAAATACTATCCGGATTTAATAATCTAAAATATATTGGTGAAGATTTTTTTATTGCCCAGTTTTTTAATTTAAAAAAAATCACAGGTTTTAGGTGTTTGAAAAAAGTCGAACGAAATGTCTGGTTTAATTTTTTAACAAAGTTAAATGATCTAAATTCATTTAAAAAATTGGAATCGGGCGAGACATTAAGGATATCATCATGTTGGCTGCTGGATGATATATCGGGGATTACAGGAATTAATTTTAATAAATTAACAAATTTGCATTTAAGTGGAAATGATTCATTGTCCTACTGTCATTACGAGCCGATTTGTCATTATCTGCAAGCGAACAAAGGCAGCTACTATGTGGGATTTAATAAAAAAGGGTGCAACAATGCAGACGAAATTTTGGAAGCCTGCCGTACAGTAGGTGCGGATGACTTGCCGGAAAAAGATCTTACCATTTATCCCAATCCGACAAACAACCACTTTTATATAGAAAGTGACGCTGAGTTAGGATCGGATGATGTAGGAATATTTACAATGACTGGATCAAAAGTGTCTTTCAGCAGGGAGGGTGATGCTATATATCCACACGCCCTAGATGGCGGCATACTGATCGTAAAAATAAAAATATCGGGACAAACCCTGGTTAAAAAAATAATTTATTTACCTTAGAGCAGACATAATCTTTTTGCATATGAGAATCATTATAATAGCCGGATGTATATTATTGACTCTATGTACACATGCACAAACATGCACAATATCAACGGATACCATTTCCCGACAAGGTCAAGTAGATAGTTTTAATATAAACTATCCTTCATGCAACAATATCATAGGTACATTAACTATTACAGGAAGCGTTTCAGATTTAAAACCTTTAGTAAGTATTACAAAAGTTTCAGGGTCTTTAATTATTGAAAATACAAAACTCACGGATTTAAATGGATTGGAAAATATTGATTCTATCAATTC
>Ga0138256_10005763_pt1 | contig 13107 bp, 11 predicted proteins | sample KNB2016incub_MG_FD_105486 | JGI IMG/M metagenome (GOLD analysis project Ga0138256, IMG submission 105486) | Active sludge microbial communities from wastewater in Klosterneuburg, Austria - KNB2014incub_MG | ecosystem: Engineered > WWTP > Activated sludge > Unclassified | place: Austria...
ATTAGCCGCATGGTTAATTTAAGATTTTTTATATTTGATAATCTTAAAAAGAATGACATTAATAGCAGCTTACTAAATGAGCCTTTTTAGAAAAATTTTTGGTCTGAAACCCGATCAATCTACTGAAGAAATAAAGTCTGGCGATAGAGGCAGGTATATGCCTGAAATAAAACTACCTATTGACGAAAAGTTTACGATAAACTTTAAAGCAAATGGCGGCAAATTTTTGTACTGTGAAAATTTAAATGAGATTTATCAAACGTTGCAGCATATTATCGAGGAAAATAATTGGGAAAATGAAGAAACGCTTATTTATGATGACAATCTAAAAGATAAATTTAAAAACTCCGATTTAAAACCAACAAAAAATTCTGGCGAGGCAACCTTTTTCTTAACAACTTGCGAAAATTTAATAGCCAACGATGGGTCTTTACTTATTTCTTCTAAACAAATATTCGAAAAAAAATTACCAGAACTCCCCATAAACTTTATTGTATTTGCTACAACCAGTCAAATTGTTGAAACCATTGGTGAAGGTTTAAGAGGAATAAAATCTAAAAACAGACAAAAAATCCCAACCAACATTACTACCATAAAACACTTTAAGTCGGGCGACGAAAAAGATTTTTTAAGTTATGGCAGTAGTGCAAAAAACCTATACCTACTTCTTTTAGAAGACTTATAGCATGAAGGAAATGCTTGTTCGATCACTTTCTGGCTTGCTTTATGTCTTGCTATTGATTCTGTGTTTAAATTACGAATACCTACTTATTGCGCTGTTTTTCGTGTTTGGTGTTATTTGCTTAGGTGAATTTAAAAAGCTTATCCAGTTAAAAAGCAACTTGCCTTATGTAGTTTTTATAGTGCTTTATGGTGTTTTTGGCTATTGGCAACTCATTTTAGATTCTGATAAAAGCATCGATAAAGCGACACAAATACTGATGGTGCTTACTATTTTTGTTGAATTATTCTTGATTAAAGATTTGTTTTCAGAAAAAACAATTCCACTTTTTAGATCAAAACGATTTATATTAACCACGTTTTATATTTCTACAGCTTTTATATTTCTCATATTAATTGCCGATTATCACAAAAACTATAACCCCAACATCCTTTTAGGAGTGTTTATTTTGATTTGGGTAAACGATTCATTTGCCTATTTGGTTGGTAAAAACTTTGGGAAACAAAAACTATTTGAAAAAATTTCACCCAAGAAAACGGTTGAAGGATTTCTTGGTGGTTTGTTTTTTTCATGCATAGCAAGCTATTTTATCGCTACCTTTACACATACGTTAGATTTTACAAGTTGGCTGATATTAAGCATTATTGTAAGTGTGTTTGGAACGTTGGGCGATTTGGTAGAGTCGAAGTTTAAAAGGCAAGCAAATGTAAAGGATAGCGGCGTTATTATGCCCGGTCATGGTGGTTTGCTAGATCGGTTGGATAGTATTATTTTTGCTGCTCCATTTATCTATTTATTTTTAAGAATTTTGCATTATGTTTCATAAAGAAGGTCGTATAATCATATTAATAACATTTATAATTGTTATTGGCTGTTCATTGTTGGCTGATAATTTTATACCTATTGGGTGGTTGCGCACGTTTGTTTTGCTTGTTTTAGTGTTGTTTTTAATTATTATTCTTCAGTTTTTTAGAAATCCAAAGCGCAGAACCAATTTAAACAATAATCATGTTGTTTCACCCGTTGATGGTAAAGTGGTCGTTATTGAGGAGGTTTTTGAAAAAGAGTTTTTTAATGAAAAACGCTTGCAAGTAAGTGTTTTCATGTCGCCAATAAATGTTCATGTAACACGTTATCCCATAAGCGGCACTATTATTTATAGTAAATACCATACAGGAAAATATTTAGTAGCATGGCATCCAAAAGCAAGTGAAGAAAATGAACGTACTACTGTAGTTGTTGAAAACGAAACCTATGGGAAAGTGCTTTATAGACAAATTGCGGGTGCGTTAGCAAAGCGGATTGTAAATTATGCCCAAGTGAACGACCAAGCCATTCAAGGTGCTGATTCTGGTTTTATAAAATTTGGTTCTCGGGTCGATTTGTTTCTGCCTTTGGATACAAAAATTAAGGTGCAACTTAACCAAAAAGTTCGTGGCGGTGAAAGTATTATTGCTGAGTTACATGACTGATGAAGAATTAGAAATAGAGTTTCAAGACACCGTAAATCGTGTAAATGCCTATACCGAGCCATTTCCTGCAGATGTGCTTTTAAACCTGTATGCTTATTACAAAAAGGCGACTAATAATTACAGTAAGCCAGGAAGCAAAAAAGCCATCATTAATGCGTTTAAAACTAATGCACTTTTTCAAGTGAAAGATATATCGCAAAACGAAGCAAAGCGTTTATATATTGATTTGGTAAATAAATATTTTTTGTACGGAAGATAAAGATTTTAATTCTTTACTAAAAACTACATCCGTTCAGGCACCTGAATTCCTAAAACACCAAACGCATTTTTAATAGTTTCTGCTACTTTTTTAGAAAGTTGAACCCTAAATGTTTTTTCATTCAAATTATCAGCACCTAAAATAGAAACGTTTTGATAGAATGAATTGAATTCCTTTACCAATTCGTAAGTATAATTTGCCACTAATGCAGGACTGTGTTGTGTTGCAGCATTTTGAATCACTTCAGGAAATAATTCTAATTGTTTTATAAGTTCTTTTTCTTTTTGATGAAGTGGTATTTCAATAGTAGCCGATAAATCAAAATCAGCTTTTCTTAAAATAGCCTGAATTCGGGCATACGTATATTGAATAAACGGCCCTGTATTTCCTTGAAAATCGATGGATTCTTTGGGGTCGAACAAAATACGTTTTTTAGGATCTACTTTTAAGATGTAATATTTTAAAGCACCTAAACCAATAGTTTTGTACAACGCTTGTTTTTCAGTTTCGGTGTAACCATCAAGCTTGCCTAATTCTTCTGAAATTTCACCCGCAGTAGTTGCCATTTCATCAATTAAATCGTCGGCATCAACCACGGTACCTTCTCTGCTTTTCATTTTTCCACTAGGTAAATCAACCATTCCATAGCTTAAATGATAGAGGTTCTTAGCCCATTCAAAACCGAGTTTCTTTAAAATTAAAAACAATACTTGAAAATGGTAATCTTGCTCATTTCCAACGGTATAAACCATGCCGCCAACATCGGGGAAATCTTTAATACGTTGTATAGCGGTACCAATATCCTGCGTCATGTAAACCGCTGTTCCGTCGGAGCGTTGCACTATTTTTTTGTCTAATCCATCTTCGGTTAAATCGCACCAAATTGAGCCATCAGCTTCTTGAATGAATACGCCAGATTTTAATCCTTCGGCAACAAATTCTTTTCCTAATAAATAGGTGTCACTTTCATAATATAAGGTATCAAAATCGACGCCTAAGTTTTTGTATGATTCATTAAACCCTTTGTAAACCCAACCATTCATCAGTTTCCAAAGCGCAACGGTTTCTGTATCGTTAGCTTCCCATTTTAAAAGCATATTTTGAGCTTCTGCTAATAATAATGTTTCTTTTTTTACTAATGAACTTATTGAATTAAACAATTTTTGAAAATCACTAATTTTAACTAATTCGAATATACTTTTTTTCTCTTTATTGTTTATTTCCTCATACTGGAATATTTTATTATTTAATTCAATAATTTGCAAACCTATTTTATCTTTTAAAGCTTCATAATTATTGTAATTACCATTTAGAGCGTTTTCAATGATTAAAGCAACTTCTTTATTGTTCTCAGTTTCAAACTTCACATAATAGTTTCCAACCAATTTATCACCTTTTAACCCCGTGCTTTCTGGTGTTTCACCATTTCCAAAACGTTTCCAAGCCAACATACTTTTGCAAATATGAATGCCTCTGTCGTTAATAATTTGGGTTTTGTACACGTTTTTACCCGATGCTTTTAAAATTTCGGCAACACTGTATCCCAATAAATTATTGCGCACATGCCCTAAATGCAAAGGTTTGTTGGTGTTTGGTGATGAGTATTCAACCATAATGGCTTTTTCATTGGTTTTTGATGTTACAAAACCGAATGTTTCTTCATCTTTTATTGAATTGAAAAAATGGATGTAATATGTGTCGTTAATTTCAATATTCAAAAAACCTTTCACTACATTAAACGCCTTTACTTCATCTACGTTTTCAACCAGATAATTTCCAATAGTTTCACCTATTTGAACTGGATTTCCTTTAACAAAACGCAACATAGGGAAAATAACCACGGTAATATCGCCTGAAAATTCTTTTCTGGTTGCTTGAAATTCAACCGATTCCAATTCAATATTAAAAGTTGTGGAAACCGCTTGTTTTACTTGGTTTTGTAAAGTTTCTTGAAGGCTCATTGCTAGTCGCTTTTTTAGGTGAGCAAAGATAAAACTTTTATTAAAGCATTTTAGGCAAAATGTGGTTTAATAAAAATGTAGCATTGCAAGCCGTAAAATTATAGGGTTACGGTTTTTTGTAAAATAGCATCTGTTTATTGCTGAAGAAGGAATTAAAAAATACAATTGAATAAAAAGTTTTTTTGCTGATAAAAGTGCGCTTATCCTGCGATTTTTGCCGTTAATCTATTGGTCGGTTTTTTGCCGTTTTTCACTTTGTCATTTTAACTAATTTATTGGTATTAAAACGCAGAAATTAGATTATAAAAAGGCTTTTTCCAACTTTTGTTGCGTAAAGCTATTATTTCCATTTTTTGGAAAATTTTAAAATCAACAAAAAGTTACAGCTTGATAAAGCGAACCTTATTTCCCTCAAATAAGATACAAGCAATTATGGCTTTATTACTAGTAGTAATATAATATTGTATGAGGAAAATAATTACTCTCATTATTGTTTTATCGGTGTTCTCTGGTTTCTCGCAAACCAAGGAGCTAGATAGTCTTTCCATACAATTAGCTTTCGAAACGCAAGATTCCTTAAAAGTAAAAACATCTTTAAAACTAATCAAATCCTTATATGAACTTAAGGATTATGAAAGGGCGCTCCAGTATATTATTGAAAGTGAAAAGCTGTCAGCTAACATTGATTATACTAAAGGAATTGCTGAAATTACATATTACAAAGCGCTTATATATGCTGAAAAAGGCGATTATATAAACGCCATAAATGGTTACAACAAATCAAAAGCACTTTACAATAAATTAAAGGATACCTTAAGCGTTGCAAAAGTTAATAACAGTATTGGTTTAATAGAAATTAAACGTGGTAATTATGCAATAGGGTTGCAATATGCACTTGCTGCTATAAAGGAATTAGAAAAAAAACATCTGCTAAAAGAACTTGGTTTGGCTTATGGTAATGTAGCGAATGCGTATTATAATATGCGAGCGGTTGAAAAATCGATTGAATTTAATTTAAAAGCAAACGAAATTCAAGAGCAGTTACGCGATGTTAAAGGCATGGTTCGTTCAAATATTCAATTGGCAGAACTCTATTCGCTTAAAAATGAGAATAGAAAAGCTATTGAATATTATGAAAAAGTATTGACAGAAGTTACCGTTGATTCCATGCGTGGTCGCATTTATCCAAAATTAGGAAGTGAATATTTAAAATTCAATGATTTTGATAGAGCTTCAAAATATTTACTTGAAGGGTTGGATCTCAATAGAAAATTCGATAACAAAGCAGGCATTTTAGCTACTTTGAATAATTTGGGTGAGTTGAATTTGCAAACAAATCGTTTGGTTTTGGCAGAACAACAACTTTATGAAGCAGGTGTTTTAGCCAAAAGTATTAATAACAAATCGGAATTACTTCGTTATTACAAATCCATGATTGTTTTAGATTCTACTAAAGGAAAATTTGATAGAGCTTTTGCATGGCAGCGCGAATATTACAACCTTAAAAACAGTTTGCAAAACGCTAAAAATGAGCAAGATTCCAGTGCAGTTAGGTTAGATTTTAACCCAGATTTTGAAAAAGAATTGGCAAACAATAATATGCTAAATCCAACTACTGGCGTTAACAATCCTGAACCTTTGGCGTTTGATAAATTCAAACTTATTTTTTACGGATTATTAGCCGCACTCGCCATTGTTTCAACCTTTTTAATATTGATTTATTTAAAGCGAAACACCAACATTAAGTACACACAAGAACTGGAAGAAAAAAATCTGAAAATCGAACTTCAAAACGAAGCTTTTGCGGAACAAACTAAGCATCTTGAAAACGTTAATAATGTAAAAGATAAGTTGTTCTCCATCGTTTCACACGATTTAAAAGACTCACTTTCATCCATCAACGGGTTTATCGATTTATTGAAGGATGGCTCGTTATCAAGAGAAGAATTCGATAATTTAATTCCAGAACTCAGTGAAAACGCAAATAATGCTACGTTATTATTATTCAATTTACTTAACTGGTCCAAATCTCAAATGCAATCTTTGGAGCCAAAACCAACGTTGTTTGACATACAAGAAGTTTTTGAAGAAAAAGTAAGATTGATTGAAAATCGCATGGAAAATAAAGGCATCGAGTTAATTGATCATTCGCTGCGCGATTTTGCTTACGCCGATAGAAGCATGTTCGAAATCGTGGTGCAAAACCTGCTTGCCAACGCACTTAAGTTCTGTAAAAATGGCGATACCATTACCATTTCAAACCACATTAGCAACGGAAGTTGTATAATTAGTATTGCCGACACCGGTATTGGAATTTCAAAACAAAATATAGATAAACTATTCAAAAACAACACGTTCACCACAGTTGGCACCAATAACGAAAAAGGTACTGGTTTAGGCTTATCCATTTGTAAAGAATTGGTAGAACTTAACCAAGGTAAAATTTGGGTTGAAAGTACCGTAAACGTGGGCAGTACGTTTTATGTGCAATTGCCAAAATCCAGACCAGCGTAAGCTATTTATTAGGGCGTTACCACAAGGGTCGGGCTATACATTGCAATCTTTTTAAAAAGTATTATAGCGCAGAGGAAAAACAAAGCAATTTGCCAAATTTTAGTTTGAATATAATTTTGGTCTTTTTTCTTTTTAAAAAGGATTTCCATTTCTATCCCTAACGCAAAATCAAAAAGCATTCAAATTAAACTTTTGGCAAAAATACTTCTGCCATCATGCAACGGGCACTTCCACCACCACATGCTTCAATTGTATCTAAAGAACTTGAAAGTAGTTTGGTATGTTTTTCAAGTCTTTCAATTTGATTTTTTGTCAATACACTATAAGCGGCAGTACTCATTACTAAATAGCGTTCGTTGTTCAATCCTTTTACTTGTAGCATGTTGCCAGCAAAATTAGTTGCTTGTATTTCAGTAATATCAATAAGTTCCTTGCCGCCTTCCTTTAAATGGTTGATAAGGTTTTTGCGTTCTGATTTATCGTCAATACAACTTAAACAAACAACAGCAAAGGTTTCGCCAATACACATCATAACGTTGGTATGGTAAATAGGTTTCCGCTTTCCGTTTACAGTTTGGTTTGCCGTAAAAATAACAGGCATATATTCAAAATCCTCACAAAACTCTATAAATAACTCCTCGTCAGCTCTTGGTGATATGGCACAATAAGCTTTTTGGTTGGTACGATCTAACACGATGCTTCCGGTACCTTCCAGAAAAAGATGTTCGTCTTCAGCACTCGTATAATCAACGATGTTGTTAATTTCAAAACCATCAGTTTCCAACATTTCAAAAATATCTTCTCTGCGTTCCAAACGTCTGTTTTCAGCAAACATAGGATATAAAGCTACATCGCCATTTTCGTGAAACGATACCCAATTGTTTGGAAAAATGGAATCGGGTGTATCAAACGCATCTGTATCATTTACAACAATTACATTTACGCCAACGCTGCGTAATTTTTCAACAAAGCCGTCAAATTCCTGTTGTGCTTTTGCATTTACCGTTTGTGGCAATACGGTATCCAATACTTTTTGATAGTAGTTGTTTACGGCGGTTTGTTCGTTCATCCTAAAATTTATAGGGGGAATCATTAAAATGGTGTTTGTGGTTTGTTGCATGATGTATTTATGATGAGGCAAAAGTATAATATTTAGGGGTAATACCCATATAGCAGCTCTTTATATATGATAAATTGCTCAGATTTTTGCTCTTATTTTCGTTTTATAAATATGAGTTTTAAAAAGAATTGAAAATAGGTAAGCACTAAAATGATGATGAAATAATAGCATACCTCAATATGTTTACTACCCAAAAGGAGTAGCTGTTTTTATGAAAAAACAATAAATTAAAACCGAAAACAAGTAGAAATTAAAGTTAGTGATGCTAAAAAGTTTTTAACTACTGCCAATACGTTAAAATTCATTAAATACATGAGTAATTCTGATTATAAATTTGTTACTTTAGCACCTTAAATTTAAAATCAAAAAAACAGAAAATGAAAATAGTTAAATTTTTAGGAGTTATTCTAGTAACTTCAATTCTATCATCTTGTGGTGGACAAGGCGTTTCAAAAAAAGCATTAAAAACAGAATTGGATTCAGTAAGTTATGCAATAGGCATGGATGTTGCTAAAAATGTGAAAACAAATGTTTCTGAAATTGACAGTGAACTTTTTATGCAAGGGTACAAGAATTATTTAGATTCTACCAACATCTTGATTAAAGAAGAAAATGTTCAGCAAGTTTTAAGTGGTTATTTCCAAAAGAAACAAGAAGAGAAAATGAAAGAGCAAGAAGTTGAAGGCGAAAAAAACAAAGCTGGAAACGTGAAATTCTTGGAGGATAACAAAAGCAAAGACGGTGTTAAAGTAACCGAAAGTGGTTTGCAATATATTGTTCTAAAAGAAGGAACTGGCGCAAAACCAACTGCTGAATCTAAAGTAAAAGTGCATTACCACGGAACTTTAATTGATGGAACTATTTTTGATAGCTCTGTTGATAGAGGCGAACCAGCTGAATTTGGTGTAAACCAAGTAATTAAAGGATGGACAGAAGGTTTACAATTAATGTCTGTTGGATCAAAATACAAATTTTTCATCCCTCAAGATTTAGCCTATGGTGCTAGACAAGCAGGTGAAAAAATCAAACCATATTCAACCTTAATTTTTGAAGTTGAATTATTGGAAATAGAAAAATAAATCGAAAGATTTAATATTATAAAAAAAGCAGAAAGGGAACTTTCTGCTTTTTTTATGTATAAAAATGAATAAATGCTGAATAAACAAATCAAGGTTGTAAATTTGCAGCATATTTAAAATAGATATTATGAGCCACAAAGCAGGATTTGTGAATATTATTGGAAACCCTAATGTGGGCAAATCAACGTTAATGAACGCTTTTGTTGGCGAAAAACTTTCCATCATTACCTCAAAAGCACAAACCACACGTCACCGTATTTTGGGTATTGTAAATGGCGATGATTTTCAGGTGGTTTTGTCGGACACGCCAGGTATTATAAAACCTGCATACGAGTTACAGGCATCGATGATGGATTTTGTAAAATCGGCTTTTGAAGATGCTGATGTGTTACTATATATCGTTGAAATTGGCGAACAAGCTTTGAAAGACGAAGCGTTTTTCAATAAAATAACGAATTCAAAAATACCTGTTTTACTTCTTTTGAATAAAATTGATACCTCTAATCAGGAACAGCTGGAAACACAAGTACAATTTTGGACTGAAAAAGTGCCGAATGCAGAAATTTTTCCTATTTCTGCACTGGAAGGTTTCAATGTAAAAGAAGTGTTTAATCGAATAATTGATTTGTTGCCCGAATCGCCTGCATTTTATCCGAAAGATCAATTAACTGATAAACCCGAACGTTTTTTCATTAATGAAACCATTCGTGAAAAAATCCTAATTCACTATAAAAAAGAAATTCCGTACGCTGTTGAAATAGAAACCGAAGAGTTTTTTGAAGAAGAAAATATTATCCGGATTCGTGCGGTAATTATGGTAGAGCGCGAAACACAAAAAGGGATTATTATTGGGCACAAAGGCACTGCATTAAAGCGCGTAGGTGTTGAAGCCAGAAAAGATTTGGAGGCTTTTTTCGGGAAACAAATCCATTTAGAAACCTATGTGAAAGTAAATAAGAATTGGCGAAGCAACCAAAATCAATTAAAACGTTTTGGCTACAATAATTAAGTTGTAGCATGTAGCACACGGTTCATAAAATCGTGGAGTTCGCCCATTTCATTTTTAGTCGATGCTTTTCCAATACTGCCAGCAAAGTAAAGGACAAACCAAATAATTACCATTAATAGCATAAGACTTAATTGTAGGGCATAACTTGTTTTAAGTGCAAAATTGCTGTAAGCCCAAATGCCGAAAGCAATAAATAAGCCAGCAACCATAAAGTGTAAAAACATAAAAAAGGTCCATACGGTTGGATTTGGACCAAATAATCCGTGAAGTAAACAGGAATTGGAGTCAGCTTCATTTATTTCAAGGTGTAATTGTGGCGACCAAAAGTGTTGTTTGTGCTTTGGGAATTTGATGAATACATGGTCGTCAATTCTGCTAACTATAAAGTCAGATTGCATTTTTTTAGCTTCATAAAACTTTTGTAATATGGCTTCGTTAGGCTCAGGTATTTCAATTTTAAATCGCGGGCGTAAAACAATGGTGTTGGAGGTTGGCATGTTGTTCGTATTTTAAAGCTGTTAAAATAGTATTTTTCTTCTAAATAGGAAACAATTTAATAGTTGCCAAAAAAAACCATTGCTTCCCGTATATTTCCTATTTTTGCAAAAAATTTAGCAAACCTTGCTAACTAAATAAATCAGTCTTAGGCTGTTGTATATAAATTAAAGATTATGAGTAATATAGTTGCAATAGTAGGTCGTCCAAATGTAGGAAAATCAACTTTTTTTAATCGCTTGATTCAACGTAGAGAAGCTATTGTTGATGCCGTAAGTGGTGTTACTAGAGACCGTCATTATGGAAAAAGTGATTGGAACGGAAAAGAATTTTCACTTATTGATACAGGCGGATATGTAAAAGGAAGCGACGATATTTTTGAAGCAGAAATTGATAAACAAGTAGAGTTAGCTATTGATGAAGCTGATGCCATTATTTTTATGGTAGATGTTGAAAGTGGCGTAACAGGCATGGATGAAGACGTTGCGAAATTACTTCGTAAGATTAATAAACCCGTTTTTCTTGTCGTTAATAAAGTGGACAACGCAAAGCGAGAAGAAGATGCTGTGGAGTTTTATTCATTAGGCTTGGGAGCTTATTATTCCGTTGCTAGTATAAACGGAAGTGGCACAGGCGATTTATTAGACGCTTTAATTGAAGCTTTACCGGAAAAAGTAACCGTGGTTACTGAAGAGTTGCCGCGTTTTGCCGTGGTTGGTCGTCCTAATGCCGGAAAGTCATCTTTTATAAACGCCTTGATTGGTGAAGATAGATACATTGTTACCGATATTGCAGGTACAACGCGCGATTCGATTGATACCAAATACAATCAGTTTGGGTTTGAATTTAATTTAGTGGATACAGCGGGAATCCGCAGAAAATCAAAAGTAAAAGACGATTTAGAATTTTATTCCGTAATGCGTAGTGTGCGTGCTATTGAGCATTGTGATGTGTGTTTACTGGTTTTAGATGCCACAAGAGGTTTTGATGGCCAAGACCAAAACATTTTTTGGTTGGCAGAACGCAACCGTAAAGGCGTTGTAATTTTAGTGAATAAGTGGGATTTGGTTGAAAAAGACCATAAAACAACCAAAGAATACGAAATGACTATTAGAAAAGAAATGGAGCCGTTTACCGATGTGCCCATCATTTTTATTTCGACCTTATCAAAACAACGTATTTATAAAGCTATTGAAACAGCTGTTGCCGTTTATAATAACCGTACTAAAAAGATAAAGACAAGCAAACTTAATGAGGTGATGTTGCCTATTATTGAAAACTATCCGCCACCAGCAAATAAAGCAAAGTATGTAAAAATCAAATATGTGATGCAGTTGCCAACGGCACAACCGCAATTTGCTTTTTTCTGTAATTTACCACAATATGTTAAAGAACCATATAAGCGTTTTTTGGAAAATAAACTACGCGAAAACTTCGATTTCAATGGTGTTCCCGTGAGTGTTTATATGCGTAAAAAATAACATTTAGAAGTCAAATTTTAAGTTTTTTTTAAGAATTGTCATACGATTGAGGACTTATATTAGCCATTTGCGACTATAAGCCATCAATCAACTAATAATGAAGTCAATTTTTTTGTGTGTAGCAATTTTTATTGCTACTTTTTCCTTTGCTCAAAATAAGCCTTTTAAAATTTCTGGCACCATAATTTCTGAAGAAGATAATCTTCCTTTGGAGTCTGCAACTGTATATTTACAGCGTGTAAAAGACAGTGCTTTAGTTACTTATACTATTTCTGGTAGAGATGGTAAATTCATGCTTGAAGGTAAAAGTGCCGATAAAGAAACCAATTTATTCATTTCGTATGTGGGTTATCAAACCCATTTTCAGTCGGTTAAAATGACGAAAGAGCAAATAGCTTTGGGTACTATAAACCTGAAGGTAAATGCCAATGCCTTGCAAGAAGTAGTTATAAAATCGCAAGCGCCTATTACGATTAAAAAAGACACCATGGAATTCAATGTGAAATCTTTTAAAACAAAAAAGGATGCCAATGTTGAAGATTTATTAAAGGAACTTCCGGGAGTTGAAATTGATGAAGAAGGCAAAATTAAAGTAAATGGTAAAGAAGTAAATAAGATTTTGGTAAATGGCAAACCTTTTTTTGGAAATGACCCCACCATTACTACCCGAAATTTAACAAAGGATATTGTTGAAAAAATACAGATTTTAGATACCAAATCCAAAGACCAAGCCTTTACTGGCGAAACTGCCGATGGCGAAAACAAAACCGTAAACCTTGTTATAAAAGAAGAAAATAACAGAGGTGTTTTCGGTCGTGTAGCGGCAGGCGCAGGTACTGATGACCATTATGAGTTTGCTGGTATGTTTAACCATTTTGATAATGACCAACGTATTAGTGTATTGGCAGGTGGTAACGATATAAATTCTCCAGGCTTTAGTTTTGGTGAAATACGTAAAATGTTTGGTGGTGGCAACAATGTGCGTTTTAGTGGTGACGGTTCGTTTAGCATCGATGGGCGTTCATTTGGTGGCGG
>Ga0138256_10005764_pt1 | contig 13105 bp, 10 predicted proteins | sample KNB2016incub_MG_FD_105486 | JGI IMG/M metagenome (GOLD analysis project Ga0138256, IMG submission 105486) | Active sludge microbial communities from wastewater in Klosterneuburg, Austria - KNB2014incub_MG | ecosystem: Engineered > WWTP > Activated sludge > Unclassified | place: Austria...
AATTAGACTTTTTGTCAAAGTCGTCCAGCAGGGCAGCTTCACGCGCGCAGCGGCTCACCTAAAAATGCCCAAGTCAACCGTCAGCCGAGCGATCCGCGACCTCGAAAAGGCCTACTCAACAAAATTGCTTGTTCGAACCACGCGACACCTTGCAATGACAGCGGCAGGTAGGGGCTTTTTTGATGCCTGTGTAGGACCAATACAAACACTTGAAGATGCGGCGCGTTCCTTGGCAGGGCAAGATTCGATTGTTGCCGGGAGCATCAACATAACTGCTCCAGAAGATCTTGGGCAGGCTGTGGTAGTTCCGGTTGCTGCTGAGCTCTCCAGGCATCATCGGGATCTGCGTTTGAACATCCACCTAAGTAATGAAGTGGTTGATATGGTGCGCGATGGATTTGATCTCGCCGTCCGCATCGGTAAACTTTCACAATCGTCATTCCGGGCTATTCGCGTCGGAAACATAAATTTGATTCTTGTGGCCAGCCCTCAGTACTTGGAAAACAAGTCGTTCCCCGACGAACCAAAGGCGTTAAATGACCACCGACTACTTTCTCTGGAGCTCGAAGGTCTCCGGTCCAGGTGGCACCTCTCATCTGGTCGAAAACGAATGGATTTGGACTTTCATCCGGCGCTGACCGCGAACCATATGTCTTCTTTACTTGACCTGGCGAGCATGGGAGCCGGAATTGCCCTGATTCCGTCGTACCTGGGCCACCCGCTCTGTGTAAGCGGCAAGCTAATACATGTGCTGCCGGGGTGGGCCCATACCAGCTATCCCGTCCATGTTGTATCGCCGTTAGAGATTGGCAAAACCGCTCGCCTGCGCGAATGCGCCGACCGCCTCGTTGCAGCGTTGCGCAGGGCTCTCGAACCCGTTTAAGCATAACCATTCAGTCAAGCAGGCAGCCAGCCAGCCACATGATTCCACGCTCAACGCGCACAGATCCTGAACACAACTTGTGTTCAGGATCTGTGCGCGTTCACAAGCGCTCATTGAGTTCAGGTATTGCATGCCATAGACACAAGATGTGAACAAAATTTCGCCGCTTCGGCGTCACCTTGTGGAGGCAGCACTTGAAGGTAAAAAATAGTTATTTCACTTTGATGGACAGAAGAGTGCCGCTGGCGGCGGCGATCACAATTGGCCTTTTAATGTTCCCATCAGCATGTGGACGAAACCACCACTCTGGAGAAAACAGGGACTCAGCAAGCCTCAATTCCATCGCAACCGATCTCCCCGACAATGGTGGCACTACCGCGATCCATTTGTTCTGGGTTTTTGCCGGACAGATTCATCGCGGGGACTGTGCTGGTCCAGAGCCATTAATTCCGCGTACCTGCTCACGCAACGTAAAAACCATGAACTACGACCAGTTCAAATCCCGACTCGACAACGGCCTTTCGCAGAGCATCAAAGATCTCTCCGACGAGGCTAGCGAGATTCAGGCAGCCCTGGCACGTATCTACGACCAGATCCGACCAATAAAGGCAGAGATAGAAAGGCTGGAGCGTGACGGTGACGCACATCGCACAGAACTCGCCCAACTTCGCCATGAAATGGAGGAGTTTCAGATTTACGTCAGTGAGCTACAGGATCAATTACGTTATATCGAAGATGAGTTGCGGCGCGCTGCCAATGATCCGGACCTTCGTGCCCAGCAGGCAATCGTCATGGATCAGCTCGGTCGGTACCGCTCGAAAGTCGCCACAATTTCGGCAAAAATCCCTGCTCTGCTCGACAAAGTTCGCGATATCTCTGACCAGGTTGCCGCCCTTCAGTACCAACTCGATGCGTTCAACACGCGGCTTTCGAATCTGCAGTCGGACCTCGACGACGTCATGACCCGATTGAACGCAGCCTACGATGATTTCTCGGTATATGAAGACACCCTAAGACGCCTGGAAAGCCAGGTTATTTACACCACGCTCAGCACCAACGGGATGCTGCAGCGCCAACGTCAGTTTATCAGGAGATTTGAAAAAATCTTCGAGCCGCGTTGATTTTCCGACAGTGTGCCCGACCGTTTGCTGAACGGTCACAGTTTATAGATCAGAAATTTGTACCCGAACGAAGAGAAGGAAACTTTTATGTCCATTGAGGTAACAGAAAACATGAAACTTGAAAAAGCACTTTGGTTCTCCGCACGCTCCTTAATCGTTATCGCTGCCTTGGCTGTCGCTACATCATGTGGATCGGCTAAAAAGAGCAAATCTGGAGGATCTTCGGGAAGCGCTCCGGGCGCAGACGGTCCTGCAGGAGAGACTGGCAACCAGCAAGACGGCGAGAGCGCCGTTGTAAAGACCGACGAATTCCTGGCGCAAGTCGGCGGTGTACCGGTCACAGGCCAGCCAGTAAAAACCGATCGCCTGGAGCTCAATTTCGCCGTCGTTGATCGCAAGGGTCAAACCGTGAATCCAACCGATGTGCAGTTCGCGTGCCGCGTAAACGACAGCGAAAAAGTCCTTCCCTGCACCATGACTCCCTTCGTGGTCAGTGGCTTACAAAATGGCATGTCCTACAAAATCACGGTTTCGGCGACCTTCAGTCTCGATGGGGTCAAGGTACAGACCCAGGATGTAACAGCGTCCTTTACTGTTGATTTTCCGCCTAACACCCGTCCGGCAAACTACGCTCTTGGAAACATCCTTCAGGTGGGCGACGCCTACCGCATGACCGTACCTGCCGGAATGCACATCACTGAGTATTCCAGTTCAAAAACAACGGGTGTCTTGAGCTACTACCGCATCATGGTTGAGTCCGACCCCTATTACCTGGGTAATCATGCCTGCGCAGATTCATGGGACCGCGGCTTGGTTTCATTGTCTCCAGCCGGACAACCACTGATGTATTGTCACAGCACGCCAACCCGTGATGCCTACAAACACCGCAATGAATTTCGCCTCGCTCACAATCATGTTGAAATCGCTACGGATGCAGCACTTGTCACCAGCGAAAACGGTGAGCGCCTCAGCATGGCGGCGTTTGACGCCGATTTCGAGCTAATGGATTCAAGAAGTCGCTTTCTCAATGCCTGCCAGAATAATCGCCGGGCTATGATCCGGGTACCGATGATTCCTAACTTCTTCCTTGGGACAAATCCTGAAAAGGTCAATTTCTGGTTTTGCGACACCTACCAGCCTGACCGCGATGGCCGTCCACAGCTGTGGCGGGTTGGCGCTTTCTACAACAGCGATGAAATTGATTGGAACTGTCCGCTCGGCCGTGACTGCGGCGCCGGAAGGTCCTATCCCCGCGCTGTCGAAGCTGTCTACATGGTCCGTGCGAATGCAGCGGTTTTCACGCCAGAGCTTTTCGCGCGCCAGGCGCAGGAACGTATTCTTGAAACAGTTGCTAAACTAACCCCTTGATCGAGGCTTAGCCCATGAAGATCTCCCGACTCGTGCGGAACCTGGTACTGGCGTCCCTCCTGATGGCTGTGGCGCAGTCCTGCGGACCTGAAACCTCTGGCAGGAACTCAGACGAAGCAGTTGATTCCGTGCCGACAGCCGGGGGATCTTCTTCAGTTACTAAACTTGCCTTGATTGCCTCTCCCGGCCGGTCCGAATCATTGGATTTGTCGGCTCCGATATTACGGACGGTTGTCGCGACCCTACCGGCAATGCCAGCAGGAAAAATCGAGGAAAAAGAATATGACCTGGCGGGATTTGACAGTGGCGGGCAATTCCTCGTCCCGTCCGTAAGAATCCGCGGAGGTCACTGCGGCACGCATAGCGCCGGGCAGGTCATTTTTTCATCCCTTTATCTGATGCACTGGAACAATCTCGGCGCTGTCAGCGAGTGGGAGGCCGTGCAATTAATGACCCCCCTGCGGCTGATCAAAGGAGGACGTTACTCGCTGCAATTGCGGTCAGTAGCGGCAAATTCCTGCGAGGGAGCAAGTGTCGAGATGGATTTCATCGGGCTCGCCAGCCGGGCCGCAGGAGAAGACCCGTCAGGCCAGAATCCCCTCCCCATTCAGCCACAGACCCCTGCGCCTACCCCCTCACCGGTTGACGGTGAGGACCCCTCACCACCGCCAACTCCAACCTGTCCACCTCACCCAACACTCGCAACCTCCCTGGTCATGCAGGGAGCTTTGTCTGCGCGGGAGGGCTGCCGTGAACTGTGGCGAAAATCTTTCGATGAAATTCTCTTCGCCGACGACAACTCGTGCAATCGAGCGGCGGTAGTTCAATCCGAATCACAAAGCGGGCTGGTGAAAGTTCTCCAGAAACGAGATGACATGTTTCTCAACCTCTTCTGGCTTCATGGAGTCGATCCGGAGGTCGCAGCGCTGATGAATAGGCAAATTGAAAACAGCGGTGAGCTCTTACTGCAGGCAGGCAACATCCGGTGTAACCAAGGTCACGGCGGGAAGTCGGTAGCGGTTGTTCTCAAAAACCCCGAATCGCTCCTGATGTTCACTTCTGATCCGATCAACACCTGCCTTGCCAAAGCCGGAATGAAGGGTATTGCTGCTTTGATGCCGAGAGCAAAATGGCAGGATTCCGGCGAAAATGCGTTCAGGGTTTCGTACCGGTTAGACGGACCACAGCCATTTTTGACTTTGACTTTTGCACTGGCAGATTCGGATCTACACAAAGAGTTTGTCGCAAAAGGCCGACCACAATTGTCATTTTTTGCCTCAGGCATTCATAGCTATCTTGACCAAGGGACAGCTCCCCTTTTACCAGATCGAGATGGGCGACGCTGGACTGTAAAAATAGACGATCCGATCTTAATTCGGCGCCTGTTAGCTCATTGGCGCGATCTCGAAGTGGTTCTTAAAGCACCGCTTCCCGGCGCGGCTGATGAGGGACGTTGCTCACTGGCTGCACGAATGCCCTTAGGGGAGTTGATATCCGACTCGCGACTGTCCGGCCATTTTGACGACATTTCAATCCCCGGGCGTCGCCCGGCAAGCCTTGGGGAGCACGACCTTAGCGATTTACAGGAATGAGGTGGCAGGGTATATGAACCCGGTTCATTTCCAGCTTCTTAGGCACTTGGCTCGTATGGAATAAGCTCATGAAAACAATGTCTTTATTGGAATCCTGGCCCTTATCGCTGATTCTTGCAGCAAGCATGGCCTCCGCCTGTTCTGCGCCGCTGCCTTCAATTGCCAGCCTGCAAGGCGGTCAGGGGACCATCATTGACAACGGCGGCGATAAACTTCGCTGCGAGTCCAATGGCCCCACTCCCTTGCGGGGCGACCTTGCGCTCGATTATGCGATGACTTTCGACCCCGTCTCCCAACAGGACCCGGAAGAGAGCAATTGGGACGACCTCGCCGGGCGCGTCGGGAGGCTGTTGCGAGCCAAAGCCCCGGAGGCAATGTCCAGGAGTTGGGACCGCTACGCGGCCTCTTTTCTCTCGGGAGACCAGACATCCGAAAGAGTATGGCACGCCACTTCTCTAACTTTGTCCGACCTGAAGGACGAAGGGCAACTTGCACTGATTCCCGATCACTGCAAAATCGTTCGTCAAGGCCACCTGGTGCCGGATCTCAAGCAGATGGTTCGCCGGCGGCACCTCAACGAAGACGACGTCACGAAGGTGCACTACTATTATGACCAAAATGAGATGGATCACCTGCGGGACCATCTTCCTCTCCAGTTCTCTTACATTGCCGTCCACGAATGGCTATGGGACTTCGCCGACTCGCCTTGGGCTAACCGATCTGCAAACCACTTAATTCACAGCCGGCAGGCAGAATCCATGACGGCAGCGCAATTTCAGGCCGCCCTTCGCTCTTATGGAATCGAAGGAGGCGAAGGAAGTTTCGTCGGCAGACCGCAGAACAGCTTGTCCCGACTTCGTGAAATTTTTGAACCAAGTCCGGCCTGTGATTTTTCCAGGCGATTGACGGCCGAATTCTCCGATACCGGCCGTGTTGTATTGAATGGTGCAAGTGTGACGCTCACAGCACGTGCGGAAGATCGAGATGGACACCTCGGTGGCAAAATTTGCGGAATGGCCTTTTTGTCGGGCATCGAAAGTCTGGCCGGAGGTGGACGTCCCGCCGAAGCGAGTTTAACGATAAAGGCCGGGTCTTTTTCGTTTACACAAACGGTGACCACCGGTGATTCGTTAATCCACGGAGTATGCGCTGATTCAGCATGCAGACACCGCCAGGGTCCAGTAGGAAGTGCCATTTTTGTAAACAACTTTGCTGATATCACCTGGACTCTGGATGCAGCTGCCTCGGGATCCGCAGTCCTGGTCACTCCTCGCCTCATATTCATTGGAAGCAGGTAGCAGTCGTGGGACTTGAAAATCCGGCAAAAAAAGCAGCACCGGCGCCAAGTCCGGATTCCAATTTCCAAAGCAGACCGAAAAGGAAACCTGTGGACTCCACGGCCCCTTCGGTATTCTCCTGTCCCAGCTTTGGATCATACCTGGCTGCCTGGGTTTCCTGGCGCAAATCCGCGGATCCGACGTTTTCGCTGCGAGGTCTGGCTATGCGCGCCAGAAAGTCGCCTTCTATCGTGACAATGATTGCCCGGGGCGAACGACCCACAACCAAGGAAGTCGGACTGAATTTGTGTAAAGTCATGGGCCTCAGCGCTTCTGAGCGCCGGTATCTCATGGCTCTAATCGACCGTGAACACGCAAGGTCACCGGCTGCGATCCGTGAATGCGATCAGAAACTGACAAGTCTCAGACCGTTAGAAGCTGATCATGTGATCGACCTGGATACTTTTGAGCTGCTTTCCCAGTGGTACCACACCACGATTGTGGAAATGACCGAACTAAGATCGTTTCGTCCGGATCCGGAATGGATTGCCAATGAGCTAGGTCCTTCCGTCACACCAGCCATGGTGTCAGCCTCCCTGGACCTATTGCAACGGCTGGGACTTCTTGAACTCAATGCTGATGGGAACATGCGAAAAACCCATGTTCGCCTGCGTACTACTGCAAACATCCCCAGCTCCGCCATCCGGTCTTGTCACAAGCAATTGATTCAAAGGGCCTATAACGCGGTCGAGAGGCAGACCGTCGACGAAAGATTTCTTTCCACGCTGACATTTCCCGTACCCATGACTAAACAAGCTGAAGCTCGCCGTATGATAGCGGACTTTCGCGATCAGTTCGTGTCTACACTTCAGTCCGACGGTGGACCTTTCGACGAGGTCTACCATCTGAACATTCAATTTTTCCGGGCAACTGTAAAACAGTCGCTTGCACCAATTGTGAAGGGAGCTACGTCTAAATGAGAAAACTATCGCGTTGGAACTCAGTTCTGCTGATCTCAGGACTTCTTTACACCGCAGGATTTTTTGCAATCGGCTGTGGATTGAAGCCGATTTTTGGCAACGGTGCCGGCGATGACGCGACGCAGAACAGTCAGCCGAGCGATATCGCTGGATGGTCTCCGGATTTTCAGCTCAATATATCTGCTCTATTTTATTACGAAGGCGGCCGCTTCTTCAGGGCCAGATGCCAGCCGCGGGCGGTTTTGTTTGATCGGTCAACCTGCTCCGAAGCCATTGCCGATGTTCCTGCGCCAATGTTGATGAACGATTTTCGGGCCGAGCGATCCCAAAAACTTCCTGGGTTGGACACACGGTTCGGACAACTATCGGCCCGTTTGGAGCGCGTGGAAAGAAGGCAGTTGGACCTGGTTCTCGCAAACCCTACTCCAGCTGATCCTAACCTGCTCACTCGCATCGAAGAGATGGTTTCCGCCCGCTCCAGCGCCGAAGCAACTCTGGCAACTCTAAAGGACCAATATGCCCGTATCGAGGGTGAGCTGAGACAAAGCCCAGATCCTGATCTGCAAAAACAACTTCTGATCATTCAGGAACAAATTACTGCGTCCAACGCGCAAATTGCCGGACTCACCTCCGAACTTGGCTCACTACGTCAGCAGTTCGTCCGGGCTAACGCCTCCTTGATAGACCCTGCAGTCTACCGTGAGTTGGAACAGGAACGCCAGCATGTGGTCCAGGAGCTTGATCATACCAACGGACAGCGACGGGTCGTCATGGACGAAATGCTAATGGGAGAGCAGGTGCTTATGCGCATCATGGACGGTGGCTACACATACGACTTCAATCTCGATACACCCACGGTCGCACCCATGAAACCAATCTACAACCGCTTTGCCGAAAAATTTGCGGCCCTCGACGAATTTGTGCGAAATTTCACTCCTGACATTGACACCCGCGCAGCGGTGGTAAGAGTCAAAGTTGGTCGCCAGGGATTTTTAGGTAAAATGCTCTGCCAGCTGACCACCGTCCCCGAAATGGGCTGTGACACGACCATACTCACATCCCCAGATGGAACCTCATTTGAATTTCCAGGCAGAGATGGATTCGCCTTTAATTACCCGGATGTTTGCGAGGGCTCTTCGTGTAGTCTGTTTCTGAAGGAAGCCCAAGGCGACTGGACGATCAAGCCGGTTTGTCGAATGTCCGGCGTGGGATCAACGTCTCCTCTGCGGGGCGTGAATCAAAATTGGAATTGTGCAATCACGGTCCGCAACTGGAGCGACAGGCAATGACAAATGTTATTTGCAAAGCAACGTTGGCGTTTCTATGTGGGTCATTCGTGGCATCATGCAGCGACTCCTACACTCCATCCGGCGGTCTAAGCGATGTCGGCACAAATATGCGCGAGAACAACCACCCGCTTGAGACTTTTCTTCTCTTTCGCGATGGCAATTTAATGGGGTTGGGCTTCTGCGACACTGGCACCCAATTGATCGATCGGGCACACTGCCAGCGCGACATCCATTTTGCTCCATCAGCCATGGTGCAGGACCGTCTGTTTGCGCGCTTTGGTCAAAATATGGACAAGCTGCAACTAGAGGCCTCTGAACATCAGATCGCTATTGAACGCGCAGACTTCAGACTTCTTGAGCTGCTGAAGGCGGTGCCGGACCCGGTGAACCCGCAACTCAAGCCACTCATGGAAGCAAAGGCAGCGGAGGTTCGGGCAACCGATGCTGAAATCGCGGGAGTCGATGATCAGATAGCCCGAATCACAGCGGAGTTGGCACGTAGTGAAGACCCTGAACTGAGAAAACAACTACTTGAGCAGCAGTCATCACGGGGATCACTCCTGCAAAAGCGAAATGCTTTTAACCGGGAGTTGAATAGCCTACGGAATCAATACACGACTGCCAACAGCGGCCTGATCGATCCGGTCACATGGGATGTCGTTCAGGGGCAAAAGTCACACCACATCAATGCGATCGATCGCGTCGAAAAGGATTTGAACACGGAGATTGAAAGACGGATTGCAGCGTCGCGTGCCCTGAATTTTGTCGCTGACCAGAGTTTTGTCTACGAATTCCTCAATCGCACCGGCTCCGAGCTTTTTTCGGCCATTCGAGCTCTTTACGCGGTGTTCATGGAAGCGAGAGAGACCTATTCGGTTTTTCCAGCAGTGCCAGTCGCCCACAGAATGTCCTTTGACATCGAAGTTAATCGCCCGGGCCCTCTGGAGTCGTTCAATTGTGAACTGTCGTGGAGCCCAGGCGGTGTTTGCAACAAGATTCGCGTATCCAATGCAGAGCGGCGACTTGAAGTCGAGATCCCTTCGACTAAATTTCAAGTCAATGAAGACCTGATTCAGGTACCAGAATTAGGTCGCTTACTGGGGACCAACGTTCAGGGACGCTGGCGCATTGCCGCCTACTGCACACAATCCATTGTCACTATTGTGACGAACAACTGTAAAATGATTCTGGAGTAGCCTTGAACATAGCCAGGTTATTTACGGCTGCACTCATCGTGGTCGCCGCGCAGACTTCAAACGCCAGCGCTAAAACAACCGAAGCAGTAAAATCATCTCCCGATGAAAATTCCTGGAGCCTGTTTTCAGAAGCGTTCGGCAGAGCCCCTCGCTATAGTTTCGGGCTGGAGAATCAATATACGGAGTCAATGCGCCTTGGCTTCGCTGCCAGCATTGAATCTTTTCGCTATGGTGATGTTAGATTTTATAACCTCATCGTTCCCATTTATAACTGGTTCGAGATCCACAAAGTGGAGCATCACTCTTTTTTTGTTTCTCCCGGTTTCAACTTTCTAATTTCTCAAACCAGATATCCCAAACGGACTTTTACAACCTGGGGTTCTGTTGGACATTTTGGTGGAGGTTATGAGTTTACCTTTGACAGCGGGTTGAGCGTTAGAGGTACGGCCTACCTCCCACTCGTGATGGGGGTCAATTTGTGGGGAGGTCTTGGTGTTGGTTACAGGCTTTAAATTAGCCGCAATGCTGGTCCTGTTGTGCAGTTGCGTCATAAAAGAAAAAAAGGCCCCCGGCACAAAACTCGACATTGCCGGAATGGATACCGATGGGGGTTATGGAGTCTTTGACCCAGCGGTCGCACAAGACCCGCTGACCAGTCGCTTGTGGCTCACCTATTCTGCTATTGACCCCGCAGGTGCCGATCAGTGGCTCGGAAAATTCAATCGAGCGGTATCGTCGCGGCTGGCGTTCAGCGAAGACGGTATAAATTGGCAAGACACGGCGTCGATCAGTCCGGCTACGGCGGAAACACTGGATGTTTCGGGAAGTTCGCAAAGGGCGATCTGGGGAAGTGAAACTTCCTCGATCGTCTACGACAGGTCGGCACCTGAGAAGGAAAGATGGAAGGTCATCTGGCATCGCTTCCTTACGGTTGAGGGACTCCCTCGCTTTGATTTCGGCTGGCTTTCGATTAAGGTTTCCGCCACCGCCGAAGGCCTGTCCACAGCCAGCGAAGAAAAATTCATCAGCTCCTACCTCTATAGCGACATCAATGACTCACGCAACAGCCGTTCCAGGCCACCCGTCGGTGGAGCTCCTGTGCTGACAGCGGGAAGCATGCTTAATGAACTCTCTACCAGCATTTGTGTCGAGCCAGCCTTGTTTGCCACTGATTCAGCACTCTACCTGGCCATGGCTTGCAATGATATCGAACATAAATTTTGGCGCATTCCACTTTTTAGGTGCCAGAGTCCCTGCAATTACAGGTCGCCGAACTCCTGGTCTCATGTAGCTAATCTCCTGACCACGGACGTCGGCAGATCGATGGGATTTAAAGCATTCTCCGCACCTTCTTTGTTTGAAAAAGATGGGCGCAAATTCATTATTGCTACACCAGTCGTAGAAAAAGACGGAAACGATTCCCACTACTCCGGTTGTCATGTGTTTGAATTTTCCGACATTGACGCGGGGACATTGATCCAGGATCAAAGCGGAAACCCCCAGGTTATTAAAACCATTGGGGGTCTCAGCGGATCATTTCATGGAGCCTGCGGCTATCACGCCGGCATGGAAGGAAGCGGAATCTTGTATTCCCAACTTTGGGTCGAGCACGCTCTGGGCTTCTTCTCGATTTATAAAAGCCACCAGAACGTGCCCTAGATAACGACTACATATACCAGGTCGTGCAGTTGCAGTCGCAGGTTGGGCACCCGGGTATTCCCTGAACGGGAGTTGGCTTCACCCCAGGTGTTTGCCCCGGCTGTTGCCCGGGACCATTTTGGCCAGGACCATTTTGGCCGGGCGTTCCTGGTGGTTTGACCGGGGGCACAGGCAGCGGCGGAACCGGCCCCTTTGGGGGACGGGCAGATGTTCCGGGTATGATGACGATAGTGACCTGGGCTTCCCAGGTTTTGCCGTCCGTTGTCTCGCAAACAGCGTCGACTTTGTATTGCCCTTCAACCGGGTAACGGTGAGTAACCCGTGCTCCGGCACCTGTCTTGGTGTCGCCAAACTTCCAGGAAATTGCTTTAACACCTTTTTTTGAATCACAGATACCGTCAAAGGTAATATCGTCAGCGGTCGTTCCAATCATGGGATGTGCGTTGACGCGGAACCCACCGTCATCCGGCTCTGCTCCATCATAAACGATGATCGACATCGCCGCGGTGGCTTGCTCGTTTTCGTTGGTCAGCACCACAAGTCCGAGCTTATATATTCCGGTTTTTGCAAAAGTATGGGGAACACCAAGTTCTTCACAACCCTGAGTGCGCTTTGCCACTGGCTTCGCGTCGTTTCCAAGGTCATAGTCGGCCTGAACAATTCCCGGATTCGCGCAGGAACTACGTCCATAATCATCGGCATCCATCGTATCGGGAGTTGGCCGTACCGTAACGGGTGTGCCGACTTTTATTTTGGTGACCGATTTGCCGGCGTACATCACTTCAATACCAGCAGATGGGGGAAGATTATGGGGAACATTATCCTTGTGTGCTTCCGACGAATCCTCAACGATGGGATTCGGATTACCCGCCTTCTCGCCGTCTTTACCCGGTCGGAGAATCTCGTAGCCAGCGGGGCCACAACTCATGGCAACGAGCACCAGCGATCCGAACAGTGGCAATCGATTGCTTTTTATCCTGTTTAACACTTCATTCTCCTTCACAGCACCAGCATTAACTACAGCTTCAACAAGGAACAACTATGAATATCTGCTTCACTTCATATCCCGATAGATCCGGAACTCCACGCGACGATTTAATTGGCGCCCCTGGTAATTTCCGTTATCAGCAATAGGAGCACGTTCTCCTTCTCCTTCAGCTATGACCTTTTTGGGATCGAGCTTGAATTTATTCAACAACCAGCGACGAATCGTCATCGAGCGACGAACACTAAGGTCGTTGTTATAACTTTCTGGCCCTACAGAATCAGTGTGTCCTTCGATCACGAGCTTGGTGTAAACGGGCTCGCGCATCAGGTATTCAACGAGACGATGAAGCGTGTTTTCCGTAGCTCCAACGATGAGGTGGTCTGAGTCAAATTCAAACAAAATGTCGTGAATGACAATGCGTTCCATCGCTTTCGGCGGTCCTGCAAACGGGTCTTTCGCCTGTTTTTTAAATACCGGCTTCTCTTTGGGGGGCACGTTGACAACTTTCACAGGCTTCGAGAATTTCGGACCGATCGTGTAATTTACACCTGCGTAAGCGCGCCAATCCGGTGAAGAAACGCCATGCATCAGCTCTGTTCCGGCGCCAATATGAGCAGCTAGGTTGGTGTTCACATCATACTTGAGTCCCAGTAGTGCCTCCGCTGAAGACTGCAGGCGATCAGAATTGTCGTTTGACTTGTGAGCCGGCTTGCTGCCAAAAATCTCAAATATGACTTTTGTATCAATGGATG
>Ga0138256_10005765_pt1 | contig 13105 bp, 12 predicted proteins | sample KNB2016incub_MG_FD_105486 | JGI IMG/M metagenome (GOLD analysis project Ga0138256, IMG submission 105486) | Active sludge microbial communities from wastewater in Klosterneuburg, Austria - KNB2014incub_MG | ecosystem: Engineered > WWTP > Activated sludge > Unclassified | place: Austria...
ACAACAGGTGGCGGCTCGGCGCGACCTTGCGGTCGCCGCCATCGTGGCCGAGTGGGTGCGCGAGGCCCCGGTGTTCGAAGCTGGTCTGCGCCTCTTCGGTTACGAGGAAGGCAGCCACTTCGTTGCCGATCTGCACGCGCACCATCAGGATGTGCGCGGTGCCCTGGGCTTGTCGCGCGATGACGATCCACTCACGGTGGCGGTGGCGCTCGACCACTACCTCGGCTTCCTCGACCAGCTGCTGCTCGCTGCGCAGTGGGGCACGCTGGAGGTCGTGGCGGGCAACGAAGCACGGCTGGTGGGGGGCGCCGGCGTGCCGCGCGCCGGCGTGAGCGGCTCGGCGTTCGACGTGTTGCGCAGCTTCTCCGCGCGGCGTTCGGCAGCGCAGATCCGCGCACTCGAGTGGCACGGCGACGCAGACGGAGCGCTCGAACTGCTGCAGCTGGGCTTCACCGGTGGCTACTCGTTGCCGGCGGCCGACCTGATCGAGTAGCTGCAATCGCCGCGGGCGGCGCGCTGATGGTCGTGCGCTCGCTCATCAGGGCTGCCACCACAGGTGGTGGTGCAGTGCCAGCGCACTGATCACCACGAAGCACAGGCACTCGGCCACCTGCTCCGCCGCACCCATCACGTCGCCGCTGATGCCACCGATCTTGCGGCGGGCCAGGGTGCCGGTGGCGAGTGCTGCCACCAGGGCCGACAGGGCGAGCGGGCCTGCCCACCAGCCGGTGGCGAGCGCAGTGATGGCCAAGCCGCTGGCACAGCCGAGCGCAGCGCGCACAGGTGTGGTGCCGCGGCCGTAGTCGGCGCCCAGGCCCGCATGCGTGGCCAGCCGCATCGTGCCCGCCATGCCCACGGCGGCGACGCGGCCCATCGTGTGGGCGGCGACCGCAGCGGCGAACATGGCCGCGGGGCCTGGGAGCGAACCGAGCGACAGCATTCGCAGCACGATCGACGCGCACATCGCGGCGACGCCATAGGTGCCGTGGCGGCTGTCCTTCAGGATCTCCAGCCGGCGCTCGACCGTCCACCCGCCGCCGAACGCATCGGCGACATCGCCCAGCCCGTCCTCGTGGAACGCACCGGTGATCAGCAGCCCGACGGTGATCGCGACCGCCGCGGCGACGAGCGACGGCGTCAACTGCCACATGCCCGCGGCGACCCCACCAACGGTCGCGCCGATGACCGCACCGGCAGCAGGGAACCACGCCACCGTCTTGGTGAGCGACGGCTCGGCTCGCAGCCGAATGGGCACTCGGGTCAGGAACTGCAGTGCGGCGAGCAAACCCATCGGCTCATTGTGGACGATGAAGCCGCGACCAGGTGGCTCGGGGGTCAGGCGAAGAACTCGCTGAAGGTGGGCACCTGGGTGATGCCAGCGCATGCCATCCGCACCAACGGCACCGCTGCCATGGCGCCGGAACCCTCGCCCAGGCGCATGCCCAGGTCGAGGAGCGGGTGCTTGTCGAGGCGGGCGACGAGCCGGCGATGGCCGGGCTCGGCCGAGCAGTGGCCCACCTGGCAGTGAGCCAATGCATCGTGTGCAGCGACCGCCAGCGGCAGCGCGGCAGCGGTGACGACATACCCGTCGAGCATCACCGGCAGCTGGCGCCGGCGAGCAGCCATCACGGCAGCGGCGATGGCCACCAGCTCGGCGCCGCCAACTTCGCGCAGCACCTCCAGCGGGTCGGTGAGACCCACGATGCGAGCGACCGCGGCCGCGACCGCGGCGTGCTTGCGGGCGAGCCCTTCGTCGTCGACACCGGTACCGCGGCCCACCCACGCCTCGGCGTCGCCGTCGCCCAGGGCCGCGGCCACCGCCGCGGCTGCGGTGGTGTTGCCGATGCCCATCTCGCCGAGCACCAGCAGGTCGGCGTCGAGGGCATCGACGGCATCGCGGCCGGCGGCGACGCAGTCCTCGAAACGAGCCGGGGAGAGCGCCGGTTCAGTGCGGATGTCGCCGGTGGGCCGGCCGACGCCCACGTCGACTGCGTGCACGGTGGCGCCCGCTGCCGCGGCGAACGCGGTGACCGTGCTCTGCTGAGCCCTGAACGCTGCCAGCATCGCACCGGTGACTTCGATGGGGTACTTGCTGACACCCGCAGCGGCCACTCCGTGGTCGGCGGCGAAGATGACTGCGGCGGGCCGCTCGACGGTCGGGGCCGGCGTACCCTGCCACTCGGCCATCCATGCGGCGAGATCGTCGAGGCGCGCCAGCGCGCCCGCTGGGCGCAAGATGTCGGCGGCTCGCGCCCGCACGGCATCGCCGGCCACCAGGTGAGGCCCGGGCATGGCAATGAGCGCCGTTCGCAACCAGCTCATCGCAGCAGATCCCACGGGTTCTCCAAGCGCAGCGCACGACCGGCCACCAGCAGCAACGATCGATCGGCCGTGGCTGCCACCAACTGGTTCAGCCGGCCCAGCTCGTCGCGGTACTCGCGCCCCGCGGGGGTCTCGGGGTGCACGCCCATGCCCACCTCGTTGCTGACGACGACCGTCGGGCCCACATCCGAGCGCCGGCGTTCGGCCAAGGCGGCCACCGCGTCGTGCCCGTACTGCGCCCGTCGCTGGTGATCGACATCGTGCACGAAGAGGTTGGCGAGCCACACGGTGAGGCAATCGACGATCACGAACGTGCCGGCCGGTGCGTCGGCGACGGCGCTCGCCAGCTCGAGTGGTACTTCTGCCGTCGTCCACGTCGTTGGTCGCTCAGCCCGGTGGCGGGCCACGCGGGCGCGGAGATCGTCGTCGAAGGCCTGGGCGGTGGCGATGAAGTGAACGGGCCCACCGTGGTGCTCACCCATCTGCACGGCGAGTGTGCTCTTGCCGCTGCGCGCACCGCCGACGAGGAAGGTGAGCGGCATCAGTAGTCGATGCCCTTCTTGGCGGTGATGCCTGCTTCGTAGGCATGCTTCACGGACTTCATCTCGGTGACCGTGTCGGCGATGTCGATGATGGCCTGCGGTGCGTCGCGGCCGGTGACGACGATGCTGACGTGTTGCGGGCGCCCCACGATGGCGGCCACCACGTCGTCGACGGCCAGCCAACCCCAGTTGCACAGGTAGGTGAGCTCGTCGAGGATGACGAGGCGGTGCTCGCCGGCGGCGATGATGGCGGCCGCCTGCGCCCAGGCCTGCTGTGCGAGCGCGATGTCGTGGTCGATGTTGTCGGAGTCCCAGGTGAAGCCGGCGCCGAGCGCGTGCCAGTCGACGCCCAACTGGCGGCCCATCTTCTCCTCGCCCACCTTCCAGTCGCCGCTCTTGATGAACTGCACGACCGCCACCTTCCAGTCGCGGCTGAGCGCCCGCAGCATCACGCCGAACGCCGCCGAGCTCTTGCCCTTGCCGTCGCCGGTGTTGACCAGCACGAGCGACGTGACGGTGCGCATGCCGCTCGGTCGCGGGTCGTCGGCGGGAGGCTCGGCGAGCCGATCGGTGGAGGTGTCGTCGTTCTCGTCTGTGTCGTTCTCGTCTGTGTCGTTCTCGTCCATGTCGTTCTCGTCCATGAGGGTTGGGAGCATAGGCACGGATGCGCTACGGTTGCGCCGTCCTGCCGAACCAACGGTGGGATGCACGGTGTTCAGCGAAGTCCGGTGAGATCCCGGCACTGTCCCGCAACGGTGGTTCCCGGCCTTTCGAGGGTCGAGACGAGTCCGGTCGCCTGAAGCCATGCGCGTAACTCACCCTCGAGGCAAGGGCGGTTCGCGGCGGCAACACCGCCGGTTCCCAGCTTGTCCTCCCGAACCGGAGGATGTCAATCCTCCGGAGAAACGGAGGATTGATCCATGAACAGGTTCAGTTCCATCGCCGCTCTGACGGCGATCCTGCTCACCGCGGCCGCGTGCGGCGACGACTCGTCGACCGAAACCACGACCGCACCATCGTCGGCGTCGTCCGACACGACCGTTGCATCTGACACGACCGTTGCATCCGACACGACCGTTGCATCCGACACGACCGGCGCGCCCGACGACACCGACGCCGCCGGCAACGTGCCGTCGGCCATCGTCAGCTTGTCGCCCAGTGGCACCGAGATGCTGTTCGCCATCGGTGCCGGCGAGCAGGTGATCGCCGTCGACCAGTACTCGGACTACCCGGTCGAGGCGCTCGCCAAGCCCCACGAGCTGTCCGGGTACGAGCCGAACGTGGAGGCGATCGCAGCCCTCGCGCCGGATCTCGTGGTGCTCTCCGACCCGACGATCCAGCCGCAGCTGGAAGCACTGGGCATCGCTGTCTGGGTGGGTTCCGCTCCAACGACGTTCGACGACGTGTATGCCCAGATCGAGCAACTCGGCGCAGCCACCGGGCACATCGGCGAGGCCGGTGAACTGGTCGGGCAGATGCAGGCCGACATCGCCGCCGCCATCGCCGCTGCGCCGCAACTGGCCGAGCCACTGAGCTACTACCACGAGCTCGATCCCACGTTCTACAGCGTCACCAGTAGCACGTTCATCGGTCAGGTCTATGCGCTGTTCGGTCTCGCCAACATCGCCGATGGCGTCGAGGAGGGCAACGACTACCCGCAGCTCAGCGCCGAGTACATCGTCTCGTCGACGCCCGATCTGGTCTTCCTCGCCGACACGAAGTGTTGCGGTGAGTCGGCGGCCACCGTCGGCGCCCGTGCCGGCTGGGCCGCCATCACGGCCGTCGCCAACGGCGGCGTGATCGAGATGGACGACGACATCGCCTCGCGCTGGGGGCCGCGCATCGTCGAGTACGTGCAGGCCGTCTCCGACGCGCTGGCCAAGCTGCCGGCGGAGGCCTGACCCAGATGACCACCGGTCGCCGCGGGTGGGTGTGGCTCCTCGGAGCTGCCATGGTGCTCGCGGCGGCCGTTGTCATCGGTGTGATGATCGGGCCCGCCGGCGGGGTGTCGTCGGCCAACTGGAACATCATCTGGAACGTCCGCATGCCCCGGGTCGCGCTCGCCGCGATCGTGGGAGCGATGCTCTCCCTCGCCGGCGCGTCCTATCAGGGTGTGTTCCGCAACCCCCTGGTGGATCCCTACCTGTTGGGCGCGGCCGGCGGCGCAGGGCTGGGCGCCACGTTCGTCATCGCCTACGGGCGCACGGTCACCAGCGACTGGCTGGTCGATCCGTTGCCGCTCGCCGCGTTCGCCGGTGCTCTCGTTGCCGTCAGCATCACCTACATGGTCGGCGCGGCGTTCGGTGCCGTGCGCAGTTCGACCACGCTGGTGCTCGCCGGTGTTGCGGTGGCGTCACTCACCACGGCCGTGCAGGCGTTCGTGCTGCAGCGGTCGAGTGACGGGGTGGTGCGCGCCGTCTACAACTGGTTGCTCGGTTCGCTGGTCAATGCCAGCTGGAGCGACGTGCGGTTGGTGCTGCCATACGTGATCGTCAGCTCGGCGGTGCTGCTGGCCCATCGCCGTCATCTCGACGTGCTGCGCGTGGGCGATGACGAGGCAGCGACGCTGGGCATCAACGTGAGTCGTGTGCGCATCATCGTCGTCGTCGCCGCCACGGTGGGAACCGCCGCGGTGGTCAGCGTGAGCGGGTTGATCACGTTCGTCGGCATCGTGGTGCCGCACGTCGTGCGCATGCTGGCCGGTGGCTCGTACCGGCGGGTGCTGCCGATCAGCCTCGCCGTCGGCGCTGCGTTCCTGATCCTCGCCGACGTGCCCGGGCGCATGCTGCAGAACCCGGCAGAGACACCGATCGGTGTCGTCACCGCCTTCTGCGGCGCGCCGTTCTTCATCGTGCTGCTGCGCAGCCGGAGGAGCACGGTATGACCGACCTCGCCCTGCGCGAACTGACGGTGCGGTACGGCAACCGCGATGCGGTGCACCCGTTGTCGCTCACCGTGCCGTCGGGTGGGTGGCTGTGCCTCATCGGTCCCAACGGTGCGGGCAAGTCGAGCGTCATGCGCGCGACTTGCGGTCTGGCCCCGCACGGCGGCGTCATCGCCATCGCCGGCGAGGAGACCGCGGCGATGACCGCACGCGAGCGGGCGCGGCGGGTGGCATACGTGCCGCAGGCGCCGGTGCTGCCGGCAGACATGACGGTGTTCGACTACGTGCTGCTGGGTCGCAGCCCGTTCATCAGCTACTTCGGCAGTGTCAGCGCCCAGGATCGCGTGATCGCCAACGACATCCTGCAGCGCCTCGATCTGGCGGCGTTCTCCGACCGGATGCTCAGCACGCTCAGCGGCGGCGAGTCGCAACGGCTGGTCCTGGCTCGCTCGATCGCCCAGGGCGCGCCGGTGCTGTTGCTCGACGAACCGACCAGTGCACTCGACATCGGGCACCAGCAGCAGGCGTTGGAACTGGTTGATCGCATGCGGCACGAGTGCGGGCTGACAGTGGTGTCGGCGATGCACGACCTCACGCTCGCCGGCCTCTACGCCGACCGTCTGGCGCTGCTGCACGAAGGTCATCTGGTGGCGGAGGGAACGCCGGCGCAGGTGCTGCGGCCGGAGATCCTCAGCGAGTTCTACGGCGTCAGCGTGCGCGTGCACTACGACGACGACGGCACCGTGGTCGTGGTGCCCAACCGTCGAACTCGCTGAGCGCTGGGCGCGGCATCAGGAGACCGCGGGCAGGAACCAGCTGTCGCCGCACAGGATTCGGTCGGCTTCGGCGGGGCCCCACGAACCGCGGAAGTACGGGTGCACGGAACCGGGCGCGTCGAGTGCCGGCTGCACCACTCGCCAGGTCTGCTCGACGATGTCTTCACGAGCGAAGCGGCGGGGCAGGCCGGCGAGCGCGTCGTCGAGCAAACGCTCGTACGCCTCGCGTCGTTCGCCCAGCGCGGCGGCGAAGTCGACCGCGACGTCGACGTTCTGGCTGTCGAGGTGCTGGCCCGGCGTCTTGGCCTGCAACGTGAACGTGACGCCGTCGTGCTTGCCCAGGCGGAAGCGCACCAGGTTGCGCTCCGGCTTGGGGCCACCCGCTTCGTCGAACAGCAGGCTCGGTGGTTCGCGGAACTCGACCACCACCTCGGTGGCGTTGCCGGCCAACGCCTTGCCGCAGCGCACGTACCACGGCACGCCGGCCCAGCGCCACGAGTCGATCTCCAGCCGCGCCGCCACGAACGTCTCGACCGTCGAGTCGGGTGCCACGCCCGGCTCGTCGCGATAGCTCACGTACTGGCCGCGCGCGAGCGCAGTGGGGTCGATGGGGCGCATGGCTGCGAACACCTTGGCCTTCTCGTCCTGCAGGAAGCTGGCCTCCGGCCCGGCGGGTGGCTCCATGGCCACCAGTGCCAGCACCTGCAGGAGGTGGTTCTGCAGCACGTCGCGGATGGTGCCGACGCCGTCGTAGAAGCTGCCCCGGCCTTCCACGCCGATGGTCTCGCTCATCGTGATCTGCACGCTGCGCACGTAGTTGCGGTTCCACACCGGCTCGAGCAGCGTGTTGCTGAAGCGGAACACCAGCAGGTCTTCCACGCTCTCCTTGCCCAGGTAGTGATCGATGCGGAAGATGCGCTCCTCGGGAAAGACGGAGTGCAGCGTCGTGTTGAGCTCCTTGGCACTGGCCAGGTCGCGACCGAACGGCTTCTCCACCACGATGCGGCCGCGCTCGTTGAGGCCCACCGAAGCCAACGCCTGCGCCACGGTGGGGAACATGGTGGGTGGAATGGCCATGTAGAAGACGGCGTGCTGGCTCTTGTGCTTGTGCAGCGTCTTGGCCAGGTTGGTCCACGTCTTCGCGTCGGCGTAGTCGCCCTGGATGAGATCGAGTCGCGCCAGCAGCGCGTCGATGACGGCCGCCTTCGCGTCGGGGATGCTGGCCAGGACGGAGTCGTGCGCGTGCTGGCGGAAGCCTTCATCGTTCCAGTCGCTGCGAGCCACCCCGATCACCGGCACCGTGAGGTGGCCGTGGTCTTCCAGGCGGTACAGCGCCGGGAACAGCTTGCGCTTGCTGAGGTCGCCGGTGGCGCCGAACAGCACCAGCGCGTCGGCCGTCGGTTGGCTGGCGGCGGTGCTCACTGCTGCTCCTTCACTTCGCCGTGTCCTTGACTTCGTGGTGCCCGCCGAAACCGGCTCGCATCGCCGACAGCACCTTGTGGGCCACATCGCCGCGATCGCGCGAGTAGAAGCGATCCCACAGCGACGCTGCCAGGGTTGGCACCGGCACGCCTTCGTCGACAGCGGCGTGGATGGTCCAGCGGCCTTCGCCGCTGTCGCTGACCCTGCCTTCGAAACCGCTGAGCATCGGGTCGGTGTGCAGTGCCTGCGCGGTGAGGTCGAGCAGCCAGCTGCTGACCACGCTGCCTCGGCGCCACAGCTCGGTGACGGCCGCCAGATCGATGTCGTAGCGGTAGTACTCGGGATGCGAAAGCGGAGCGGTCTCGGCGTCCTTGGCGTGCGACTCGCTGCCGATGTTGGCGTTGGCCAGAACGTTGAGGCCTTCGGCGTAGGCGGCCATCAGCCCGTACTCGATGCCGTTGTGCACCATCTTCACGAAGTGGCCGGCGCCCACGGGGCCGCAGTGCAACCAGCCGTGCTCCTCGCTGCCGATCGCGCCGTCGCGGCCGGCGGTGCGCGGTGCCGCGGCCATGCCTGGCGCCAGGGAGTCGAACACCGCCGACAGCTGCTGCACCGACTCGGTCGGCCCGCCAACCATCAGGCAGTACCCGCGCTCCAGGCCGAACACGCCGCCGCTGGTGCCGACGTCGACGTAGTTGATGCCCTTCGCGGCCAGTGGTGCGGCGCGGTCGACGTCGTCGCGGTACCACGAGTTGCCACCGTCGATGATGGTGTCGCCGGGCGACAGCAACGGCTCGAACCTGGCAATGGTGTCGGCCACGTAGGCAGCAGGCACCATCAGCCAGATGTGGCGCGGCGCAGCGAGCGCAGCGACCACCTGTTGTGGAGACCGGGCGCCGGTGACGCCCTCACCTTCCATTGCAGTGACCGCCGCGTCGTTGACGTCGTAGGCGATGCACTCGTGGCCGGCACGCTGGAGCCGACGGACCATGTTGGAGCCCATGCGCCCCAACCCAACCATTGCGATCTGCATGCGCACAACGTAGCCAGCTTGGCCGTCGCGCATGGTTCGTCGGTACTGTGAGCAGCCGTGAACGGCGAGCTGGACGACCTCGAGCGCAACAGGCGCGAAGCCGCGGCAGCTCACGCTCGCCTGGTGGCCCACCTGGCCACGCTCACCGATGCGCAAGCAGCGCAGCCGTCACTGCTGCCCGGCTGGTCCATCGGCCATGTGCTCACCCACCTTGCTCGCAACGCCGACAGCCATGTGGGCATGTTGCAGGCCGCCAACGAGGGTCGCGCCGCCGCGCAGTACCCCGGGGGGCTCGAGCAGCGCAACGCCGACATCGAGGCGGGTCAGGGGCGTCCGGCTGCCGCGCTGGTCGCCGATGTCATCGAGTCGAACGGTCGCCTGGAGGCGGCATGGTCGGCGATGACGGCCGACGGTTGGCGCGGCGAGGGTCTCAGCGTGTTCGGCCCGGTTGCTGTCGCCGATCTGCCCTTCCGCCGCTGGCGCGAGACCACGCTGCACCACACCGACCTCGGGCTCGGCTATGGCTGGTCGCAGTGGCCGGCGGCCTACGTGCGCCTGGAACTGGCGCGGATGACGATGCAGTGGGCCAGCCGCAAGCCGATGGGCCTCACGTCGCTGCCGCCGGCGGCGATGGCGCTGCCCGATGCGCAGCGGCTCGCCTGGCTCACCGGCCGCACCAGCATCGAGGGCCTGGAAGCCGCAGGCATCTTCTGATGGCTCGCCGCTCGCTGCGAGTCATCGCGTTGCTGGCGTTCGTGGCCGCGGCGTTGGGCGGGCAGGCGCAACCCGTGTCCGCGCATGCCGGGCTCGAGGCCAGCACCCCGTCGGCCAACAGCGTGCTGGAGGAGAGCCCCACCGAGATCGTGCTCGACTTCGACGAGGCCGTCGAAGCAGACCTCGCCAGCATCTCGCTGTTCGACGGCAACAGCGCAGCGATCGAGTTGGGTGCTCCGGCAGCGGGCGCCGACGACACGGTCGTACAGGCACCGGTGCCCGCCCTCGACGACGGTGTCTACGCCGTGATCTGGCGGGTCACGTCCACCGACGGTCACGTGATCGATGGTGCGTTCAGCTTTCAGGTGGGCACCGCCGTCGTCGGTGATGGGCAGCAGCTCATCGACGAGGTGCGTGGGGGCGTGCGGGCCGAAGCGGTGGTGCGCTGGTGGTACGGCGTGGCGCGCTTCTTGTCGTTGGCCGGCGCGATCTGCCTCATCGGTTCCGGTTGGTGGCTCCTCCGCTGGCCGGCGACGCTCGGCCGGCGCGGCCCGCGACGCATGGTGGCGGGCGCGTGGTTGGCACTGCTCGTCGGTTCCGCCGCCGCCTTCGGCCTGTTCGGTGCAGAGGCCGTGGCCGGCTCGCTCGCCGATGCACTGTCTCCCTCGACCTGGGGCGATCTGGCCACCACACAGACCGGCAGGATGCTGCTGGTACGCGTGGTGCTGGCCGCTGTGCTGGGTGTGCTGCTGCTGCTGGGCCGCCAGCGGCAGCAGGGTTGGTGGCGATCCGCGACGTTCACGGCCGGCCTGTTCACGCTGTACACCTTCTCCGCATCGGGCCACCCCAACTCGCTCGAGCCGGCAACGCTGTGGATCGCCGTCGATCTGGTGCATCTGGGCGCCATCACGGTGTGGATCGGTGGTCTGTTCGCCATCGCCATCAGCGGCCGCGCCGCGCTCAGCGAACCCGATGGCATTCGGATGGCGCGCCGGTTCTCCACGGCCGCAGCCATCTGCGTGCCGCTCATCATCGGCACCGGTGTGGCCCAGACGCTGCAGCTCGCCGGTGGTCTCGACGACATCACCGCCACCGACTGGGGCAGGTTGCTGCTCACCAAGGTCACCGTCGTCGTCGCGCTGCTGGCTGTTGCCGGGGTGTCGCGTTGGCTGCTGCGTCACGATGGCGCCGCGTCCATCTGGCGCACGGTGATGGCCGAGGCCGCGCTCGGCATGGTGGTGGTGGGCATCGCCGCCGGGATGGTGGCGTTGCCGCCCGAGCCACCGGTGGCGGCGCGCCCGTTTGCCGAGCAGCTCGCGGCCAACGGGCTGATCGCCATCGTGTCGCTCAGCCCCGGTGTGGTGGGTGGCAACGAGGTGCACATCACGGTCACGCCTCCTGGCGGCTCCATCACGCCCATCGCGTCGGTCGCTGCCCGCGTGTCGTTGCCATCGGCCGCAGTGCCCAATGCTCCGGTGACCCTCGTGAAGGAAGGGGTCAACCACTACAGCGGCTCGGTCACCTTCCCTCGTTCAGGCGACTGGACGCTCGAGGTGGTGATCCAGGTGACGGCGACGGAGACGGCGCTGCTCAGCACCACGGTGCCGATTCCCTAGGCGCGCAGCCACGTGCCGGCCGCCGCGTAACCCGCCTCGATCATGTCGGCCGAGCGGCCGACGGCGAAGGTGGTGAGCGAAGTGGGTGGCGCGTCGATCTCGACGACCACCAGCCCTGGTGGCGGCCGGCGCAGCACGGTGCGACCATGCGCCTCCACGCCCAGCGAGCTGGCGCGGAACAAGATGTCGATGGCTCGGGTGGGGGGGTCGTCGGCGGCGAGCGGGGGCACCGACAGCACGAGGGCAGTCGCGGCTCCCAGGCCCAGTGCGATGTCGAGTGGCACGTCGGCCACGACGCCCCCGTCGATGAAGGTGCGCCCCGCGATGTGGATCGGTGGGTACACGCCCGGAAACGCGCTGCTGGCCAGCACTGCCGTGGTGGTGTCGCCGGTGGTGAGGGCGACCGCCTCCCCGGTTGACAGGTCGGTGGCCACCAGCGCCAACGGTGTCGGTGCGTGCTCGAGCAGCCGTTGGCCGAGGTGGCGATGCAGGAACGATCGGCCATGCCGATTGTCGAGGAACGAGCTCTGTCGCCCGGCGACCGCCAATGCCAGCCGGCCGGGATGCACGCGCATCAGGTCGCGGCGCTTGATGCCGCGCCAGATGGCTTCCATGCGGTGCAGCCCGTCGATGCCACCGTTCCAGGCGAACAGTGCTGCGTTCACCGACCCTGCCGAGACCCCGACCAGCTGATCCGGCACGACGCCGACCTCGGTGAGCGCACGCAACACACCCACCTGGTACGAGCCCAACGCACCACCGCCGGGCAACACGAACGCCAGCGGGCGAGGAAGTGCAGCGATCTGCGCCGGCGTCACGGCGTCAGTCTGTCAGGCTCGGGCGTAGACGCTGTCGGACACCATGGCAGCGTTGGCGAACTCGTTCACTGCGCTGTCCAGCAACGCTCGAGTGTCGCCACCGATCTGGTGACCGTTGGCCCACGCCTCGTAGGCGTGGCGGAACTCGCGGTCGGGATACTTCGTGGTGAGGTCGAGCTGCGGCGTGGGGAGCACCGTCGGTGGCAGCTGACCATCGGCGACCAGTTGCAGCGCTGCTGCCGCCAGCACGTCGGTGGCAGCGGCCGTCAGCGCCAGCGCCTTGCGGTACAGCGCATCGTCCTCGACGCCTTCCGGGTCGAACATGTTGCCGCTGAGCACCGTCTGCAGGCTGGCGCTCCCGCCGTCGACCACGACGCCGGCGATCAGCGCGGCGCCGCCGACCACCGGTGCCACGCCGGTGGCGGCACTCGCCGCGATGGAGGCCAGTGTGGCGAGTGAGTCGAACTGCTGCTGCCGGGCCTGCTCGTCGGCCACATCGGTCTCCAAGGCCAACCGATAGAGCATCGTCACGACTGCGGCGATGTCCTGCGGGCGAGCGGCATCGTCGCCGGCAGCGGTGCGCACGCCGGCCGTCGAGCTCGCTGCATCGGTGAGCAGCCGGGCACGGGCCGCGTCGCCTTCGAACACGAACGCCAGCGCGTGCTTCGTGCGGTCGGGGTCGTCGCTGAACTGCTCGTTCAACGGCGTGAACTGCACCAACCACGGTGCCACCAGGTCGGCGAGGAAGAGTCGCCACTCGCCACCGCCACCGTCGCACAGCACCACGTCGCAGCGGTACTCGGCCTGCGAGAAGTACTCGATCACCGGCAGCACGATCCCGCCGGCGACAGCGGCGTCGGTGGTGGAGGGAGCGGTGCCTGCCAGCACGACTCGAAACGCGAGGCGTGGGTCGTCGGCGGTTGCGAACACCGTGTCGAGGTGTGGCAGGGCCAGTTGCATGTACTTGCGGCACGCGGC
>Ga0138256_10005766_pt1 | contig 13104 bp, 7 predicted proteins | sample KNB2016incub_MG_FD_105486 | JGI IMG/M metagenome (GOLD analysis project Ga0138256, IMG submission 105486) | Active sludge microbial communities from wastewater in Klosterneuburg, Austria - KNB2014incub_MG | ecosystem: Engineered > WWTP > Activated sludge > Unclassified | place: Austria...
GCCGACAAGGCGGCGCTGCTGATGCAGGTGCACGACGAACTGGTGTTCGAGGCCGACGCCGGCTTCGTGGACGAGCTGGTGGCCCAGGTGCGCACCCGGATGGAGTCGGCCGCGCAGCTGAAGGTGGCGCTGGTGGTGGACGTGGGCACGGGCTTGAACTGGGACCAGGCGCACTGATTTGTTGTGACGCAAATCACCTTGTTTATCAGCCGGTTGCCGGCGAATGAATGCGTCCTGAATCCAACAATTAATTAACCGACCCGTTCACGAACTTCTCATTGTCCGGGGTGTCTACTAAGCGCGTCGGATGCAAGGTCCGGCGCAGGATCACTCCCTCCCCTGAGTGGATCCAACCCGGAGCCGGGCTCTCCCCAGCCTAAGGCTCCACCTGACCCCGCGGGCTTCCCCTGGCCCGCGGGGTTTTTATTTGCGAGGAAAATGTACCAGGTACATTTTCACGGGACGCCCGGTGTTCGCCGACCGCTGCATGAAAATGTACCTGGTACATTTTCCTCGCTGGCCCGCTCCTACCAGTCCCGCGGCACCAGGTAGTCGGCCAGGCGCGCCTCGGGGCTGCCGGGCTCCGGGGTCCAGGCGTATTCGAAGCGCACCCGCGGCGGCAGGCTCATCAGGATGGATTCGGTGCGGCCGCCGCTCTGCAGGCCGAACAGGGTGCCGCGGTCCCACACCAGGTTGAACTCGACGTAGCGGCCCCGGCGGTAGAGCTGGAACTCGCGCTCGCGCTCGCCGTACGGGGTGTCCTTCCGGCGGTTCACGATCGGCAGGTAGGCGTCCAGGAACGCATCGCCCACGGCGCGCGTGTAGGCGAAGCTCTGTTCGAAGCCGTCCGCATGCAGGTCGTCGTAGAACAGCCCGCCCACGCCGCGCGCCTCGTTGCGGTGCTTGAGGAAGAAGTACTTGTCGCACCAGGCCTTGTGCTCGGCGTAGCGGGTGGCGCCGAAGGGTGCGCAGGCGTCGCGGGCCACCTGGTGCCAGTGCCGCACGTCTTCGTCCACCGGGTAGAAGGGCGTGAGGTCGAAGCCGCCGCCGAACCACCAGATCGGGTCGCGGCCCTCGGGCCGTGCCTCGAAGAAGCGCACGTTCGCGTGCGAGGTCGGCACGTGCGGGTTGCGCGGGTGGATCACCAGCGACACGCCCACGGCCCGCCACGGCGCGCCCGCCAGCTCGGGCCGGTGCGCGGTGGCCGACGGGGGCAGGGTGGCGCCGGACACGTCGGAGAAGCCCACGCCGGCCTGTTCGAACACCGCGCCTTCCTTGAGCACGCGCGAACGGCCACCGCCGCCCTCGGGCCGCTGCCACTCGTCCTGTGCGAACCGCCCCCCGTCCACGGCCTCGAAACCCGCGCACAGGCGGTCCTGGAGCGACTGCAGGTAAGCGTGGACGGCGGCGAAGTCGGTCATGGCGGCGCGCATTGGGGACAGGCCCGCATGATAGCCGCCCGGGCCGCCGGCTATAATCGCGCCCAGAAATGACCTCCCAGCCCCTTTCCCCCGCCCGCCTGCGCGTTGTCCCCGAATCGCACGACGAGGCCCTGATCGCCTTCCAGTTCCGGCCCGTCGAGGCCTCGCCGCTGTCGGTGGACTGTGCCCGCCTGGCGGGCCCCGACGCCGAAAGCTGGCTCGCCGGCGCGGTGGGCGAATCGGCCGAAACCCGCGGCGCGGCCTGGGCCCACGGCGAGCACTACGCCATGGTCGCCCTGGTGGTGGACGAGGCCGCGGCCGACATCGAATCCGCCGCCGCCCTGGCCTACGAGCGCCTGCTGGTGGCCGTGCGTCCGTCGGACCATCCCTACCTGCTGCGCATCTGGAACTACTTCCCCGCCATCAACCGCGGCGAAGGCGACGACGAGCGCTACCGCCGCTTCTGCGTCGGCCGCGCCCGCGCCGTGGACGGCATGTTCAACGACCCGCCGCCGGCCGCCACCGCCATCGGTGCCGACGGTGAACCCGGCCGCCTGCAGGTGGTGGCGCTGTGCTCGCGCGCGCCCGCCGTGGCCCTGGAAAACCCGCGCCAGACCCCGGCCTGGCAGTACCCGCGCGAACACGGCCCGGTGTCGCCGGGTTTCTCGCGCGGCGCGCTGCTGGACGCCGACACCGCCACGCCGCGCCTGCTGGCGTCGGGCACGGCCAGCATCGTCGGCCACGTCTCGCAGCACGTGGGCGACTGCGCCGCGCAGCTGCGCGAATCGCTGGCCAACCTCGACGCGCTGATGGCGCAGGCCGCGGACAAATCCGGCCAGCCCTTCCGCCGCGAAAACTGCGAAGCCCTGCGCATCTACCTGCGCCACGCCGCCGACCTGGCCGCAGCCCAGGCCGTCATGGCCGACAGCGGCATTCCCGCCGCGCGCATCACCTACCTGCGCGGCGACGTCTGCCGCCGCGAACTCGACGTCGAACTCGAAGGCGTGTTCGCGGCGGGCTGAACAGCTTTTTGCCGCGGATTTGCGCGGATTGACGCGGATAAAAGCGAAGAGGCTTCAAAACTTCTTGAAGCCGTATCCGCGTTCATCCGCGCAAATCCGCGGCCAACCGCTCTACTCTTTCAGCGTGCGCTCGAACAGCTGCAGGATGCGCCGGTACTGGTCGTACCAGCTTTCCGGATGCTGGTAGGCGTGGCGCTCCAGCGGGTAGCTGGCCAGCTCCCAGTGGTCCTTCTTCATCTCGATCAGGCGCTGGGCCAGGCGCACCGAGTCCTGGTACAGCACGTTGTCGTCGATCATGCCGTGGCTGATCAGCAGGTGGCCGCGCAGGTTCTGCGCGTACTCGATCGGCGACGACTTCGCGTAGGCCTGCGGGTCGAGCTCGGGCGTGTTGAGGATGTTGGACGTGTATTCGTGGTTGTAGCTGGTCCAGTCGGTGACCGGGCGCAGCGCCGCGCCTGCGACGAAGGCCTCGGGCGCGCGGAACAGCGCCATGAAGCTCATGAAGCCGCCGTAGCTGCCGCCGTAGATGCCGACCTTCGCGCGGTCGCCCTGGTGCTGCGAGACCATGTAGTCCACGCCGTCCAGGTAGTCCTCCAGCTCGGGGTGGCCCATCTGCCGGTAGATCGCCGTGCGCCAGTCGCGGCCGTAGCCCTGCGAGGCGCGGTAGTCCATGTCCAGCACGATGAAGCCGCGCTCGACCAGCAGCTGGTGGAACATCTGTTCGCGGAAGTAGGCCGTGTAGCGGTCGCTGACGTTCTGCAGGTAGCCGGCGCCGTGCACGAACATCACCACCGGGTATTTCCTGCCGGCTTCGAGCGTCGCAGGGCGGTAAAGCTTGGCCCACACCTCGCCGGCGCCGTGCTTCGAAGGCACGCGCACCATCTGCGGCGCCAGCCACGTGCGCGCCTTGAACCCGGCGCTGCGCGTGTCGGTGAGCTTCACCGCGTCGCCGCCGGCCACCGCCTGCACCGCCAGCTGCGGCGGCGTGTGGTGGGCCGACCAGCGCAGCAGCAGCTGGCGGCCGTCGGGCGAGAGGCTGAAGTCCTCGACGCCGTCGAGCGCGGTGATCTCGCGCACTTCGCCGCCGTTGCCCGGCACCGCGCACACTTCGTAGTCGCCGGGGCGCTCGCGGTTGCACAGCACGTAGGCGGTGGCGCCATCGGGCGACCACACCGGCGACGAGGCCTCCCAGCGGCCGGAGGTCAGGCGCCGGGAGCCTGCGCCCGGGACCGTCGTGTACAGGTGCGAATAGCCCGACTCCTCGGACAGGAACCACAGCGTGCGGCCCCCGGGCAGCCAGCCGAAATCGTTGAAGTCCCAGTTGATCCAGGCGTCGTCGGTGAGCCGATGCGCGGGCACCAGCTTGCCGCCGGCGAAGTCCACCGTGGCGATCCAGCGGTCCTTGTTGTCCACCGCGCGCGCCATCAGCGCCACCCCGCTGCCGTCGGCGTTCCACTGCATGGCATCCACGCGCACGGTGCGCTCGCCGGCCAGCGGCTCGAGCCTGGCGGCCTTGCGCAGCGCGGCCAGCGGGTCGGTGGTGATGCCGGGCAGGGCCGACAGCGGCAGGTCGCGCACGCTGTTGTCGCGCAGGTCCACCAGCTTGAGCTGGTGGCCCAGCGGCGGGTTGCGGCCGACGCGCACGCGCACGTCCTCGGCCTCTTCGTAGCCCGATTCGGTCACGTACTTGGGCATCTTGCCGACGCGGCCGGTATCGGCGCCCTTGGCGGTGGTGACCACCAGCAGCCAGCGGCCGTCCGGCGACAGCGTGCTGTCGGCGATGTCCACCTTGTCGCCCAGGTACACCGGCGCCGCGGCGCGGGTGGGGTCGCTGCGGCGGTTGGCTTCGGCTTCGTCGCGCAGGGCCTCGCGCTGCTGCTTTTCGCGCGCCAGGGCTGCGCTCAGGCGCAGCTGGTGGTCGCGCAGCGCATCGGGTTCGGGCGCGGCGGCGGGGTCTTTCTCCGCGCGCGGCAGCGCCGCCGGCTGGGCCAGGCGGGTGTCGGGCGACCAGCGGAACCAGTCGTTGCCCACGCGCCAGACCACGCCGCGGCCGTCGGCGGCGAAGCGCGGCGCGGCTTCGGCTTCGGCGCTGCGCGTGAGCTGCTGCAGCGGGCCGCCCACCTGGCGCAGGAACACGTCGCCGTTGCGCACGAACAGCGCGCGCCGGCGGCTGGCGTCGTACACCGGCTGCGCGGCATCGAGCTCGGCCTGGGCCGCGCCTTCCACGCGCACCGGCTCGCCGCCGGCCACGGGCACGGTCCAGGTGTCGCGCACCGGCGAGCCTTCGCGCTTGAGCGTGTAGTGGGCGCGCGTGCCGTCCAGCGACCACCACGCCGATTCCACCGGCGGACCGATCCAGTCCGGATGCGCCATCGCCTGGTCCAGGGTCAGCGGCGTGTCTTGCGCCACCGCCGGTGTGGCAAGGGCCGCGAGCAGGGCGAGGGCGGTCAGGCGATGGCGCATGGTGGCTCCGGGCGATCAGATGGACGGGCAAGCCTAGCAAAGCCCGCGTGCAGGCCGCCCGTGCGGCTTTTCCCATGCTGCATTTGCGGCGACAATCGCCCGAACCCTGTCGGTACCCCCATGCAAACCTACGTTTACAAGTCCCTGCGCAAGGAAAGCACCTACGTGTACCTGCGCACGCGCGATGATTTCGCGGTGATTCCCGAGGCCGTGCGGGCGCCGCTGGGCGAGCTGGTGTTCGTGCTGGAGGTGGCCCTGACGCCGGACCGCAAGCTGGCCCAGGCCGACCCGGCGGTGGTGCGCGCCAACCTGGCCGCGCACGGCTTCCACCTGCAGTTCCCGCCCACCCTGCTGGATCCGATGGTCGATGGCTGAGTCCGCGCGCAAGGCGTCGGCCTGGGCCTGGCTGGCGCTGGGCGTCGGGCTGTCGCTGCTGCCGCTGTGGGCGCATCCGCTGGCCCTGCTGGGCTCGTGGCTGGCCCAGCCGGCGCTGGCGCTGGGCCTGGGCGGCGTGCGCGGGCTGCGAACGGCCGGGCTGGACGCCGCAGGCCGCCGTGATGCCGTGGCCCTGGCGCTGGTCTGGGCCGCGGGCCTGGCGCTGGTGGCGCTGGCCGTGGGCTGGCCGCTGGCGGCGCTGCGCGACACCGGTTCGCTGGCGGCAAGCCTGGCGCTGAGCGGCATGGCCGGCGCGGCGCTGCTGTGCCTGTGGCGCGCCTGGCCCGCGTTTGGCCTGGCCGGGCGCGAATCGTCCCGCCTGCCGGCGCTGGCCACGGCCGTGGGTTCGGCCGGGCCCGACGAGGCGGGCCGCGGTTTCGTGGTGGCGCTGTCAGTGTTCGTGGTGGCTGCGGGCGCGCTGGTGCTGGCGTGGCCGGGCCTGGTGCCGGACGGGCTTCGCCTGCCGCTGGTGGCCGGGCACCTGGGCGTGGCGCTGCTGGCGCACGCGCTGGTGCAGCGCTACGGCGCGCCGCCGCAGGCGCTGCCGCTGGGCGCGCTGCCCATCTACGGCGACGACGGCGAAGACGAAGCGCCGGCCACGCACGCGGAGGTCGGCGACGAGGATCCCGACGAACAGCTTTACGCCGCCACCCGCGCCGGCCGCATTGATGCCGCGCTCGCGGCGCTGCAGGCCGGCGCCGATCCGTCGGCCGACCCGGCCGAGGGCGAGCGCGACCAGCGCACCCTGCCCATGCTCGCCGCGCTGCTGGGCGACCTGCGCCTGCTTCGCGAACTGATTGCCCGCGGCGCCGACCTCAACGCCGAACACGCCGGCCTGACGCCGCTGCTCGCCGCTACCCGCGACAGCTGGCACGGCCGCCCCGAAGCGGTGATGACCCTGCTGGCCAACGGCGCCGACGCCCGCCGCGCCGACGCCGACGGCAACACGCCCCTGCACCACGCCGCACGCAGCACCGACCCGGCCGTGGCCGCGCTGCTGCTCGACGCCGGCGCCCTGCTCGAAGCGCTCAACCACGACGGCTTCAGCCCGCTGGGCGTGGCCTGCGCGGCCGGCAACTGGCGGCTGGCGCGCTTCCTGATCGAGCGCGGCGCCAAGCCCGAGCCCAAGGAAGGCCAGCCGGCCCTGCTGGCCGCGGTGGTGGGCGACGACGACACCGCCGGCGTGCAGCTGCTGCTGCGGCACAAGGCCAAGGTGGATTCGCGCGGCAGCGGCCAGCGCACGGCGCTGCTGCTGGCCTGCGCGGCCGGCAACGCCGAGATCGTGGGCGAACTGCTGGACGCCGGGGCCGATCGCAACGCGCGCGATGCCGATGGCCTGACGCCGCTGCTGGAAACCGCGCGCGGCGGCCATGCCCCGGTGCTGGCGCGGCTGGCGCTGGCCAAACCCGATGTCGCCGCCGTGGACGAGCGCGGCCGCAATGCGCTGGTGCTTGCGGCCGAAGCCGGCGTCGCGCCCGAGTTCCTGCGCCACCTCATCGCCATGGGCGTCAACCCCGAGCAGCGCGACCAGGACGGCCGCCGCGCGCTGGAACACGCGCTGGGCGCCGGCCGTTGGCCGCTGGTGGCCGTGCTGGATCCGTCCTACCCGCTGCCGGCCAGCGTGGCCGAAGGCCTGTCCGAGGGCCATTTCGAGAAGACGCCGCGCGAGCTGCTGCGCGAATCGCTGCTGGCCCAGCGCCGCGAATCGGCCGAAGCGATGCTGCGCCTGGGCGCCGGCCCGGATGCCGACGGCCTGGCCTCGCTGCTGCTGGAGTTCGCCGGCGAAGGCGACCTGTCGAACTTCGACTGGCTGCTGCGCAACGGCGCCAGCGCCGACGTGCGGCTGGACGGCGACGATGGCGTGCTGTTCCATCTGTTCGACCGCGGCGGCCACGCGCTGGCGGCCATCCAGCGCCTGCTCGAGCGCGGCCAGCCGGTGGGCGGGCGCGGCGGGCTGTCGCGCTGGCTGCAGGCCTGCCTCAAGAGTGAGCACACCACGCGTGGCCATGAGCAGCTTGCGCTGGCCCTGCTTGAACGCGGCGCCGACGTGTTTGGCGGCGCGCCGGCCGACCCGCCGCTGGGCCTGGCCATCCGCCTGGGCTGGCTGCGCCTGGCCGAAGCGCTGCTGGCGGCTGGCGTGGACCCGAACGCGCGCGACGGCCGCGGCCACACCGCGCTGCACTGCGCCGCCACGCTCGGGCGCGAGGGCGCACTGCGCGTACTGATCCGCCACGGCGCGTCACCCGCGCTGTCGGCACCCGACGGCCAGACGCCGCTGGGCCTGGCCCTGGCCGCCGACCGCCGCGAGCTGTCGCACTGGCTCGAATGGCGCCAGTGGCAGCTGCCCGGCCGCGCGCTGCAGCCTTCCGACCTGCCGTCGGCCGCGATGGCGGGCGATGCCGACGCCGTGCTGCGCCTGCTGGAGCTGGGCCTGCCGGTGGACGCCGTGGACGCCCAGGGCTGCAGCGCCCTGCTGCGCGCCGCCGGCGGTGGCCATGACGTGGTGGTGGCCCTGCTGCTGGAACGCGGTGCCGACACCGCGCTGGCGGCGCGCACCGGCGCCACGCCGCTGTCGGCCGCCATCAGCATGCGGCACGTGGGCGTGGTGGACCAGTTGCTTCGCGCCGGGGCCACGCCCGACCTGGCCCTGCCCGGTGACGTGACGCCGCTGATGCTGGCCGCCGCGCTGGGCCAGCCCGAACTGATCTCGCGCCTGCTGGCGCACGGCGCCGACCCCGACGCCCGGGATGCGCAGGGCCTGGGCTCGCTGCACTGCGCGGCGCTGCACGCGTTCTCGTCGCGCGACCGCCAGCGCGTGCTGGCCCTGCTCGACACGCTGCTGCTGGCCGGCATCCCGCCCGACGAAGCCAGCGCCCTGGGCCAGACGCCGCTGCTGCTGATGCTGGGCGCACGCGCCGAACCCGGCACCGCCTGCGACGAGGACGTGCTGCTGGCGGCGCTCGATCGCCTGCTGGCCGAAGACGTCAGCCTGGAAGCGCAGGACCAGCGCGGCTTCGGCGCCCTGCACCTGGCCGCGATGCACGGCCTGCCGCGCGTGGTGCAGCGCCTGCTGCGCGAAGGTGCCAACCGCCAGGCCCGCGACACCCTGGGCCGCACGCCGCACGACATCGCCGTGCTGCGCGGCTTCGTGGACGTGGCGTCGGAGTTCGAACCGTCGCGCAGCGCGCCGTCGCTGGCGCGCTTCCTGCGGGAACCGCGCAGCTAGGGCTCAGCGCCCCGCATCCCCGTCATCCTGCGCCGCATCCGCGGGCATGTCGGCTTCGAACAGGGTCTCGAGCTCGCGCTGGGCTTCACGCGCCGAGGCCACCAGCGCGGCTTCGTCGTCGTAGTACAGGTACTGTTCGCGCAGCAGCGCCTCGTCGTGTTCGCGGAAGCGCTCGGTGTTGCGCGCGGCTTCTTCGGGCGGCACGCCCAGCGCTTCCATCACGCGCCGGCCCAGCACCAGGCTGGAGTGGAAGGTTTCGCGCGTGCTCTGCACGTCCATGTCCATCAGCTTGAAGGCGTGCTGGCGGTTGCGGGCGCGGGCGTACACCTTCAGGTGCGAGAACAGGCGCTTGACCAGGCGCGCGGTGCGGATGTTGGCGTCCGGGTCGTCGGTGGTGAGCACGAACACCTCGGCACGTTCGGCGTGCGCGGCGCGCAGCAGCTCGGGCCGCGCCGGGTCGCCGAAGTAGACCTTGTTGCCGAACCGGCGCAGGAAGTCCACCTGCTCCACGTTGGTTTCCAGCGCCGTGAACGGGATCTTCTGCGCGCGCAGCATGCGCCCGACGATCTGCCCCATGCGGCCGAAGCCGGCGATGATCACGCGCGGGAACTCTTCGTCGATGCGGTCGGGTGCGCGCACCGGCCTGGCCTCGCCGGGCATGGGCAGGCGCGCCAGCCCCATCAGCAGCAGTGGCGTGGCGGCCATCGAAAGGCCGACGATGACGAACAGCTGGTCGCGCAGGTCGGCATCGATCAGGCCGGCCTTCAAGGCTTCGGCGAACACCACGAAGCCGAACTCGCCGCCCATCGCCAGCACGCCGCCCAGCATCAGCGCGCTGCGCCAGGGCAGCCCGCCAAACAGCCGGCCCACCGCCACCAGCAGCAGCGACTTCACCAGCAGCAGCGCCAGCACGCCGCCGGCGATCAGCGCCGGCTGGTCGGTCACCACGTCCAGGTCGATGCTCATGCCCACGGCCATGAAGAACAGGCCCAGGAACAGGCCCTTGAACGGTTCGATGTGCGATTCAAGCTCGTGCCGGAACTCCGAGTCCGCCAGCAGCAGGCCGGCCAGGAACGCGCCCAGGCCCATCGACAGCCCCGCCCACTGCATCAGCCATGCGGTGCCGGCCACCACCAGCAGGGCGCTGGCGCTGAAAACTTCCACCATCTGCGCCCGCGCCACCACCCGGAACAGCTGCCGCAGCACGAACCGGCCGCCGACCACCACGGCCGCAATCACCACCACCGCATTGAGCACCGACGCCATCGGCGGCGCCGACTGCGCCAGCGCCTTGGCCTCGCCCAACAGCGGGATGGCCGCCAGCAGCGGAATCGCCACCAGGTCCTGGAACAGCAGGATCGCGAACGCCACCCGGCCATGGTCGCTGCCCAGCTCCTTGCGCTCGGCCAGCAGCTGCAGGCCCACGGCGGTGGACGACAGCGCCAGGCCCAGGCCGATGATCGCCGGCGCCTTCCAGCCGGTGCTGAAGAAGGCAATCACGCCGCCGATGGCCAGCGCCGACAGCAGCACCTGCAGCCCGCCGGTGCCGAACACCTTGCGCCGCAGCACCCACAGCCGCGCCGGCGAGAGTTCCAGGCCGATGATGAAAAGCATCATCACCACGCCGAACTCGGACGCCGCCAGCACGTCCTCGGGGTCGGGCACCAGCTTCAGCCCGTCCGGGCCGATGGCCACGCCGGCCACCAGGTAGCCCAGGATGGCCCCCAGGCCCAGGCGACGGAACAGCGGCACGGCGATCACCGCCGCGACCAGGAAGACCAGGATGATGCCGAGGTAGCCGCCGTTTCCGTGCATGGCGCGAGTATGCGCCGGCATCTGTTGCGGTTGAAATGGCCAAGGCCGGGATGGTGTACTTCGGGCGAACCTCAGGAGCCCCCCGATGAAGACACTCTTGCTGTCCCTGCTGCTCGCCGCGTCGCCCGCGCTTGCCGCCTCGCCAGACGTTCAGATCTACACGGCCCGCGCCGAGGGCAGCCTCACCATCGGCACCGACGGCCGCGTCGTGGACGTCGAACTGACCAGTGACGCCAGCCTGGGCACGGGCGTGCTGGAGGGCTACGAAGAGCGCGTCCGCGCCTGGCGCTTCGAGCCCATCGTCGAGAACGGCCAGCCCGTCAACGCCAAGGGCCAGATGCGGCTATCGCTGGTCGCGATGCGCGAGAAAGGCCAGGACACCGCGTCCTTCGCCATCCGCGGCGTGCAGTTCCTGGATCCGCCGGGTGAGCCGAGCGGCACGCCCTGGCCGCGCCTGGCGCCGCCCATGTATCCCCGCAGCGCCCTGCGTGCCGGCGCCGGCGCCGAAGTGATGCTGCTGCTCAAGCTCGATGCGCAGGGCCGGGTGCAGGCCGCGACCACCGAACACCTCGCGCTGCTGGGCGTGGCAACGCGCCAGTCGCACCAGGACAACCTGGCCGCGCAGTTCCGGCGCTCCGCCGAGGCGATCGCGAAGGAATGGACCATTCCCGGCCAGCAGGACGGCGGGGTGGTGCGGGTGCCGGTGCACTACTACACCGACCGCTGGCGCACCGGCTGGGCCCCCACCGTCATGCAGGCGACCGACCTGCCGGAATGGGCGGTGCTGGAGCTGGCCGCGGAGCAGGTCACGGAGCTCAGCGCCGGCGGCGTCGCCACGGCCGACCGGTTCAAGCTGCTCACGCCGCTCGACGACGCCTGAGCGCGGCGTATGGCCCACGAAAAAGCCCCGCCGGAGCGGGGCTTTTTCTTTGCGCGAAGGCCAGGCCTCAGCGCTTCATCGAGCTGAAGAACTCGTCGTTGGACTTGGTGTTCTTCATCTTTTCCAGCAGGAACTCCATCGCGGCCAGCTCGTCCATCGGGTGCAGCAGCTTCCGCAGGATCCAGATCTTCTGCAGCATGTCCGGTTCGATCAGCAGCTCTTCGCGGCGGGTGCCGGAGCGGTTGATGTTGATGGCCGGGTAGATGCGCTTCTCGGCGATGCGGCGGTCCAGGTGCACTTCGGAGTTGCCGGTGCCCTTGAACTCTTCGTAGATCACCTCGTCCATCTTCGAGCCGGTTTCCACCAGCGCGGTGGCGATGATGGTGAGCGAACCGCCTTCCTCGACGTTGCGGGCCGCGCCGAAGAAGCGCTTCGGGCGGTGCAGGGCGTTGGCGTCCACGCCGCCGGTCAGCACCTTGCCCGAGCTGGGCACCACGGTGTTGTAGGCGCGGGCCAGGCGGGTGATCGAGTCGAGCATGATCACCACGTCCTTCTTGTGCTCGACCAGGCGCTTGGCGCGCTCGATCACCATCTCGGCCACCTGCACGTGGCGCGCGGCCGGCTCGTCGAAGGTGGACGAAATGACTTCGCCGCGCACGGTGCGCTGCATCTCGGTCACTTCCTCGGGCCGCTCGTCGATCAGCAGCACGATCAGGTGCACGTCCGGGTGGTTGTGGATGATGGCCTGGGCGACGTTCTGCATCAGCATCGTCTTGCCGGCCTTGGGCGGCGAGACGATCAGGGCGCGCTGGCCCTTGCCGATCGGCGACATCAGGTCCATGACGCGGCCGGTGATGTCTTCCGAGGAGCCGTTGCCGCGCTCGAGGCGGAAGCGCTCGCGCGGGAACAGCGGCGTGAGGTTCTCGAACAGCACCTTGCCCTTCGACGCCTCCGGCGGCTCGCCGTTGATGGTGTCGACGATGTTGAGCGCGACGTAGCGCTCGCCGTCCTTGGGGCTGCGGATGCGGCCGGAGATCTCGTCGCCGGTGCGCAGGTTGAAGCGGCGGATCTGGCTGGGCGAGATGTAGACGTCGTCCGGGCCGGCGAGATAGCTGGCGTCGTCCGAGCGCAGGAAGCCGTAGCCGTCGGGCAGGATTTCCAGCACGCCGTCGCCGGCCACGCCGGCGGGGTGGCGGGTGAGCACCTTGAGCAGGGCGAAGTTGACGTCCTGCTTGCGCATGCGCGCCACGCCTTCGTGCAGCCCCAGCTTGTCGGCGATTTCCAGCAGCTTGTGCGCCGGCATCCGCTTGAGGTCGTTGAGGCTGTAGGTCGGGAAGTCGGGCGGGAGCTGGGGCATCGGGCGATCGTTGCGTTCGCCACCGCCGCCGGCGTTGCCGCCGTTGCCGCCGCCGGCGTCGTCGGAGTCGCCGTCACGCGGGCGGTCGCGGAAGCGGTCGCGCTTGTCGCGGAAGCGATCGCGCCGGTTGCGGTTGCGGCCTTCGCGGAAGCCGCCTTCGCCACCTCCACCGCCGCCGCCCTGGCCGCCTTCGCCACCATTGCCGCCGTTGCCACCATTGCCATCGCCGCCGCCGGACTGTCCGCCGCCGGCGTTGCCGCCTTCATGGCCGCCGGACTGGCCGCCGCGCGCCTGGCCGCCCTGCTGGCCGCCGCCCTGCGATTCACCGCCCGACGACGGGCCGGAAGCTGGCGCGCGTTCGGCAACGGGAGCGGAGACGGGGGCCGGTGCGGGCGCCTGCGGGGCGCTGGACTCGGGGTTCTGGGCGGGCGTGGCACGCGGCTTGCGCGGGCGCTTCTCGGCGCTGGGGCCGGATTCGTTTTCGA
>Ga0138256_10005767_pt1 | contig 13101 bp, 7 predicted proteins | sample KNB2016incub_MG_FD_105486 | JGI IMG/M metagenome (GOLD analysis project Ga0138256, IMG submission 105486) | Active sludge microbial communities from wastewater in Klosterneuburg, Austria - KNB2014incub_MG | ecosystem: Engineered > WWTP > Activated sludge > Unclassified | place: Austria...
CCATCCGGCCATGACTACTACATCACCTACGAGTTCCTTGGGCCTTTTTGCGAGAACGCGGATGTTACGCTCACCATCGCTCTTGGTAACGGCTGCTCCGGTGGTGTGAGCACGATACCCATCGGTGTGCCGTTGGTGCCCGGTGCCGTGGTACAGGACGTTACGGGCAGTTGCACGGACGGGAATGATGGCACGGTAACAGCGCAGATCACCGTGCCGGTGGCCCCCGCCTGGTTCGATGCGGGTGTGGATGACGGCCAGGGAACGATCATCCCGGGCGGCGGGTATTCGGGCGGGACCTTCACCGCGCAGTTCATGGGCCTGCATCCCGGCGATTGGACCCTTGTGCTCGTGAGCAACGACGAGGCCTCGTTCCAAACCCCGTGCACGCATACGTTCCCCTTCACCGTTCCGGACCTGGGCCCCGATTGCGGTACGTTGAGCGGCACGGTGCATTTCGAAACGGACGTGGACTGCGTGCAGGACGGCGGCGAATTCGGGATCCCCTACCGGATGCTCCGTGTGGAACCGGGCCCCCTGTACGGCATCACCGGCCCCGATGGGAGCTACGCGATCGGCGTGCCCTACGGTGCCTCCACGGTGGAGCAGCTGGACCCGGCCGCTGTGCAACTCTGCCCGCCGGAAGCCCCGGTCCCGTTCGCCGTTTCGGGCGGCACGCCCAATGCGGTGGTCATTCTCGCCGATTCGTTGCTCACGCCCTTCGACCTGTCCGCGCATCTCTGGAACTCCATCGCGCGCCCGGGCCAGGTGTTCGAGTATCTCGTGGACGTGTACAACCAGAACGGACATCCAGGGGACGCGCTTACCATCACGCTGGAATATGATCCTCTCTTCATGTACGCGAGCGCCACACCCGGCCTCGCGCAGAACGGGGCCGGGCAAGCTGTGTGGACCTTGCCGTCGCTGGCGCCGTTCGAGCATCGCCACCTGTCCCTCGGCCTGCTGGTGCCGCCCGATCCCCAGCTCATCGGTACTGAACATTCTGCCCTCCTCTCGGTCACCTCGGCCACTGCCGAGCAGGACCTGAGTGATAATAACAGCACGCGGATGATCACCGTGCAGGGTCCGTACGATCCGAACACGAAAGAGGCGTACACCAGCAGCGGCACGGCGCCGGGCTGGTATTTCATCGACCTGGACCAGCATATCGATTACCTGGTCCGCTTCCAGAACACCGGTACCGATACGGCGTTCAACGTCGTGGTCACCGACACCATCAGTCCGCTGCTCGACCTGTCCACCCTGGAGATCTCGGGTTCGTCGCACGATCCCATCCCGTCCATCCGCCCGGGGCGCGAGTTGCGCTTCGCGTTCAACGATATCCAGCTTCCGGACAGCAACACGAACGAGGCGGCCAGCCACGGGTACGTGGCCTTCCGGCTGTCGCCCATCGCAGGCATCGGGATGGATGAGGTGATCGGCAACGCGGTGGACATCTACTTCGACTTCAACCCGCCGGTGCGCACGGACACGGCCACGCTCATCACCACGATCTCCGTTGGTGTGGAAACGCGGACCGTTGACCGGATGGGACTCTCGCCGGTGCCCGTGATCGATCGCCTTCGCATCAGCGGCCGTGATGGGCAACTCCGTTGGATCGATATCCTCGCGGCGGACGGCCGTGTGGTGCGCTCGCAAAGGGCCGCGCCCGTACTCGATCTGTCCGGGCTGGGGGCGGGTGTTTACCTGCTGATGGCCCAGCGCTTGGACGGCACGATGGAGTTGGCGCGCTTCGTGAAGCAGTGATCGGGGTGATCCCGCCCGAAAGGCCCGACCTCATCTTTGTGAGGCAACTCGCCCGCTCGGTGATCATCCGATCGGGGTTTTGACTGACGCAACGCATGAAACGCTACGTTCTCCTCCTTTTTCCCCTCGTCACCCTGCGCGTCGCCGCCCAGGACATCAAGCCCGTGGCCTACACGGATGGTCCGCAGAAACTGAACGGACTGGTCACCGGCATCGCGGGCGAGAAACTCCCTGGTGTATTGATCCTGCCCGCGTGGATGGGCATCGACGATGAGGCGCGCGCAGCGGCAAGGGAACTCGCCCAGGAGGGATACACGGCCTTCATCGCCGACATCTACGGAGAGGGCCACGTGCCCGCGAACAGCACGGAGGCGCGCACCATCGCCACGCGCTACAAGACGGATTTCGTGGACTATCAGCACCGCATCGAACTGGCGCTGGAACAGTTGAAGGCCGCTGGCGCCGACCCGGCCCGGATCGCGGTTATCGGGTATTGTTTCGGCGGCACGGGCGCGCTGGAGGCGGCCAGGGCACAACTGCCGGTGAAGGGCGTGGTGTGCATACACGGTGGCCTGGGCAAGGGCGACAGGCCGAACGGGCCGCTGGGCACCAGCATCCTCATCCAGCACCCCGAGGCCGATGCCTCGGTGAGCGCGGCCGACCTGGCGGGCATCGCGGCTGAGATGAACGCCGCCAACGCCGACTGGCAGATGATCACGTACGCGCACTGCGGGCACACCTTCACCGATCCCGCATCGCAGCAGTACAACGCGCGCATGGCGCAGCGGGCCTGGGAGCACCTGCGGATGTTCCTGGAGGATGTGCTGAAGTGAATGCTACTTCCTAAGAGCCCGTGCCAGCACGATGACGATGACCGCGCCAGCGGTGGCCATCACCAATCGGCCTATGTCGTTGTCGGCATGAAGCCCGAGAACACCGAAGGCCAGGTCGCCGACCACGCCGCCCACAAGGCCGAGGAGGATGTTGATGAGCACACCGTTACCGGTGCTCTTCATGATGCGGCCAGCGAGCCATCCGGCCACGCCACCAATAAGGAGGCTCCAAAGAAGGTGCATGGCGAAAGGTATGCACTGAAATGAGGAAGGCCCCGTCCTTCGATCGGGACAGGGCCTTCGGTACCGGAAGATCGGTTGCCTTACTTGACTTCGGCGGCCACGAGCTGGCGCTTCTCCTGGATGCGTGCGCTCTTGCCGCGGCGTTCGCGCAGGTAGAAGATGCGGGCACGCCGCACGTCACCACGCTTGTTCACCGCGATCGCGTCGATATAAGGAGAGGAGATGGGGAAGATGCGCTCCACGCCCACGTTGCCGCTCATCTTGCGCACGGTGAAGGTGGCGGTGCTGCCGCTGCCTTTGCGCTGGATGACCACGCCTTGGAACTGTTGGATGCGTTCCTTGTTGCCCTCCACGATCTTGTAGCTGACAGTGATGGTGTCGCCCGCTTTGAAGTCAGGATATTGCTTCACAGGGGCCCACTCTTTCTCGAGTTGTTTGATCTTGTCCATGACTTTCAGCGGGTTAGGCGGGAGGGGTTCCGCGTTTGGGGGCGCAATGTTAGGCAAAAATCACGATTGAGCGTATGGAGCGGGCAAAAGGAATGTGTTGTGCCAGGGCACCAAGGGGGAGATTGCTTGGTTGCGCAACCAAGCAAAATGGCCTCTTGCATAGAGAGTTGCGTGGTTGGCCAAGCAAGCATGTTATTCTCAAACGGTATTGACAAGCTGGGCCATGAAAGTGGCCAATTCGCGCTGGGCCCCTTGCCCAGTGCGGATGTGAGGCATCTCGGCCCCTTGCCTCGGTGCTTGGTTGCGCAACCAAGCAAACAGGTCCTTTATTTGGAATGATGCTTGGTTGCGCAACCAAGCACGTTGGAAGTTATGGCCTGTCTATTCCCCCTCGCCCTCCACCATCCCCGGCCGCCTCGCCTTCGTCCGCTCCACGCTCCGCTCATACCGCCATGTGTGGATCTTCGCTTCGTGCCCGCTCAGCAGAACGTCAGGCACCAACCAGCCGTTGTAATCGGCGGGGCGCGTATACACTGGAGGGGCCACCAGGCCGTCCTGGAAGCTGTCGCTCAGCGCGGAGGTCTCGTCATTCAGCACGCCGGGTACGAGGCGGATGATCGCATCCGTGAGCACGGCCGCCGGGATCTCGCCCCCGCTCAGCACATAGTTCCCGATGGAGATCTCGCGCGTGATCAGGTGTTCGCGTACGCGCTCGTCCACGCCCTTGTAATGGCCACAGAGGATGATCAGGTTCCGGTGCGTGCTCAGGCGGTTGGCCAACGGCTGATCCAGCAGTTGGCCATCAGGGCTCATGTAGATGACCTCGTCATAGGCGCGCTCGGCCTTCAGCAAGCTGATGCAGCGGTGGATCGGCTCGATCATCATCACCATGCCCGCGCCGCCACCGAACGCGTAATCGTCCAGCCGGTGGTGCTTGTCGGTACTGTGTTCACGAAGGTCATGTACCTTGATCTCCACGAGCCCCTTCTTCTGGGCGCGTTCAAGGATGCTCTCGTTGAACCAACTGTCCAGCAGGCGGGGCAGGGCGGTGAGGATATCGATGCGCATCGGCGGCAAAGGTGGGGAACGGGGGGATCCCTGCAGGAACGATAAGCGGATGCCGGAAAACCAACAAGACGGCACTGACAACACGCAATGGGCGTATGGTCCCGGATCGCCAGAGGACATACTTTCGGCATCGTTCTTGGAAAACCAGGCCCACCAAACACCCGCGCCATGATGCGTCCGTACGTTCTTGCCGCCATCGCCTTCGTCTCCTGTCTCACCACCCAGGCCCAGAAGCAGCCTTACGAGGACCTGCTGGTGCGTTACGTGGACGAGAAGTACGAGGACTGCCTTGGCAAGGCCTTCATGTACACTGAGAAGGAGAGCACCAAGAAGGACCCGCTGCCCTTCCTCTACGTGAGCATGTGCTACTACGAGATGAGCAAGATCGACAAGTACCGCGCGATGGAGGAGTACAAGAAGGCCGACCGCGATGCGGTGAAGTTCGCCGAAAAATACCGAAAGAAGGACAAGAACCGCGAGTTCTTCGACAATTACGCCGATTTCTGGAGCGACCTGAACATCATGGCGCAGGACGCCGGTCTCTCCGCTTATGAGGACAAGCAGTACAGCAAGGCCAAGCAGTGGTTCGACGGCATGGTGGGCTACTACCCCGAGAACCCCGGCACGCACCTGATGCTGGGCCTTTCGCTGCTGCGGACCAACATGGTGAAGGAGGGTGATGCCGCCATCGCCAAGTACCAGCCCGCGCTGGACGCCGCCGGTGGCGCGGGCCTGCTGCCCGAGGACCAGAAGAAACTGCTCAAAAGCGCCCTCATCCACTACGCCGAGTACCTCGACAGCAAGGGCAATCGCTCCAAGGCCAAGGAGGCGCTGGAGGCGGTGAAGGAATTCTATGCGGACGACGCCGAATTCAAGGGCGCTCTGGAAAGCTACTGACTCGCAAGCAGCGCATCGTCATCGGAAGGGGCTTAGAGCCTGTTTGGGATCTCTTGAATGAAGGACTCCGAGGCTGTTTTTCGTTCAGGCGCAACCGGAAAATCACCGCGTAGCGGTGCCTACGGGTTATTTTCCGGCGAAGCGTGGGCGGAAAAGAGACCGGAGGACGCGTTTGAAGAGATCCCAAACAGGCGCTTAGGCCCCTTTCGTGTTTCTCCGGCGAACGGGTACAGGTCATCCACGGATCTTCCTTTGGTTTTTGTCCACAGATCCCCCAGATCTGGCCGCTACGCGGCATCAGCGGCCACCCGCATTCAATTCCCGCATCGGGGTGATCGGTGGAATCGGTGTGAATCGGTGGATCCGCACTTCCCCATCACCGCTTCCCCCGCAACAGCAACGCCACCAGCACCGGCAGCAGCAGCAATTCGGCCACCGACGCGAAGGCCAGCGTAAGCGTGATGAGCGTGCCCATGTAGCGGATGCTGGCGAAGTCCGAGAACACCAGGGTCACGAAGCCCGACAGCAGCATCAGGCCCGTCACCGCCACGGCTTTTCCCGTGCGCAGGCAGGTGCGCTTCAGCGCGTACAGCGGCGAAAGCCCGTTGCGCATGTGGTGGCGCAGAGCGGCCAGCATGTGTATCGTGTCGTCCTCGGCTATGCCGAACGCGATGCTGAAGATGATGGCCGTGCTCACCTTCAGGTCGATGCCCGCGAAGCCCATGATACCCGCGATGAACAGCAGCGGCAGCAGGTTGGGAAGCAGCGCCACGATCACCATGCGCCAGTCGCGGAAGAACCACAGCATGATCAGGGCCGTGAGCAGCACCGCCAGCCCCATGCTCAGTACCATCTGCTTGCTCAGCGTGGCGTTGTTACGGTCGATCAGCCAGGCCATGCCCGTCTGGTGGAAGATCAATGACCCACCCGCCTCGGAAGCGATGAAGCTGTCGAGCCGCGCGTTCTTGCCCTGGTGGACGAAGCCGCCCTCGTCCACGTGTCGGCCGGTGAGCCGCGCGTGGCGGCCGTCCGCGCTCACCAGGGTGCCGATAAGATCCTTGCCGATCAGTTTGGCCCGTCCTGCGAACCGCGCGCACTCCGCGCTGTCGTCCGGCAGGCGGTAGAAGGACCGGTCGCCGCCGTTGTAAGCCTTGTTCAGTGAGCGCATCACCGTTACGGGCGACATGATCGCGTCCACGCCGTAGGCCGTATCGATCCAGTTCTGCACGCGCTCGATCCTGCGTAGCGAGGATAGTTCCCACACACTGCCGGCGCTGTCCGCCGTGGCGATCTCCAGCTCGAAGGGCCGCACGCCGCCGAACTCCCGCTCGAACCAGTGGAAACCCGCCTTCATCGGGTCACTGTCGGGCAGGTCTTCCAGCAGGTAGTTGTTCACCCGGACGCGCGCCGCGCCAATGGTGCCCATCACGGCCACGGCCCCGGCGCCCAGCAGCACGGCCCGGCGGTGGCGCAGTGCCCACCGCAGGATGGTGGGCATGCGGCGGTCCCACGGCGAGGCGTCGGCGCTGCGCGGCAGCAGCCGTGCGGGGTGAACGAGCACCAGCAGCGCGGGCAGCAGCGTGAAGGCCAGCGCGTACGCCAGCACCACGCCGCCCGCCGTGAACAGCCCGAACTCCTGCAAGGGTGGTATGCTCGCCGTGCCCAGCGTGGCGAAGCCGATACCGCTGGTGACGGCTGTCAGGAAGGTGGGCAGCCCCGTTTCGCGCCAGGTGATGGCGATGGCCCGCGTGCGCGGCGTGCCCTTGCGGATCTCGTCCAGGTAGCATTCCAGCAGATGCACGGTGTCGCTCATGCCCACCACGAAGAGGATGGTGGGCAGCAGCATGGTGAGGATGCCCAGCGGCCGGCCCAGCGCCGTCATCAGGGCCACCTGCCACAGGATGGCGGTGCCCGTTACCGCGATGGGCACCACCACACCGTGTAAGCTGCGGAAGGCGATCCACAGGAACACGGCCAGCAGCGCGATGGACGCGCACAGGAAGAACAGCGTCTCCTTCACCATGGTGCCGATGTAATGCTCCTGCCCTACGAGGCGCCCGGCGAGCCTTGTATCGGCGAAGCCCGTGGCCGCCATCACGCCGCGCACGCCGGCCAGCAGGCTGTCGCTCTTCGCTTTGGAGAGTCCTGGCTCGGCGGTGAGCACTACCAGCATGACCCGGCCATCATGGGAGAAAAAATGTTCCTGGATGCGCGGATCGGCGCGGATGCCCGCCGAGTCGATGCGGGCCAGCGTATCGTCATCGAAGCGCAGGTAGGGCCGCTCGAACACGCCCGCCGGTGTGAAAATGGGCTCACTCAAACGCGTAGGGGAGAGGACGCGCCTCACGCGCGGCAGCCGCTCCAGCTTCGTGGCGAGCGAATCGGCGCGCAGCAGGAATGCGCGGCTGAACAGGCGTTCGCCCCCGGCCGGTTCCAGCCCGAACAGCAGGAAGTCGTTGTCGTGCCCGAAGCGCTCGCGGAAGGCCAAGTAGCGGTCCAGCTCGGGATCGTCATGCGGGAAGAACTTCTCGAAGTCATAATCGAAGCGCACCTGACGCAGCGTGAACAGCGCGGCCGCGCTCACCAGGCCGATCAGCAGCAGCACGACGCGGGCGTTGCGCTTCGTGAGCCAACGTTCCAGCTGGAGCGGTACCGGTTCCATCAACAGTGCGCGGTCGATCCGCGCGGCGAAGTTGCGGCAGGCCCGGGGATGCGTGGGGGTAGCTTCGCGGCGTGCAACGGACACGGCTCCTGTTCTGCATCGTGCTCTGCGCGGTGGCCTTGCCGTCCCTGGCGGGGCGCCTGCAGCGTGCCTTCGATGCGCTGTCCGTCTATGACTATTTCAAGGCGCGCTCGCTTTTTCTGAAGGAAACGAAGAGGAACCCGGCCGCAGCGTGGTACGGCCTCAGCGTGATCACCGGCCGCGCTGACAACCCCTTCCACCAGCTCGATAGCTGCTTCGCCTACATCCTGCGCGCGGAAGCGGCTTGGGCCTTGGCCAAGGAGCGGCAGCGGACGGCGTACGTGGAACTCGGTGCGGGGCTCCCGGCGATCCTCGCGCAGAAGGAGCGGGTTCATGGGCTGGGCTGGGAGCGCGCGCGCAACATCAACACGGCCAGCGGTTACCAGGCGTACATCGACCGCTTCGCGGACAGCCCGCACGTGGCGGAAGCCACTGTAGCGCGCGATGAGCTCGCTTTCCAGGAGGCGCACACGCTCAACACGGCGGATGCCTATCGACGTTTCCTGGACGAGCATCCGGGTGCCATGCAAAGCGGCCTGGCCGCTGCGCACATGCACGAGGCGCTCTTTCGCGAAGCCGTGCCCAACGGCACGCTGGCGGAGTATGAACGCTTCATCGCGGGCCATCCTGAAAGCCCCCTGGTGGCCGATGCGTACCGGGGCATCTACCGCCTGAGCGCGCCCGACGGCACGCCTGAGCAGTTGTACGCCTTCATCCGTCGCTACCCGCGAAGCCCGCACGTGGAAGAGGCCTGGCGCGCCATCTGCGAGGAACGCACCAAGGACCTCACGCCCGCGAGCATCACCGCTTTCCTGAAGGATTATCCGGACTATCCTTACATGAACGAGTTGACCGCCGTCTACGAAACGGCCGGGCTCGTGCTTTATCCGTTCCGCCAGAACGGGCACTGGGGCTACATCGACACATCGGGTGTCGAGCGCATCAAGGCCGTGTACGATTTCGCCGAGTCTTTTGATGGCCCCCAGGCGCAGGTGGGCCGCAACGGCTTCACTGGCACGGTGAGCAAGGCCGGTAAGGAGGTGGTGCCGCCGGAGTACGATGATGTGCTCGATTTCAGCGAGGGGCTCGCCACGGTGGAACTTGACGGTCGCGCCGGAGCGGTGGACCGGTCAGGTAAATTGATCGTTCCCCTTGAGTATGACGAGGTGGGCGAGTACAGTGATGGCCTCGCCTGGGCCGCCAAGGACGGCAGGTCAGGCTTCCTCGGCCCGAAAGGCGTCGTGGCCATACCCTTCATATTTGATGGTGCGCAACCCTTTCGCAACGGCATCGCCGTGGTGGAGCAGGACGGACTTTTCGGCGCGATCGACGTGACGGGGCGCATTGTGGTCCCGTTCGCCTACGAATGGATCGAGGGCTTTGCCTCACCGCTCTCCCGCGTTCGCAGGAACGGACGGACGGGCCTGATCAATGCCAGGGGCGAAGAGGTGCTGTCGGCCATGCATGGCCATGTGGGGCTATTCAGCGAAGGGCTCGCGCTGGTGGCGGACGAAGGCCGGTGCGGGTACGTGGACACCGGCGGCACTTTCGCGATACCGCAGCGGTATGAAATGCCCGAGGGGGCGCCGTCCGCCTGGGGCGATTTCCGCAAGGGACTGGCCCGTGTGCTCACGGGCGGCAAGAGCGGGCTCATCAACGCGCGCGGTGAAGAGGTGGTGCGGCCCGCGTACGCCGACATCGGCCCGCCGGAGGAAGGTGCCGTGGCGCTGAAGAAGAAGAACCGCTGGGTCCTGGCCGATCGCGCCGGCCGCGCGCTGAACAAGGCGGAGTACGACGCGGTGTGGGAGTTCCACGGCGGCTTCGCGCGCGTGCGCACCGGCGACCGCTACGGGCTGGTGGACAGCACCGGCGCGCTGGTACTTCCGGTGAACTATCCCTTCCTCAGCGACGCCTACGAGGGCCTGGTGATTGCCGCTGGTCCGGACAACGGGCTCCTCGGAGTAATCGGCGCGGATGGCCGCGAACGCGTGCCCTTCGCCTACGACGCCATCGAGTTCACGGACAATGCAACCGTGCTCCTCGGCCGCGGGGAGGGCGAGCGCATCACCGATATGCGCCTGGCCTACATGCGCCTGGCCGACGGCCGTTACATCTGGAAGGAGGAGGGCTTCGAGGCCGCGCGCTGATCCCTAACGCAGCAGCGTTACACTACCGGTTCGCTGCTCCTGCGTTACCCCGTCGTCGGTCACGGCCTTGTACTCCACCTGCCATACGTATACGCCGTCCTGTACGGGTGTGCCGTTCAACGTACCGTCCCAGCCTTCCCCGGGGGTGGCGCTGCTGTAGATGGCCTCGCCCCAGCGATCGAAGATGCGGAACGCCCAGGCGCGCACACTTCCGGACACCACGGGCGCGAACACCTCGTTCGTTCCGTCACCATCGGGTGTGAACGCGTTCGGTACGTACACGATGGGGGCGCAGTTCCCTTCGGTGATCATGATCGTGTCCGCAGCATGGATGCAGGGGCCGGTGAGCGTCACCTGATAGGTGCCGGGCCTCGTCACCGTGATCGCCGGGCCGTCATCGCCGGTGTTCCACACGTATTCCGCCAGGTGTGTGGTGGCGTCCAGCACCAGCTCCGCGCCGAGGCAGATCGTGGCGTCCGGCCCAAGGTCCACGTCCTCCACGACGGGCAGGAATACCACGTTCACGGCATCCGTGGCCACGCATCCGTCAAGCGTAAGGGTGACGGTGATGGCCGCGCTCTGGGTGACGAGCAGCGAATCAGCCGTGCCGCCGCCGCTCCACAGCACGCTGGCGTTCTGCGGTACTACGGCCAGCACGAGGCTGTCGCCTTCGCAGAGCTGCCGGTCATCGCCGAGGTCGGGCACGGGCAGCGGCGTGTACGCTACGTTGATGGCGTCGCTCATCAGGCAGCCCCCCGCGTTGGCCTGCACGGTGTACGTGCCCGCGCTTGTCACTGTGAAACTGGTGCCGTTGCTCCCGTCAGGCCAGGTGAGCTGCGCGCCGGGCACGTTCAGTGCGAGCACGAGCGCTTCGCCAGGGCAGAGAGTGGTATCAATCCCCAACGTGATCACCGAGGCGTCGAAATAGCCCACATCCACATCGTCCGTGACGGTGCATGTGCCGAGGGAAACGGTGACGCCGTATGTGCCCGGCTGCTGCACCAGGAAAGTTGCGCCCGTGGAGCCGTTCTGCCAGAGGTAGCTGGCGCCGGGCTGCGCGACGTCGATCGTCCAGGTGGTGCCATCACACAGCGTGGTGTCATCGGGAAGTCCGAGAACCGGCATGGGCAGCGCGGCGATGGAAATGGCATCAGAAGCGGAGCAGCCGTTCACGGTCACCATCACGCTCCAATCACCCGGCCCGGCCGTGATGGCGGCGGCGGTGCTGTTATTGTTCCACAGGTAGCTGGCGCCGGGTTGCGCGGCGTTCAGCGGCAGGGTGGCGCCTGCGCAAAGACCGGTATCGGGGCCCAGGTCAACGGTGGGCAAGGGGGTGTACGCCACGGTGACCGCATCGTTGGTGGTGCAGCCGTTCACCGTCACGTTCACGGCGTAGGTGCCCGGGCCGGAAACGTTGAAGATGGGGCCTGTGCTGCCGTCCTGCCATAGGTAGGTGGCGTTGGCGGTGGTCGCGTCGAGCAACGCTTCCTCGCCGTCGCAGAGCGTGAGGTCGGGGCCGATATCGACAATAGGCGTGGGGTTCACCGTCACGTCCACGGCATCGCTTACGGCACAGGTGCCCACCGATACTTGCACGGAATAGGTACCGGTCGCGATTACGTTGAAGGTGGCGCCGGTGCTGCCGTCCTGCCAAAGATAGCTGGCCCCGGGGCTGCTGGCGTCCAATTGCAGCGGGTCGCCTTGGCAGATGGTGAGGTCGGGGCCGAGGTCCACGATGGGCAGGGGTGCTACGGTGAGGTCGAAGGTGTCGGTGGTGAGGCAGCCGCCGAGCATCACACGGGCCCAGTACAGTCCGGGTTCGTCCACCGACCGCACGGGCGAGGTGCTGCCATCGTCCCACAGGTAGCTGGCGCCCGGCACGGTGATGTCGAAGGACACGGCATCGCCTTCGCACACGACGGCGTCGGGCCCGAGGTCCACCGGTGGTAATGGTACCTGCGCGATGGTGATCGAGTCGGTGACGGAGCAGACGCTCACGGTGATGGTGGCCCAGTAGATGCCCGGGTCGGAGACGGTGATCGAAGACCCCACGGTATTCGTGCTCCACACCGTGGTGCCGCCGGGGATGCTGGCAGTGAGTTGCAGCCCGTCATCGGGGCAGAGTGTGGCGTCCGGGCCCAGGTCCAGCGCGAGCGTTCCCACATAGTCCACGGTGATCTCGTCATAGGCCGTGCAGCCGCCGAGGTCAACGGTGACGCCGTAGGTGCCAGGCACGTTGATCAGGATGGAGGAGGTGACGTTGCCCGTGGTCCAGTGGTACGTGGATCCGGGTACCACCGCGCTCAGGAGCAGGGTGGCCTGGGAGCACAATGTGGTGTCGTTGCCGAGGTCCACCACGGGTACCGCACCCCCTGTAACGACGATGGTGTCCGAAACTGAGCAGCCGTTCTGCGAGACCTGGACCCAATAGGTGCCCGCAGTGGATACCGTGATGCTGGGTGTGTTCGCCGAGGTGTTCCAGAGATAGCTGCTGCCGGGCAGGGTGGCGTCCAGGAGCAAGGTCGAACCTTGGCAGAGCAATTGGTCGGGGCCGAGGTCTACGCTGGCCAGATCGATGTTGTTCAGCGTTACCGCATCGCTGGCAGCGCACCCGTTGGCCGTCACCGTCACCGAGTACGTGCCCGGCTGGTCGGTGGTGAAAGTAGCGCCCGTGTTGCCGTCCTGCCAGAGGTAGCTTCCGCCGGGAACCGTGGCATCGAAGGTCACTTCAGCGCCGGGGCACACGGCCTGGTCCGGCCCCAGGTCTACGATGGGAGCGGGGGTCACCGTCACGTTCACCACATCGCTGGCCCAGCACGAGCCGAGGAAGACGTCCACCGAATAGGTACCTGAACTTGTTACATCCAAGGTGGCGTTGGTGCTGGCGTCCTGCCAGAGGTAGGTGGCGCCGGGGCTGGTGGCGTCCAATTGCAGCGGGTCGCCCTGGCAAATGG
>Ga0138256_10005768_pt1 | contig 13099 bp, 9 predicted proteins | sample KNB2016incub_MG_FD_105486 | JGI IMG/M metagenome (GOLD analysis project Ga0138256, IMG submission 105486) | Active sludge microbial communities from wastewater in Klosterneuburg, Austria - KNB2014incub_MG | ecosystem: Engineered > WWTP > Activated sludge > Unclassified | place: Austria...
AGCGGATATGATATCGTCCTGGCTGAAAATCTCGATCAGGCCGTTGCAATAGCCCGGACATGTCCAATGGTAATCAGGGGTTGGGCGGTTCGTGAGGTCAGGCCAATGTTGCTGCCCTCGTAGCGGCGTTCCGCGTATGCGGGATTATTCGCCGGAATATCCTTTCTTAAAACCCATATTTTAAATGATTTTCAACTAATTTTTAACCTTACCACTGAATTAAACATCATATATCTGCATAAACTATATTCGAATGCATAAGGCAGAGAAAGTCGTAGCCAAATTATACAAGATCCACTATGGCCGCAGTATTGCTACCTTGCTTGCATCTTACCGCGATCTCGATCCCGCATCCGCGGAAGATCTGGTCCAGGATACTTTTGCTACAGCTTTGACAGAATGGAAGGAAAAAGGTATCCCGATCAATGCTCAGGGCTGGTTGTATACGGTTTCTAAAAACAAAGCCCTCAACCACCTTAAGAAGTCGAAACGAGCGCAATCACTTGATGATCTACAAACTCTCCAGACCGAAGAAATTGGCTTTGCAGAATCTGTTGTTGGAGATTATAACCTTAAATTACTTTTCGCCTGTGCTCATCCTGATTTATCTCCTAAATCGCAGGTAGTCATTACACTAAAATATGTCGTCAATCTCCGCGTCGGGGCCATATCCAGAATATTAGGAATGCAATTGGATGGGGTTGACAAGTTATTATTCCGGGCCAGGCAGAAAATACTGAATGAAAAAATCATCCTTGAAGAGCCTCCAGCAAGTGAACTGCTAAACAGGTTGCCTATCGTACACAAGATCATCTACCTCATATTTAATGAAGGATACAAATCGTGTTGGGGCAAGGAACTGTTGAGGGAAGAGATGTGTGAAGAAGCCCTGATTCTAAATCACAGTCTGATTAACCATGGGTTAAGCAACAAAGACACCAAGGCACTCCATGCGCTAATGTTATTTAATGCGGCCCGTCTTCCATCCAGATTTGATGAAAATGGGGATATCCTGGATCTGGAACATCAGGACCGTAGCCTCTGGAACTGGGACCTTATCGCATTAGGTTCAGAATACCTCCGGCTATCACAGGATGAATCCGTGTCTTCCTACCATCTCGAAGCCGCTATTGCACAAATGCATTCAACCAGTAAAACGTATCAGGCTACAAACTGGAGGACTATAGCCGGGCTTTATGGACAATTATTGCTTCGTTTTCCCAATCCATTTGCAGAGTTGAATTACGGTATTGCCTTGTATTATGCCGGGCAAAAACAGCTCGCTTTTGAAATCCTGCATAAATTGCAAAAACATCCGTTTATCAGTCAATATTATCCCCTGAACGCAGCGCTCGGCAAATTTTACGATTTAGATGGAGATCCTAAAAAGGCCAAAAATTATCTCCTCAAAGCCCAGGCCCAGACCGGATTTGAAAAAGAAAAAAAATATATTCAGGCACAAATCGATCTTTTTGAAAGTTAACCCAACCATTAAAATAGGTTAAGGCTGAGGTTAAGTTTGAGTGGTCAACTAACCACACCCACCAACTTTCCCCCATCTCAACCTCAACCTCCACCTTATTCTGAACCTCAACCTTATTCTGAACCTCAATATCAACCTCAACCTCCTTCCTCCTTTCTTGTATTTTTGCGCCTTATTAAGAGCATTTAAAATAAATGTTATGGACTATCTGAAAAAAATCATCACGGATATTGAACTTCACTCCGTTGAGGGTATTAGAGAATGTTTTAAAAACGGTTTATCCCCAAATGCGTTATTCCGCAACGAACCGCTGATCTATGAATTGACCAGTGAATATACCCGCTCGCCCCGGTTTAAAGAATGTGTCAAAGCTTTTGTGGACTGTGGGCTGGAATTTGAGGATAAGATTTTATTAGCTATTCTGTTGGATGATGCCCATACCCTGGATAATTTGCTGGTGGCTAATCCGGAGAGCATAAAAAATCGCTATACTTTAAGGTGCGCTTATACTCCATTTTATCAGGTTAGTTTATTGCATATATGTGCTGAATTCAATCATTTAAATTGTGCAAAAGTCCTGGTCATCCGCGGTATAGACATAGATGTTAGAGCTGGTATTGACGAACACGGTTTTGGGGGCCAAACACCAATTTTTCATACGGTCAACCAAAACTCTAACCAATCTGCCGACATGCTTGCATATTTAATATCCCTGGGTGCTGACTTAAAATTAACCGTGCCCGGGCTGATCTGGGGCAAAGGTTATGAATGGGAAACACTGATACCGGCTGTTAATCCCATCAGTTACGCTATGATGGGTTTATTACCCCAGATGCATAGAGAAGAAAGGATAGTTTCCAGGACGGTATATGAATTATTACAGGCGGCTTATGGCATTGAATATACTTCAACCAATATCCCTAATGCCTATTTAACTGATAAATCAAATTAATCGACCTAATCGTAAATTAAACATAATGATTATTTGAATAATGAGAATATTAGTAGTGGAGGATGAAGCAGGCATTGCTTCTTTCCTAAAACAAGGCTTGGAGGAAGAATCCTTTGCAGTGGATATTGCAGAGGAAGGAAAGAAAGGGTTACAACTTGCATTATCTGGAGATTATGACTTACTGTTATTAGATTGGTTGCTCCCCGGAATAAATGGGATTGAGATTTGCAGACAATTCAGAAAAGATTTTCACAACACCCCTATTATTTTTCTCACTGCCAAAGACACCCTGGATGAAACCATATTTGGTTTGCAATCAGGAGCCAATGATTATATTAAAAAACCATTTCACTTCGAGGAGTTGCTCGAAAGGATAAGAGTACAACTCAGACCCAAATCGGGCGAACACACTTTGTTTACTCTGGGCAATATCACCTTAAATACAGCAACGTATCAAGTCCATAAAGGCGATCAGGAAATCAATTTAACTCAAAAAGAATTTGCGTTATTGGAGTACCTCATACGCAACAAGGGTAAGGTATGTAAAAGAACCCGAATAATAGAAAGTGTGTGGGACATCCACTTTGATTACAATACAGGAATCATTGATGTCTATATCAATGCGTTGCGAAAGAAGCTTTTCTTATCTGATGAAGAAAATTATATCCAAACCGTTAGGGGGGTAGGTTATATTGCAAAGGAAATATGAGTCTGAGTTTTAAAAACAGAATAGCGTTTCATTATATGATGGCTACAGCGGTCATCATGGCTATTGTATTTGGAACCATCTATTTCGTGGTCAAAAGTGTCGTATTGAGAAACCTTGACCGTGACTTAGCCTATGAGGCTGAAAAACACGCTGGTGAAATTAAAATCCGGGGTGATAGTATTCAATTTATAAATAAAGCTGAATGGGAAGAACGAGAGCATAGAGAGATTCAAGTAAATCCGGTATTCATTCAGTTAATTGATAAGACAGGCAGGTTGATGGATAAGTCTCCCAACCTTAAACAGGACAATTTGCAATTTAACGAATCCAGATTTGGCGGCCATTTTAATGCTCAAATCAATAATAGAACCATCCGTCAAGTTCAATTACCTGTGGAGCAAAACGGAAAAATAAAAGGGTACATTTTGGCTGCTATGTCATCAGAATCTGCTCTTTCGGTAATTCTGAACCTGAGAAATGTAATTTTATTTTCATATTTCATCGTATTATTTGGCCTTTACTTTGTTTCACGTTTTCTGGCCGGAAGAAGTATACTTCCTGTTCAGGAAATTACCAATACCATTACAAGAATTACAAAGCTCAATCTAAAAGAAAGAGTGAGCCTGCCTGAAAACAGGGATGAAATTTTCAACCTTGCATCCGGCTTTAATGCTTTGCTGGAACGAATAGAGAAAGTCTTAGAAAGGGAAAAGCAGTTCACCTCAGAGGCATCACATGAACTCAGAACTCCTCTTGCAACCCTCAGGGGTACGCTGCAAGTACTTATAAGGAAACCCAGAAGCCAGCAGGAATACGAAGCGAAGATTCAATACAGCCTGAAAGAAATTGAAAGTATGACCGCTACATTAGAACACTTGTTGCTACTGGCTCGGTTGGATACCTCCAACACAAGTCATAAAGAAAAATTCATCTCGCTTCTCACCATAATCGATGATTCCATCTCCCGTCTTAAAACACCTATCACGGAGAAAAATATCAAAATTAATATGGACCCTAATCCGCCCGAAGAAGCACTTGTTTCATATTACTACAGCAATATTATAATTGAAAACATCCTGAGCAACGCTATTAAATATTCCAATATAAATGGCACCATTCGTATCAGTGTAAAGATAATCAACTCTAAAGTTGTCTGCTCAATCATGGATGAGGGGATAGGCATCAGGGAAGATGATTTGAACCTCATTTATGGCACCTTCTTCCGATCAGATGCATTAAATCATAAACATATTTCCGGTATAGGCCTTGGACTATCTATTGTAAAAAAATGTGCGGATGCCATACATGCCGAAGTAAAGGTTACCAGCGATTTCGGGCATGGAACCACCATGACCATTACTTTTTGAACAGGTCTTGAATGCAGTGAAAATAAGTAAATAGGACTCACCTTACGGATTAACTGTATTGTTAAATCCATTCTCCCTTTAAGAGTATATTATTGAGAGCCATCAAATTTTTCAGCCCCTTTTCATAGGGGTAAATTAGACCGCCTGGTAAAGAACAAATCAATTTAGCTATTCTTACCCTGTTACCTGCAGGTAAGATATCAGGGGATGTTGGAGAATTGATAGCTGTCAGACCATTATACCATTGCTGAATAATTTGCTCCATATGGAGAAAATAAGAATTTAATCCTGATATGGAGTGCCAAGATTATCAAGAACATATGAGGAAAACAAGAAGAGTAAAGCAGGGATTTAAGCGAATCTTAAGAAAGGCTTGAGAAATGACTTAGGATACCTTCACTACTTTTGACTGAATTATTGAAATACATCGTATACATGTTAGAAAGAATTATTCAATACAGCATTCACCACAAGTTGATTGTACTTCTATTTTCGGCTGGTATTATCGGTTTTGGACTTTATTCTCTTTCCGAAATCCCAATTGGTGCAGTTCCTGATGTAACCAACAATCAGGTTCAAATCATCACAACGTCAAGAAATCTGGCCACGGCGGATGTAGAGAAATTTCTAACCTATCCTGTGGAACTGGAAATGGCAAATTTGCCCGATGTTAAAGAAATCCGTTCCATTTCAAAATTCGGACTTTCAGTAGTCACTGTAGTTTTTAATGATAATATCGGCACCTATCTACCCAGACAATTAATCGCAGAAAAACTCAAAGCAGCTGAAGAAAAGATTCCCGCTGGATTTGGTAAACCCTTTATGGGGCCGATCACTACAGGTTTAGGTGAAATCTACCAATACATTATAGCAGTAGATTCGGCTCACCGAAATACGTATTCCTTATCCGAGATAAGAACAATTCAAGATTGGGTAGTAAGACGTCAGCTGTCTGGTATCCCTGGAGTGGTGGAAGTTAATACCTGGGGAGGATATCTTAAACAATATGAAGTAGCCCTTAATCCAGAAAAACTCAGAAGCTTAAAACTATCCGTACCCCAAACATTTGAAGCCTTACAGAAAAATAACAGTGTAGCCGGAGGAGGATATATAGAAAAAATCAATCAAATTTATTTTATCCGGGGAGAAGGGTTGGTTAGTTCATTGGAAGACATTGAAAACATCGTAATAGAAAACAGAAACGGTACACCCATTTTCATCAAAGATGTTGCAACGGTGGGTTTTGGACATGCCACTCGTTTCGGAGCGATTACAGGAAATGGTGAAGGTGAAAAAGTATTGGGGCAGGTCATGATGCTAAAAGGTGCCAACTCGAAGGCAGTGATAAATGCTGTAAAAGAACGAGTAGCTCAAATCTCCCCCTCCCTTCCACCAGGTATCAGTATCAATCCATTTTTAGAGAGGAGCGAACTCATAGATAAGACTACTTTAACGATAGTGGAGAACCTGATACTTGGCTGCTTGATCGTGATTTTCGTGGTGGTCCTTCTTCTTGGTAACATTCGCTCCGGATTGGTTGTTGCCTCTGTCATACCCATGTGCCTTCTTTTTGCTTTATCGCTAATGTACATTTTTGGCGTGGACGCAAACTTGATGAGCCTTGGTGCCATTGACTTTGGAATTATAATAGATGGGGCAGTCATTATTGTAGAGTATATCGCTTTTAAAATTACAGCAGAACGGACGCACTTTTTGGCATTACAAGTAACAGAAAGGCAAAACTTCATCGATAACATTACACATCGTGGAGCTTCTAAAATGATGCATTCTGCAGTATTTGGTCAGCTCATTATCATTATTGTATTTATTCCTATACTATCGTTAGTCGGTGTAGAAGGTAAGATGTTCAGGCCGATGGCCCTGGTGTTTTGTTTCGCTTTGATTGGCGCTATGGTTTTTTGTTTTACCTATGTACCGGTAATGGCATCTTTGTTTATTAGGCCGTCAGATCCTGATAAAATTTCTATATCCTCCAGACTTATAACTTTTTTTGAAAACCTGTACCAACCCACTATGGTTTGGGCTTTAAGGTATAAAAAAATAGTCCTGGGACTGGCATTTATTTTATTACTTTCTGTAGCATTTCTATTTACCCGGATGGGTGGCGAATTTGTGCCTACTTTAGATGAAGGTGATTTTGTAATCCAACCAGTTCTCAAAACAGGTACTTCATTAAGCAAGACCACAGAAACGACAACGAGAATTGAAACTATCCTCAAAAGATTCCCAGAAGTGGAACAAGTGGTAAGCCGAATTGGAGCAGCTGAAGTACCCACTGATCCTATGTCCATGGAAGAAAGCGACGTGATTATAAAATTGAAATCCAAAGATGAATGGGTTTCTGCCGGAAGCAAAGACGAGTTGGCAGACAAATTCAAAAAAGCCCTTTCAGAAATTCCCGGAGTAGACTTTGAGTTTACGCAACCTATTGAAATGCGTTTCAATGAGTTGATTACAGGGGTAAGGGCCGATTTAGCTATAAAGATTTTTGGAGAAGATTTAGATATTCTATATAAAAAAGCTACAGAAGTCCAAAACGTAATTCAGCACATTAATGGTGCTGCTGACATTTCAGTAGAAAAAATAGCAGGACTTCCTCAAATGTCTGTAAAATACAACAGGCAAAAGATTGCAAAATATGGACTGAATGTAGAAGACCTGAATAATATAATAGCCATGGGATTTGCCGGAATGCCTGCCGGAATTGTATTTGAAGGTGAAAAACAATTTGATTTAGTAGTCCGTTTTGATAAAGCCCATCATCAGGATATTCAAGATATTGAAACTGCCACCATTCAACTTCCTAATGGTAATCAATTACCTCTAAGTGAATTTGCAAAAATTAGCTACACCAAAGAACCAGCAAAAATTTCAAGAGACAATACCAAAAGAAGAATTGTAGTTGGTGTTAACGTACGAAACAGGGACCTGGAATCCGTGGTCAAAGACGTTCAGGAAGTTATAAACCAGAAAATAAATCTTCCGACTGGTTATAACATTGAATACGGAGGCCAATTCGAAAACCTGAGAACAGCAAGAGAGCGGTTATTGATTGCCGTTCCAATTGCCCTGATCCTTATATTTTTAATGCTTTATTTTGCTTTTGATTCCATTAAACAAGCTTTGATTATCTACAGTGCCATACCCCTGTCGGCCGTAGGTGGAGTCATTCTGCTCTATATCCGTGACCTGCCATTCAGTATTTCGGCTGGTGTTGGATTTATAGCCCTCTTTGGTATAGCCGTACTAAATGGAATCGTACTGATAGAAGAATTCAAAGAACTTAAAGCACATGGTATCTCAGACATTAATAAACGGATACTAACAGGAACTAAGAATAGGTTAAGACCCGTTCTGCTTACCGCATCTTCTGCTGCATTGGGATTTTTACCCATGGCCATATCAACCTCTGCCGGGGCTGAAGTACAAAGACCATTAGCCACTGTAGTAGTTGGAGGACTAATATCTGCGACAGCGCTTACATTAATCGTGCTTCCTGTACTTTATGCACTGTTTGATAGAAAAGGACATTTGGTAAAGGTTAAAGTACCGGTAAATGCCATGACAATATTGTTCCTTTGCGTCCTACCTAAGTTTAGCCACAGTCAGGGGCAAAAAATAAACGCTCCCCGGGCAGTAGAGATCGCCTTACAAAACAACCTTGGTTTAAAAGCATCTTTACAAAAGGTTGAACAAAGTCACCAACTCCTTGGTAGTGCTCTCGACATCCAGAAAACTGAAATTTATTACAATAAAGATCAAAACAATTTTGCTCCAAACAACCTACCTCTTAATGTATGGGGTATCAATCAATTCTTTCAGTTTCCAACCATTTATGGAGCTCAACGAAAAGTGATGCAAGGTAAATCACAATTAACTAATGATCAATATGTTATAGACCAATATACGGTAACTAAAAATGTTTCAAAAATATATTATGAAATAGTCTATTGGAAACAAATGCTTGAGAACTATAAATATATAGATAGTTTGTATTTATCGTTCGAGCATGCAGCCAATAGGAGATTCGAGCAAGGTGAATCCAACTATTTAGAAGAATTAACCGCTGAAACAAAAAAGAAAGAGATTTCACTCCAGCTAAATCAAATTAGGGCTAGCATTCAAAAGTCCTATATTGTTTTAAATCAATGGTTACAATCAGACACCACCTACCTGGTTAGCGATGAGTACCTTGAAAGAATTGAATTACTACCTTTTGATACCGCCAATCATCCTGCATTCAATTACTATGCCAATGCCATCAAGCTTTCCAATCAAGAATTTGCTTTAGAAAAGAAAAAACTACTGCCCGACTTAAATGTTTCCGGTTTTCTAGGCACTAACAATGGGAGCGGAACTCAATCTTATTTCGGCTTTCAGGTAGGTGTAGCTATCCCGGTTTGGATGGGTAACCAAAAATCTAAAATAGCGGCTGCAAAAACAAGCATATCCATTTTAGCTCTTGAAAGCAATAATTATAAACTTAGATTGGCTGCAGCATATCAGACCCTGCAATCAGACCTTTTAAAATTTGAAGAAGGACTTAACTATTATGAATTAACCGGAAAAAAACTATCTGAAGAAACGCTATTTTATGCTGTAAAATCATTTCAAAATGGAGAAATAAACTTCCTTCAATACACACAGCTACTGGAAAACGCCCGGGTAACAGCTTCCAACTATCTTGAAACATTATTCCATTATAATATGACCGTCCTGGAAATTAACTATTTAATCAAATAAAAATGAAAAACCGTAAAAAATATAAGGTAAAAAATCGATTCCCAATATATTTGATGGTTGTTTCCCTGCTCACATGGGCATCCTGTTCAACGAAGAAAGGTGCACCAAGAGCTGATAAATTGGTTGCGGAGATCCCTATTGAAGAAGTTTATGAACTTACTATTAACCAATACAAGTCATCGGATATGGAGTGTGGAAAATTGGAAATGAAAACATTTCATGAAGTGGTAAAAGCTAATGGAATGTTTGATGTTCCACCAGAAAGTCTTGCTGCTGTAAGTTGTTATATTGGGGGATCTGTCAAGGATATACACCTCCTGCCCGGCCAGCGGGTAAAAAAGGGAGAGGTTCTTTTTATTCTCGAAAACCCAGAATATGTACAGTTGCAGCAAGATTATTTGGAGGCACAAGGTCAACTTGTTTATCTGAAATCAGATTATGAAAGACAAAAGAACCTAGCCCAGGATAATGTCACCTCTCAAAAGACCTACCTCAAAGCAGAATCGGACTACACGGTGACAAGAGTTAAGGTCGAGTCGTTAAGTAAGAAACTTACACTCCTGAACATTAACCCTAATACTGTCACGATAGAAACTATACATACCACCGTTAATGTATTATCACCTATAAGTGGGTATGTTACTCAGGTCGCTATTTCACGAGGAGCTTTCCTGAAGCCTTCTGAGATGGCTATTACCATTGTAAATACAGACCATTTACATTTAGAACTCAATATCTTTGAAAAGGACTTTGCTAAAGTGCGTGTAGGTCAACCTATACAATTCAGGATACAAGAGGATATTAGCAATACATACAATGCTTCAGTTCAATTAGTGAATAAAACGGTAGATTATGAAAAACGTACTATTGGAATACACGGCCATCTGGCGGATATAAAACTTGTCAATAAATTTAATCCAGGAATGTATGTGGAAGCGGACATTTTTATTTCGAGTGAGTCAAAAATGTCATTGCCTCAGGAAGCGGTAATAGAAGCTGATGGTAAATACTACGTTTTAGTCCTTCTCTCTTCTTCAAATATCGGATATTCTTTTGCAAAAAAAGAAGTTAAAACAGGATCTTCCGGCGATGGTAGTATTGAAATCCTGAATACCAAAGATTTTAAAGAAAATACTGAATTTCTTATAAAAGGATCGTTCAACCTTATCACCGAATAACTATGAACAACACCCATTTGCATCTAATAATCAATCACTTACCCAGCATTGGTCTCTTGATTGGGATCCTTGTTCTCCTTGCGGGATCATTACTCAAAAAAACTGAAGTTAAACTCACTGCTTTCGGAGTATTTATATTTAGTGCCGTTACGTCCATCTTTGCATATTATTCCGGCGAGGGTGCGGAAGAAGTTGCTAAAAATTTAACGGGAATAAGTGAGACGCTAATCCATACTCACGAAGAATATGCAGAATTCTTTTTTATTTTTACCTTGATTTTGGGAACCGTATCGATCATAAGTTTTATTGCGGAATTAAAAAGGTTCAGGTTCTCAAAACATTTAATGATATTAAGTTTATTAATTGCTTTGGTTGATGGCATTGCCGTCAAATATGTTGGTACAAGCGGTGGAGAAATCAGGCATCCCGAAATAAGAATAGAAGCAAAAATGATAGACTTAGAAACCGAGGAAGATTGAAACAACCGGGTATTCTACTATTATACTCTTGATAAGAGATGTCCCAACCGGGTAAATGGATGATGTATACAAAACATTTCATCTTGTCGTGACGGGCTTCTAAACTACTTGTAAAATAGTTAACCCATCCGATAAAAGTATCCGGTAAACGGGCAAACCCGATGAGTTACTCCTTGATGGAATTATTGCCTCAGCTATATAGTTATGAAAGGGCTATCTCCATGACCGGGTCTAATGTATTGCATACCGCTTATCAAATTGAATATAGTTAAGTTAATGTCCCCTGTGTCTTTAAAGAAATAATGGTTGCTATTTTCTCAGTAATTCGTAAAATTGTAAAACGAAACCTCACCCCTCGATCTTCTCAACTCTACCTTTAATATGCAATACCAAAAACTCTCCTCCGGAGAAACCATTATAGAATTCCACAACAACTGGCTGGGTGAGGAAACCGTCATCATCAATGGCCAGGTCGTTTCTAAAAAATCATCCATTATGGGTGCCCATCACCCTTTTACTCTTGTGGAAAATGGACAGGAGGTAAAATATGTACTCACCTCCAAAGTGGACTCTGCGCTTCAGGTATTTCTTGACCTCCGGAGAAACCAGGAATTGATTCAGGAGAATGTACCTGTCCAATTTGGCACCGGCCCCAAACAACCTAAAAATACATTTAAGCAGCAGGGGATTCAGTACCTGAAAGAATATAAATTGGAAAAGGCTGTAACTACTTTACAACAGGCTCTAGATATCAGTCCGGATGATCCCGAGATCTATTTTCACCTGGCTTGCGCTTACTCTGTACTGGAAAAAACACGCGAGGGATTTGAAAGTCTTAAAAAAGCCGTAAACTTAAAATTGCAGAATACAGAAAGTATACTTAATCATGATATGCTGGCTTTTTTAAGGTTGCATCCTGCTTTTGAAGGATTTCTTCAAAGCAATTTTTCCAGATTCGATCACAATCTGATAAACTCTAAGCCGGATTAAATTATTGATTTCCAGGATAAACGTGAAGAAGTATCACGGAGCAGGCATCTTTGCTCAGAAGTACTGGAAAATGCTAAATTTGAAGGTGCTTTCCGGGCAGGAGATTCCGACTTAAAACCGGCATAGCTTTCTGATATGATGGCATTAGCTTTAAAAATGAGGGGAATATGAATAAAAGAATACTTATAACCTTATTGCATTTCATGTTTGTAAATAACATCTCTTATGGTCAGCTCAGGTCAACAAATATTCCAGAAAAAAGCTCCATAAACAACATACAGTTAAGCCAAAAGATCGACAGCTTATTTAGGCCATTCCATAATAAAAACTCACCTGGTTGCGCAATCAATATCTTGTATAAAGGTAAATCTATTGCCAAAAAAAACTCTGGCATGGCCAGTATTGAACTGCAGGTACCTTTTACTCATGAAAGCGTGGTAAGAATAGGATACTCCGAAGCAAGGGAGTTTATTTCCATAGCTGCTGTGCTGATGGAAAAAGACGGAATATTTTCTCTGAATGATAAAGTCAGAAAATATTTTCCCAAATTGCCAATTTGGTCAGATGCAGTCACCCTGTGGGATCTTCTCAATCACCGCAGCGGTTTTGTAGATGAATGGTCAACGCTGTTGCTGATGCACGGATCTATGGCCAATCGCTTTGACAAGGAACAGTTTTTCAATTTGTTATACACACAACCAGAACCTGAAATTGAGCCCGGCGTTGGATATATGTATTGTAACTCTGATTTTGGACTTCTTAGATTAATCATGGAAAAAGCGTCCGGGAAAAATTTAGATGAATGGATCAAAAACAAAATATTCGATCCACTAAAAATGAATAATACGCGGATGCAAAAATCACCACTTGATATCATTCCCAATCGCGCTACCAAATATGAAATCGACGGGGATGGATTTAAACATGACAACGTTCAAAAGACCTCACCCGGAGGGAATTATTTTATCCTCACTTGTGCAAATGACCTGGAAAAATGGGCAGTAGCGATCTCTGATCCATCTTCTGAGATCCATGCGGCATTTAATATTCTGCGAAAGAATGTCAGGATGATTCCTGGTAAAAAAAATCACTACGTTACCGGACATAGCGTGGATACCATAAATAATCACGAGGTCATTCTTCACGAAGGAGTCAATGGTGAAAATTATCTCATTCG
>Ga0138256_10005769_pt1 | contig 13099 bp, 3 predicted proteins | sample KNB2016incub_MG_FD_105486 | JGI IMG/M metagenome (GOLD analysis project Ga0138256, IMG submission 105486) | Active sludge microbial communities from wastewater in Klosterneuburg, Austria - KNB2014incub_MG | ecosystem: Engineered > WWTP > Activated sludge > Unclassified | place: Austria...
CCCGCCAAACAGGCCACCATCCTGAACAACCAAGCCTTGGTCCACCCGGAACTTGGCGATCATGCCACAGCCATTGACCTGCTTTTGCGATGTCTCTCCACCAATGAACTTCTGAAGGACACCAGTGGCCTCATCAATGCGCATGGCAACTTGGGCATCACCTACGCCATGCGTAAGGACCTCGAACGATCGGTCGAGCAATTGGAACATGTGGTGCTTCTCGCGGAAAAGGTCGGAGACCCGGAGCTTAAGGCGATCACTTTGGGCAATCTGGGCGCCATCCAATCCGAAATGGGCGACCTGCCTGCGGCCAGGGAAAGCCTCATGGAGGCGCTCGCTTATTATCGCATCCACGCCCCGGACGACACAGGCCTGCCCGGTGCGATGGTGAATCTTGGCATTGTGTATCAGCGCCTCGGCGAGTTGGACCGTTCCGACTCCCTGCTGCGCGATGCCCTGGTGTATCAGGAACGGACCGGTCAGCCTACTGAATTGTGCAACACCTATATCAACATGGGCGGGAACGATCTCATCCGCAGGAACTACTCCAGCGCCCGGGTCATGTGCGACAAAGCGTTGCGCATCGCCGACGGTATGGAGGTGGTCACCGAACAGATCGCGGCCTGCCAGTGCTTGGTGGAGGCGAACGAGGGTCTGGGCCGCTACCGCGAGGCCCTGCAGCTCCATAAGCGCCTCATGGCCGCACAGGACAGCTTGATGAACAAGGAGAACATCGAAGGCATCACCCGACTGGAAGCCCGTTTCGAATTCCGAAAGGTGCAACTCGCGGATAGCCTGGCGCATGCCGCAGCGCTGGCCCAAGTAGAGGATGAGCGCACCATCGCCCAACTCCGCGCCGACAAGAACCGCAACCGCGCGCTCGCCACCGGCGGCGGCGCCCTTCTCCTGCTCGCCAGTGGCGGCGTCTGGTTCTACACCGACCGGAGGCGACGCAAGGAACGTTTTGAGAAAGAGGCCGCGACCCTGGAGACACAGGCTCTGCGCAGCCAAATGAACCCCCACTTCATCTTCAACGCCCTCAATTCGATCAACGCCTACGTACAACAGAACGACCAGGAAAGCGCCAGCAGCTACCTCACCAAGTTCGCCCGCGTGATGCGCAGCGTACTGGAGAACAGCCGCCACAGCGAAGTGCCCTTACAGGACGACCTGGACACCTTGCGCGGCTACATGGAGTTGGAGCGGAAAAGGTCGCACGAAAAATTCGACTTCACCATCACCGTGGACCCTTCGCTCGATCCGCTGAGCGTGCTTGTCCCGCCGCTCGTGGTGCAGCCTTTCGTAGAGAACGCCATCTGGCATGGCATGGCCGGAAAGGAAGGCAAGGGCCACATCACACTTTCGGTGCAGCGGCAGGACGATCAGTTGCTCTGGACCATTGAAGACGATGGGGCCGGCCGCCATGCGCCCAAGACCGGCGGGCCGGAGAACGCTCCCACCAAGAAGACCTCGCTCGGCACGGCCATCACTCGCGCTCGCTTGGACCTGGTGCAGAAACAACACGGTGGCAAAGCGGGTTTCCGATACACCGATCGGGCGGTCGGGACCCGTGTGGAGGTGGAGATGCCGCTTATACTGAACACTTGAGCCCATATTTATTCCGCGCCTCCGAGACCCCATCGATCGCATTCGAGTGTAGTACATCAAGGTACTTCGGGTACCAGGGTGCGGCCGGCTCTTTCCGCTTCAACTTTTCCTCCCCGGCATGGGCGGTGCCTCAAACCGCCATGTGCATCAACATTGAGGTCGCGCTTTCCGCCGAGCGCCATTGGCACCGGCAAGGATAGCGTCGAAGATCTTCCCGTTGTCCTCGAAGACCGTTCGCATCAGGATCTTCACGTCCTTGAACTGCTTGCGGATGTGGGCCACGCCAGCGCATCATTGGTTCCGATCATGTGGGCGCCGGAACATCATTGGGATCCTCGATCGGCCGGTTCGCCTGAATACCTCTAATTTGCCTGGCAACCGACCCTCGAACATCACCACACTCCTATGCGCATTCGTACCATCCTACTGGCCTTCGCGCTCGTGATCGCCGCCCCGGGCTTCACCCAGAACTACAACGGCTTCAACTACCAGGCCGTGATCCGCAACGCGGCTGGCGATCCGTTGCCCAACCAGGCCGTGGGGGTGCGGGTCCAGATCAACCCAGGCATTGCCGCCGGGTACAGTGAGACCCACAGTGTAACCACCGATGCGCACGGCCTGATCAGCCTCACCATGGGGCAGGGCACACCGGAGGTAGGCTCCGTGATCCCCACCTTTTCCGCATTGGATTGGACCAGCAGCGTGATGAACTACACCGTGTCCGTGGACATCACAGGCGGCACCAACTATGCGGTTCTTGGCGGTGCCGCGTTCAAAGCCGTGCCCTTCGCCATGCACGCTCTTACCAGCGGGAGCGGTGCTTCCGGATGGTCGCTCTTGGGCAACGATCTGAGCAACACGAACACGGGCAACGTGTGCATCGGCACCACCACTCCCTACTTCAAGCTGCAGGTGGAAGCCACCAGCCTGGATGGTGTCGCGTCGTTCCGCAACACCGACCCCAACGGAGCATCGAAGATCGAGTTCTATGATGATGTGGAGCCACTGTATCCCTTCCTCTCCATCGGCAAGGGGAATTCCGGAACAGGTGCTCTGCCTGGATCTTCTCACATCTCTTCCACCAACCGGCTCACGTTGGGTACACAGGGCAACCCGAACCTGGTGATCGAACCCACCGGTGAAATGGGATTCAACGCACCCTCCGCAGCCCTCACCACTGCGACGTTTGGCGGGATCGGGCGTTCCTTGTCCTTGCTCACCGGTAACGGCGAGGATATCGTTTGGGACGGCGGAGGCACCGGCGAGGTGATCTTGAAGAACACAGGAACCCTATCCGGTGCGACGGCTTTCCAGAACGCCTCCAGTGTTGCCCTGATGACCCTCCGGAACACGGGCGAAGTAGGCATCGGTACCAGCTCACCTGGCGGGCCGTTCGAGACGCACAAAGCCGATGGGTCCTTCGTGGTTCGCAGTTGGGCGGGAAGCGGAAGCAACGTGGTGGTGACGGATGTCGTGGGCCGCAACAACTTCCGGCCACAGCAGCGCTTCTCCACGGTGGGCAACTCGAACTATTTCGACATCGGGCTCGGTGCCGACGATGCCTACCACATCGAATCCACCGGTGACGTTCCACGCATCTCCATCCTGCAGAACGGAAATGTGGGCATCGGAACCGCGAGTCCGGGGAACGCACGCCTGCTGCTCAATCATGTAACGTCTTCGATCTCAAGCCCGGCGATGAAGATCGAGATGGCCGGCGCCAATCTATTGTTCTACAAAGCCAGTAATGGTGCCGCTACAATTGACAATACGAGTGGCGGGAATTTGGTCTTGATGCCAGCGGGCGGAAACGTGGGCATCGGCACCATCACCCCGCAATCGAAGCTCGCGGTGAACGGCAAGATCACCTGCAAGGAGGTGGAGGTCACGCTGGCCGGTTTCCCGGACTATGTCTTCGAGAAGGACTACCGCCTGATGCCCCTGGACGAGGTGGAGCGGTACATCGCCGCCTACGGACACCTGCCCAATGTGCCAAGCGCTTGCGAGGTGGAGGAGAACGGCCTCGGGCTAGGCGCGATGAACAAGATCCTGCTGGAGAAGGTGGAGGAGTTGACGCTGCATGCCATCGCCAAGGAGAAGGAAGTGGAAGCGCTGAATGCGCGTGTGGCGCAGATGGAGGCGATCCTCATGGGAGAAAAGTGAGCAAAGGATATCTGAACACCTTGAAATGATACCCATGGAGATCCGATCGATCATCGCACTCTTCGCAGCCTTGTGGATGGGGTTGACGCCTTCCCTTTCACAAGATGAGTGTGGCACACGGTTCACGTCGCGGGCGGAGCGGGAAGCATACGAGAGCCGCCATGAGGAATTCCTCATTGAGTACGCTTCAGGGCGCTCCATATTGACCGGATACAAGTACATCCCGATGTACTTCCACATCGTGAGACAATCGGACGGCAGCGGAGGTATTTCGATCAACACGGCGTTAGAGGCGATGACGCGTTGCAATACCGCTTATGCGGGCACCCAGATCCGGTTCTTCTACTGCGGCCATCAGTATATAAACAACAGCACGTACTATGAGTTCCATGTTAACGAAGAATCCGCGCTCGTGAACCCGAACCGGGTGAACGACGTTGCCAATGTCTTTGTTGTCAATTCTATCACGACCACCGAAGGAACTGCCTGTGGCTATGCATATTATCCAAACGGTGTAGCAAACACGAACAACCACATACTGATGGATATCGAGTGCATGGATGGCCCTGAGGACAACACCTTGGAACACGAGTTCGGACATTTCTTCGACTTGCCGCACACACATGGAAATACGAACAACGGAACCACAACAGAGCTTGTGAATGGATCGAACTGCACAACAGACGGCGATCTCTTCTGTGACACACCAGCGGACCCGAATCTTTCAGGTGTTGTGAATACCAGCTGCGTATATACCGGCACTGCGACGGATGCGAACGGGCAGGTCTATTCTCCGAATACGGCGTTGTTCATGTCCTACTCGCACAAACCATGTCGCACAGCGTTTTCGGCACAGCAGATCGCCAAGATGAACTTAACAGTGTCCCCGTTGGGCAGCATCAGTAGAAGAACCCTTAACTGCACGAATTGCCCCGCAGTGGCCACCTACAACGACCCCTATTTCAACGGCAGCGCATATGTGCTCACGGACTACTACAGGAGGAACGTCATCGTCTCGAACGTTGATTTGACCGTCCAACCTGTGGACCAGCCGAACCTCGGGTTCATCGCCACGGAGCGCATCACATTGAATCCGGGATTCCACTTTGATACAAACAGTCCGCAGCTTGACGTATTCCATGCAGAGATCGATCCATGCACCCCGTAAGGTCATGTTCAAAGTAGACTTGGCCTTGTAACACCTGACCCATCATGAGTTTTACATACGGGCATCGAGCCAGCCGCACAGTACATCTGTTCCTGCTCGGCGCATGCGCGATCATTACCTCTGCCCAAACCCTCGTCTCCACCGGCGGCGGCACGGGCACCATTCCCGGCGGCTCGGTCAGCTGGTCCGTGGGCGAGCCGGTCATCGGCTCGGGCACGGTTCCAGGAGGGCTGGTCACGCAAGGCTACCAGCAGCCCACCACCTTGAAGCTTCGCCTCCACCTTGCCGCAGCGCTGCAAGGCCCCTACAACAGCACCACCGGTTTGATGAGCGATGCCCTGCGCAGTGCCAGCCTCATACCGCTCGCCGAACCTTACACCGCGATCGGCTATGTGCATGTAGGCGGTGGCGGTGAGGCCACCACCGCACCGGTGCTGGCCATTACCGGTGGTGATGCCGTGGTGGATTGGGTACTGGTGGAACTACGCAGCACCGCTACGCCCGCCACCGTGGTGGAGTCTCGTTGTGCGCTGTTGCAACGCGATGGCGATGTGGTGGCCACCGATGGAATTTCTCCCGTCGCCTTCAACGCACCGGCCGCCAACTACCATGTGGCTGTACGCCACCGCAACCACTTGGGCGCAATGACGCTGACCGGCGTGCCCCTCAACAGCACGCCTGCTGTCGTCGACCTCACCTTGGCGACCACCACCACCTACGGCACCAATGCACGCAAGCCGATCACAGGCACCTTCCCCGCGCAAGCGCTCTGGGCCGGTGATGTCAACTTCAACAAGCAACTCAAGTATGCCGGCGGGGCCAACGACCGCGATCCCATTCTTACCGCGATAGGTGGCATCGTGCCTACCAACACGTTGAGCGGCCAATACCGCAAGGAGGACATCAACATGAACGGCCAGGTGAAGTATTCGGGTAGTGCGAACGATCGCGATATCCTCTTGCAGAACATCGGGGGCAGTGTGCCCACGGCGGTAAGGAACGCGCAGTTGCCGTGAGCCGTTGCCTCCAGTAACACTGCCTTGCGCGCCGTGGACCAGGACGTGGCGGCGAACGGTGAAGTAGGTACACGCCCTGCCCGACGCGGCTGGGACGGGCGTCGATCGCACCACTTTGGGTTACCCCCCTAACCTTTGTTCTATTGACCTACCCTCCGGCATGTGGGTATTTCGCGCACGGCCCATCCGCCATTCCACAACATGCGCGCTCTCCCACTGACCTTCCTATCCACGGCATTCCTCGCCGCCACTGTCGGCCTGGCCCAGACGAACCCCACGGCACGCTCCGTCCCATTCGTGGAGCCCTTCCCGAGCGGCACGTTCAGCACCTACGCCACCGGCTTCCAGGGGTGGAACGGCCTGAGCGGTGCGGTGATCAACACGCAGGGCCTGGCCGAGGCCTCGGTGCCTACCGGCGATGCGACGATCACGGCTGCGAACCCTGTCACCGCGAGCGTTGCGGGCATCTATGGCAGCAATGGCCGCGTGGTGCTGCGCAGTGGCAGTGATGCCACCAACGGAGTGAACCAATTGGCGATGGCGATCAATACGACCGGGCAGTCCGGTGTGCGTTTAGGATACTCCATCACCAGCATACTTGCCGGCCCCGTTACCATGGGCGTGGTGTGCCAGTTCCGCGTGGGCAACACGGGCGTTTGGGCCACGCTCACGCCGACGATCGGCGCGAATCCGTATGTGCAGACCAGCGGGTTCACCGGGCTGAAGACAACAGTGGGGGTCCTTCTGCCAGCCGGGTGCGACAACCAGCCGTTGGTGCAAGTGCGCTGGGCCGTTTGGCGCGGCACGCAGGCCGGCAACAGTGCGGCGTTCGGGATCGATGACGTGGCGGTGACCCTGATCGCCAACGATGAGTGCTCCGGTGCGATCGACCTACCCCTACAGGATCCGGGCAATTGCCCGGCCAACGCCCTGGTAGGTACCACCGTGGGTGCCACGGACAGTGGTGTGGACTGTGTGGTGAGCGGAACGGACGTGTGGTACAAGATCACCGGCGATGCCGGCCAAGCCGCCACGGTGTTCCTGACACCCGGCACGGCGGCGGGGTTGGGCATACAGGTCTTCGGCACCTGCGGTGGCTCGGTCTTCTACTGCCAGCCGGGTACACAGCACGGCATCTTTGCGGGCTTCGGGTCCACCACCTTCGTCAAGGTCTTCGCGCAAACGCCGGGCACCTTCACCATTTGTGCGGTACGGGCACCGGCGAACAACGCGGTCTTCTTCGCCACCCCGCTACCCTCCCAGCACCCGGACAGTTGCACGGCCCTGCCCGGCACCACGGACTTCGCCACCAACGACGGCACCATCCCGTGCGGGCTGAGCCCGTCGGCCGCGGACGTCTGGTACGCTGTGGATGGGGGCGCGGGCTTCGCGGTGAACATCCAGCTGTTCCCCGGTTCGGCCACGGACATGGGGATCCAGGTTTTCTCGGACAATGGCTCCACACCGACGTATTGCGGGACGGGCAACTTCCACAGCTTCCAGGCGATCGGCACCAATTACCGGGTGCGGGTCTTCGCGGCTGTTCCGGGGACCTTCAGCATCTGCGCGATCCGCGCACCGGCCAACAACGAGTCCTTTGGGGCGATACCCTTACCACTGCGGCCCGCCGAGGAATGCAGCTGCTTCATTCCTGCCCAAGGCACTTGTCCACCTGGGGAAACAGCGGACTGCAATGGGAACTGCGCCCCGCTCGCGCTCGTCGGGGATGGTTTCTGCGACGATGGCTCCTTCTTCTACAATGGTGCCTTCATTTCATTCAACTGCCCTGCGTTCGGTTCCGATGGCGGGGACTGCTCCGGCGGCAACGGCAGCTGGCCGCCCGCATGCAGCGCGCAGATCGACTCCACCGTGTTCGCGACCAACAGCGGCATCAACTGCGCGTTCCCCACGGCCCGCGACCTGTGGTACAGCGTGACGGGCACCAGCAGCAACACCGCGCGCATCGAACTCTTCCCGGTCAGCGCATCGGGCCTCGGCATCGAGGTGTTCGACAGTGGCAATACAAGTGTGTATTGCGCCGCCGGTAACTCACACGGCTTCTTCCTGCCCGATGGGCAGACCTACAAGGTGAAGGTGTTCACCGAGACCCCGGGCGAATACCACATCTGCGCCGTGCATCCGCCCACGAACGACGAGCAATCCACGGCGGCCCCGCTCACCCTCCATCCCCCCGGCACGTGCTTGCCACTGGAAACCACCATGGCTGGCGCCACGAACGCCTTTCCACAGACGTCTTGCGCGCTGCCTGGCTCCGTGGACCTGTGGTACACGGTGACCGGTGGCGCGGGTTTCGGAGCCACCATCGAACTCGATCCAGGCACCGCCACCAACATGGGGATCCAAGTTTTCGACGGGCAATTCGGTACAGAAACATACTGTTCGATCGGGAATACGCACAGTTTCCAGGTGCCCTCCGGCTCCACCTATTTCGTGAAGGTCTTCGCGCAGATCCCCGGCACGTTCACGCTCTGCGCGACCGCCGCGCCGGACAACAACGAGGCTTTCGGGGCCACGCCATTGACGCTGCACCAACCCGGCAACTGCACACCCCTGCTGGCCTCCACCGCCTTCGCTACCAACAGTGGAACTGGCTGTTCATCCCCGCTGCCCGAAGTGAGCGATGTGTGGTTCACGGTGACCGGCGGGTTGGGCATGGCCGTTACCATCGAACTCACCCCGATCACTGCTTCCGGGCTCGGGCTTCAGGTGCGCGACGGCCAGTTCGGCAATGAGACCTACTGCGGAACGGGCAACACCCACAGCTTCCAAGTGCCCATGGGGACCACCTACTTCATCAAGGTCTCCGCCGCCGGTGACCAGGGCACCTTCGGCATTTGCGCGATCGCCGCGCCGGACAACAACGAGAACTTCTCACCCGTAGCCCTCCCTGTTGAACCGACCGGCACATGCACCGGGCTGGCCGCCTCCACCACCTACGCCACCAACCAGGACCCCAATTGCGAGCATCCCACCGCACCCGACCTGTGGTATACGCTCACCGGTCCGGTGAACGGGACCGTCACGGTGGAACTCGTGCCGGGCACCGCGGCGGACATGGGCATCGAGGTGTTCGAGGACCAGTTCGGTTCCATCGGCAACGTGACCTATTGCGCGGGCGGCACCTCCCACACCTTCGCGGTGCCCTTCGGGTCCAGCCGCTTCGTAAAGGTCTTCAGCGCCACGCCCGGCACCTTCACGGTCTGCGCTACCGAGACCGCGGTGGAATGCCAGCAGAACAGCGACTGCAACGATGGCGATCCCTGTACCATCGATGCCTGCATAGCGCAGGAATGTGTGACAGCGCCTTTGATCTCCATCGGCGATGTGGTGTCGACCCCGTCACTCGTTTGCGTCAACGGCAATGCGCAATTGGAGGTGCAGGCCACCACGCGCGCGCCTCTTTCCCAGTACGTGTTCAGCACGGAGACCGGAGCGGCGCTCGATCCCATGAACCAGTTCATCCATCGGATCTATCCCTTCGTTGATGATGAGCCGCTGGCCTTCCCCACCACCATCGGATTCGACTTCCCGTTCAACGGCACGCTCTTCTCGCATTTCTCCGTGTCGCCGGACGGCTGGCTCCAGTTGGGTGGCGCGCAGGCGGTGGCACAACCGGTGAACAGCACCACCAGTGCCGCGAACAACCCGAAGATCTACGCCTACTGGGATGACCTTTCCACAGGGACATTCTCCCTCACTGGAGGTGTTTTCAGCAAAGTGTCAGGCACCGCACCGCACCGCATCCTGAAAGTGCAATGGGGCGTCACCATCCCGAAGAACCTGGGCGTTGTGGCGAACAGCTTCTTTCAACTTTGGCTCTACGAGAACGGTACAATTGAATTCCGCTACGGCGCGATGGGAGCCGCCAGCATGAGCGCTTCAGCGGGGATCACCGCCGGCCCAGCCAACTTCCAAAGCATCACGCTGGCGACGAACACGGTGAGCGCGGTGAGCGCGAACGATGCCAATACAGGCCAGCCCGCAAGTGGCCGCCTGTACCGCTTCAGCCTGCCGCCGGTCGCCGGTGGTTCTTACCTGTGGACGCCACCGACCTTCCTCAGCAGCACCACCGCCGCCTCGCCCATGGTCACCGCCATCAACGTGCCCGAGCAGGAATACGATGTGTTGCTGACCTCCGCCGGTGGATGCACCGCCACCGACAGCGTTACCGTTCTCACCACCACCCCCACCACCGCCGCGACCATCACCGGTACGCCCGCGTTCTGTTCAGGAGGCAGTACCACCTTGACCGCCGTACCAACGGACGGTGGCGGACCCCACACCTTCCTCTGGAGCCCCGGCGGTGAGACCACCGCGAGCATCGTGGTGTCCACCGCTGGAACGTTCAGTTGCGTGGTGAGCGATCCATGCGGTAGTGTGAACGCGGGCAGCGTCAACGTGATCGAGAAGCCGGTGCCTTCCGCCTCGGCGACTTCCAACAGCCCGCTCTGCTTTGGTGATACACTCCTCCTGGACGGAAGCACGGACTTCGGCACCACCTTCCAATGGACCGGCCCGCAGATCACAGGCTTTACCGCCACCACCGAGGATGCCAGTGCCCCTTCGGTGAATGCGTTCTTTGACAATACGTTCACTTTCACGGCCAGCTTCGACGGATGCACCAGTGCGCCCGCCACCGTGGATGTGGTGGTGAACAGTACACCGCAGATGCCGACACCCACGGCAACACCGACCTCGCTCTGCGCGGGCGGCAACAGCCAACTCGTGGTGGACGCGCGGGAAAATCCGGGCTTCCTGAAAGAACTGCCCATCGCGCCTGCCCCGCTTTCCGGAACACCCACCGCGATCACCACATGGAACGCCGGTGGTGACAACACCGCGAACGATGGGTTCAGCACACCAGTCGTTCTTCCCTTCCCATTCAAGTATGACGGGCGCGTGTTCAGCCAGCTCTGGGTGTCGCCCAACGGATACATCACCTTCAACAACCCGGCGGGAGTGAGCGCTGCGACCAGTCGGATCTCCGACTTCCTTACGCTCTCCAGCGCGCCGAACGCGGTGATCGCTTTGTGTTGGTCCGATCTGAATGCCACCTCTGGTGGTTCCATTGGCACATTCACCGTGGGCGCACCGGGCAGCCGCGTGTTCGTGGTGAACTTCAACGCCGTTCCGTTCAACCCGAACACCGGCGCGGTAAGTGGGCAGATCCACTTGCATGAGACCACCGGCCGCATCGAGCTGCATCTTACAACCGTGACACACGGGGCATCCACTTCACCGAACAGGATCGGAGTGGAAGACTTCAACGGCGGTTCACGCACCGTGATCTCCAAGTTCCCCGCCGCTTGGAACATCTCCATACCCGAGGCCTGGCGCTTCGATCCGCTCACCTTCCAGTGGAGTCCCACCACCTTCCTCAACGACCCCACCATTGCGAACCCCGTGGCCACGGCCATCACGGCGAGCACGACCTACACCGTTACAGTGACCACGCCTTCGGGCTGCACCACCACGAACACCGCCACCGTATCGATCATCCCACCACTCTCTTCGGCCCTCATTTCCGGCATACCGGCCCTATGCGATGGCGCACCCACCACCTTGACCGCCGTGCCAACGGGCGGAGGTACACCCTTCACCTACCTGTGGAGCCCGGACGGTCAGACCACGGCCAGCATAAGCGCGTCCATTGTCGGTACGTACAGTTGCCAGGTGAGCGACGCTTGCGGCGGCAGCGTGAACACCGGTCCGCTGACGGTGGTGGCAGGTTCTGTTCCAACGGCCAATGCCAACAGCACCGGTCCGGTATGTGAGGACCAGACCCTCAACCTCATCGGCACCACGAACTTCGGCAATGCGTTCAGCTGGACAGGCCCGAACGGCTTCAGCAGCACGCAGCAGAACCCATCGCGCACGGCGATGACCTTCACCGAGGACGGGATCTATCAATTCACCGCCTTCAGCAATGGCTGCCCCAGCGTGCCCGACACGGTGCATGCGCTCGTACATCCCAAACCCGTGATCGGTCCGGTGACGGCCAGCCCCGATACGGTGTGCCCCGCAGGGAGCTCCCAACTGCAAGTGTCCGCATCGGTGGATCGCACCTACGTGCGCATTTCCGAAGTGACCACACAACGCACAGGAGCTGGAGCGACACCGGTCTACCCGGCCTACCTCACCGCAGGGATCGATGATTTCGTCGAGCTCAACAACACCTCGGGGCTCATTGCGGACATCAGCGGGTGGACCGTCACCGGTTTCATCTCGAACGGGACCAGCCCCACGCACCCCCTGTTCACCTTCCCTCCGGGAACGATCATGCTCCCGAACAGCGCCCTTGTGGTGGGAATGGGCCCGGGCGTGGGAAGCCCGGCCAACCAGTACTACACGGTGGGTGGTATAGGTGGCAACCACTGGACCTCCAGCGGACCGATCGGTGTGGTGCTGAAGAACAACGCCGGCGCGGTGGTCGACGCGTTGGCAACAGGCACATCGTTCGTTTGGGCACCGGTCACCGGCGTTACCGAATTTGACTGGTCTAATACGACGCTTGCGGCCCTGACCGGTCGAGCCGGCATCATCCGCACGGCGGCCTCGGACACCAACCTGGGAAGCGACTGGTCCAATTCGGACACGGGCAGTCCTGTGCAGTCGATCGGCAGCTTCAACGCAGGCTATGCGAACCCGTACCTGTCCACGGTGAGCGGCTTCGCGTGGAGCCCGGCCACCTTCCTGAACAGCACCACTATCGCGAACCCGTTGGCCAGCGGGATCACCGCCGGCACCAGCTACGCCGTGACCGTGAGCGGTGCGAACAACTGCGCGGGGACCGCCTCCGTTACTGTGTCCGTGCCGGTGATCGACGACAGTGACGTTTGCACACTGGATGCATGTGTGAACGGCGTGGTGACGCACAGCTTCCAGGACGCCGATGGCGATGGCACCTGCGACGCGAACGACGATTGTCCGCTCGTACCAGGCCAGATCGGTTCCACCTGCGACGATGGCGATGCCAATACCACCAACGATGTATTGGACGGCACCTGCACCTGCCTCGGTACACCGCTGGTGGTGCGTGTGGATGCCCGTGTCTTCATCGAAGGACCGTACAACAGCACCACCGGACTGATGAACGACGCGCTGCGCGGTCTGCCTGGCTTCC
>Ga0138256_10005770_pt1 | contig 13098 bp, 12 predicted proteins | sample KNB2016incub_MG_FD_105486 | JGI IMG/M metagenome (GOLD analysis project Ga0138256, IMG submission 105486) | Active sludge microbial communities from wastewater in Klosterneuburg, Austria - KNB2014incub_MG | ecosystem: Engineered > WWTP > Activated sludge > Unclassified | place: Austria...
GGTTGGAGAATTTAAAGTATGGACGAAACGCTTTGGGAACAATCCAAAAATTAAAATTTTATTACTTCACGGCGGACCGGCATCCACACATGAATACATGGAATGTTTTGAAACTTTTTTTCAAAGAGAAGGGTTTGAGTTTTATGAATACGATCAGTTGGGCTCTTATTATAGCGACCAGCCTACCGATAGCAGCCTCTGGGCTATTCCACGTTTTGTAGATGAAGTAGAGCAGGTACGTCAGGCGATTGGTGCTGATAGTTCCAACTTTTATGTGCTAGGTAATTCTTGGGGCGGAATTTTGGCAATGGAATATGCACTAAAATATCAGCAGCATTTAAAAGGTTTGCTGGTAGCAAATATGGTTGCCAGTGCACCTGAATATGGAAAATATTCAGAGGAAGTACTTGCAAAACAAATGGATCCTAACGTATTGACTGAAGTAAGAGCTATTGAAGCAAAAAAGGATTTCGATAATCCAAGATATATGGAATTGCTCTTACCAAATTTTTATAAGAAACATTTGTGTCGTTTAGATGTGTGGCCTAATGCATTGGAGCGGGACATGAAACATACTAACGCAACTATATACACTATGATGCAAGGGCCAAGTGAATTTGGTATTAGTGGTCGTCTGGCAAAATGGGATATAAAAAACCGCTTAAAAGAAATTTATGTACCTACTTTGATGGTGGGTGCAAAACATGATACGATGGATCCGAAAGCGATGGAAGAACAAAGTACAATGGTGCAGAAGGGCCGCTATCTCTATTGTCCGGATGGAAGCCATCTTGCAATGTGGGACGATCAGGAGGTATTTATGACCGGAGTAATAAAGTTTACCAAAGATGTGGATGAAGGAAAGTTTTGAAAATAATTTATCTTACACCCTTTAACCTAATACCAACAATATGAAATTTTTAAAAGTAATAACTGGATTTGTTTTAGTAACAGCCATGTTAACTGCTTGCGGAAGTGATGACAAAAAGGAAACTGAGAATAAAGAACCAGCAAAAGAAGAAACTGTAACTGTAGACAATGGATCTGCTTCCAAACTAGAAGGTGCTTGGGAAATTATGCGGGCAGAAGGGATGGCAGTAAAAAGTAATTTAGGTACAGTCTATACATTCAAAGGCGATAATCTTACAATGGGAAAAAGTGGATTTGATAATCCGGGAAAAACAGAGATTACAGATTCTACCTTTAGTTTTCAAGCAGAAGGTAATGAATATAAGTTTATATATAATTACCACTTTAACAGTGATACAATGGTGGCAGAAATGCAGAATAGTAATGGACAGATTTTACACATGGTAAAAAACTGATTTGTTTGAAAAATAAATTTAAAGCCCTGTAAAACGCAGGGCTTTAGTTTGTCAATTCTTTTTCGAAACAAACACTATTTTCTACATTTTCATATTGTCCGTAATTGGGAACAATCTTGTAACGATTCTTTTTATACAGTTCAATAGCTTCTGGTTGTTTTTTTCCTGTTTCTAACACACATTTTTTATGCCCTAATTCCTTGCACCAGTTTTCTAGTTCTTTTAAAACGATGGAAGCAATGCCTTTCCCACGGTGCTGTGGCGGCACATACATTCTTTTTACTTCCATTGTTTCTGGTGAATATTCTTTTACTGCACCGCAACCAACAGCTTGATCGCCATCATATGCCACTACAGTATGTTGAATCATATCAGTTTTATTGAACTGATGATAAAAGTCATGTTCTTCTCCATCTCGAGTTTTCAAATCGGCATCTAATGCTTTTACCAACGTTTGAAAATCGTTGTTAGCTGAGTTTGTTCTTTTTGTGGTGATCATAATAACAATGTGTATTAATGATAATCTAACATTTACTGTATTCTATTTTTACTAATATGCTAAGTACATCCGGTGGTTGGGATTGGTATGTGTAGGGGAAACCCTGAAATCGTAACTGCCAATAATACTAAAGCCAGCCTTTTTATAAAAATTCACTGCTCTTTCATTCTCTATCCATGTGTAAAGCCACATACCTGCCTGGTTGTTATTTTTAGATAGCTCAATATTAAAATTGAGTAATGCAAGACCAAGCTTCATGTTATAGAATTTTTGCAGCACATAAATTCTATCCAGTTTGGTGATGTTGGTAGCTGCAACGGCCGGAGCAGCACTGTTCAAAATTATTTTTGAATAGCCAGCCGGTTTGTTGTTATAATAAATAAAGTGATAAATATTCTTTTGTTCATTCAACTCTTGCTCACATGCTGCGAGACTATAGTTTGTATTCATATAAGCCTCCACATCTTCTTTTGAGGCGCAATGGCCATGCGATTCAATAAATGTTTGACTGCCGAGTTCAGCTAATAATGCAACATCAGTTGGAGTGGCTTTGCGGATTGTAATCATTTAATTTATGAATTGGCAGAAGAAAACACTAATCACCAGCAAAGTGAGAATCGTTTAATTCTACAATGTAATTTTCGGAATCAGAAAAGTGGCAACTGCATTTGTCAAAACTGATCTGGTCTTTTTTAGCGCATTTAAAAAACTATCACTCTCACTGCCATAACTTCTTTCACTTACACCAAACAGCATGACGTATTTCTTTCCGGTTTTATCAACTCCTGATTTATAACGATAAACATTTCTTTCAAGAATATTTATTTTACCATCGGATGCATTTTCACTTATTAAGAAATCTAGCATATACTCCCCATTTTTTTGAAATGTTTCATAGTTCACCACCGGATTTGTTTCTTTAAGAATTTTAAGTTCAGCAATTTTAGCATTTACAAGGTCAGCAGGTTTTGAGTCACCAGCAAGCACTTCGAGCAGGATTATTTTTTTAAAGCTGTTGGCAGTATTGCCAGCCGGTAAATATTCCTGCTTATAGTAAGCAGCAGATGGATGCGATGACCATGATAATTTGTAGGTGGATTTGTTGAAAACAATTGGTCCTGGGACTTTTAAATAATCTGTAGCTGGCTTATTTGTCTGACCCAATGAAATGATTGAAAACAGAATTCCGATTATTAGGGTCACAGTTCTTAAAGTTGCGATCAAAGAGAGCTTATTAATTTTTATATTCATTGCAAGAATTTGAGTTAAAGATAAAGAATGTGTGGTTGGTGGGAGAAAATACCCACTACGTCGTATTGTTTTTTGAAGAACACCTTTCGAGGTGAAATGATATTTTCTCTTTAGTCAAAATAGAAATCATTCTCAAAGTTACTTCGTTTGAATATTTTCTTTTCTTGAACAGATTCGAAAAAAGTTTTTATCAATTTAATGTGTTCGGAATAGCCCTTAATTTGGTTAAGTAATGTTTCATAATCAGGTTGCCGGAATTCCGGCGATAAGAAATAACGCATCATATACATCGAAGTATAGCTATTATGTGCAAACGTTTTTTTGTAAGATGCATATATCATTTCCTTGCTGCTTAGTCCTTTAAAAAATGAAAAATTAGTACTTGCTTCTGATGCGGCAAATAATAGAATTGGGATAGAGAATTTATTGCCATTCGTCTTTATGGCTTCATATACATAGGGCCACATTTCTTTGATTTTATTCGTATCAGTTTTAAACTCTATCGTTGTTTCCATAGAAACAAATCCATCAACAAACGATGAGTCGTTTAAAAAACACCAGCCTTCCTGTGCCCCCCAGCTATGTCCGATGTAAAATACGTTGGAATTTGATGTGATTGATTTTGCAAAGCTTATCAAAGTTTTGGCACTGCTTTGGTTATGTTTGTTTTCTTTTTCCAATGCATAAGGCAGTAAACCGTAGATTGTATTCGGGTAGGGAAGATGGAAATTTGATGTAATAAAAATGTAACCATGTGAAGCGAAGTATTCGGCCATAATAGAATTTTCATATGATAATCCCTGACTACCGTGATGATAAACTATTATAGGATAATCAGTTTTTGATTTCATCTCTAAACGGGTACTCTTCGTTTCAATCAATTTCAGCTTGTTAAGAATTTCAGTTGTATTATGAGTTCCATAATTAATTGGTTCGTCCGTCAGTATGTTATAAGAAATACCATCTTTTATAAATATCTCGTCCATGGAAGAGGTTAAAGCATGGTACACTTCTTTCAACTCTTCAGGTACAGTTTCAAACTGGTAATTACCTAAATTCATCAACTGCTTGTTATACTTATTAGTTGTAGGAAACCAAATCTGAACGAACATAGGTGCTTTTCCTTCATAGCCATATTGATTGTAACTGATTTCGTTGTCGTATATAATAGTATCACAGTAACCAACTTTATTTTTTCCTAAGCTGATATGCTTGTAGTAGGAATCCTGCGCTGTGGCTGGTAAAAGCAGAGAAAATAGAATCCCCAAAATTATTAAATGTTTCATCTCTTTTAGTCATTTTTTTATATGACTCACACTTTTTTAGTGTGATATGCAATTATTCCAAATTTAATCCCTTTCAACGAAAGAGTTGACTTTACAATTGCTGAATTGCAAACCGAACGATGAAGAGTGATTCATTTCTACTCTTTCACTGAAAGAATAGAAATGAACAAATCAGAGATTGCAACTAAAGCTGATAGTAGCACTACAGCTGGGCTCAAAATTTCTGTGCATAACTGCTGAAGAAAGTCTTCTGAATAAATGCCCGTTCCTTCTTACATTTGCGCAATTTATTTATACGCATGACTGATAAACCTACTCCCGCCGTTTTATTGTTAGCTGATGGAACTGTTGCTCACGGACAGGCTTTTGGTGCTATTGGCACCACTACCGGCGAAATTTGTTTTAATACCGGCATGACCGGCTATCAGGAAGTGTTTACCGACCCCAGTTATTTTGGGCAGATACTGATTATGAATGCGGCGCATATTGGTAATTATGGTGTGAAGGAAGCAGATGTGGAAAGCGATAGTGTGAAGATTAACGGATTGATAGGTCGAAATCTTGAAGACCAGTACAGCCGTAAAATGGCGAAAGGTTCGCTGAACGATTACCTGAAAGAAAATAATATTGTTTCGATAGAAGGTGTGGACACAAGGGCACTGGTGGCACATGTACGTACCAAAGGTGCCATGAACTGCATCATATCATCTGAGACGACAGATATAGAACTGCTGAAAAAGAAACTGGCCGAAGTACCGGATATGGATGGGTTGGAACTGGCTTCTGTTGTGAGTACGAAAGAAGCTTATGAAATGGGCGATGCAAAGTCTGCCATCCGCATTGCGGTAATGGATTATGGTGTGAAGCGAAATATATTAAACTGCATGGTAGAACGAGGTGCTTTTGTAAAAGTATTTCCGGCAAAAACCTCTTTAGCTGAAGTGAAAAAATTTGAACCGCATGGTTATTTTATTTCCAACGGCCCCGGCGATCCGGCACCCATGGATTATGCCGTGAACACATTGAAAGAAATATTGAAAGAAGAAAAACCGGTGTTTGGTATTTGCCTTGGTCACCAGTTGCTGGCAAGGGCGAATGATATTCCTACTTTTAAAATGCATCATGGTCACAGAGGGCTGAATCATCCGGTGAAGAATTTAATAACGGGCCGATCAGAAATTACTACACAGAACCACGGCTTTGGTGTGGATCCTGAAGCAATGAAGAAAGCTGACCACCTGGAAATAACTCATGTAAACCTGAATGACAAATCTATTGAAGGGATAAGAGTGAAAGGGAAACCTGCTTTCTCTGTGCAGTATCACCCTGAAGCTACACCGGGGCCGCATGACTCAAGATATTTGTTTGATGAGTTTATTGAGTTGATAAAAGAGCAGAAGAATTAATTGATTGCTTCGCAATTATTTTTTGCCGGAAAGACGGGAAGATGGTAAGTTTTTTTAAATCTGAATTTTCTTCCCGACTTCTAATCTTCCCGGCAACTACTTCTTTCTAATTTGTTTTATATTCGGGCAATGAAAATCTCCATCATCAACGGACCTAATCTAAACCTGCTCGGTAAAAGGGAAACTGATATCTACGGTAATATGCCGTTTGAAGAATACCTGGAAACGTTGAAAAAGAAATATGCCAACATAGAAGTAAGCTATTTTCAAAGTAATGTGGAAGGTGAATTGGTGAATGAATTACAACGAATCGGTTTTGAATACGATGGAATTATTTTAAATGCCGGAGCTTATACGCATACATCTGTTGCAATAGGTGATGCGGTGGCTGCTATTAAAACACCTGTGGTGGAAGTACATATTTCCAATGTACATGCAAGAGAAGATTTTCGCAAATTTTCTCACCTGAGTGGCAAGGCTGTTGGCAGCATTTTCGGTCTTGGCTTGAAGGGTTATGAACTAGCTATGGAATATCTTGTCTCGAAATAGTAGTATTGAATCCCACTTTCGGGGGAGAGCATACTATGACAGAATAAATATTTTTACTAAAACTAACCACCATGAAGAAATTACTTTTCTTTCTCGCAATTATCTTTTCCATTTCCACTTTTGCACAAAAAATATTAACGCCGGTACAGATTGCCGAACGCAACAAGCCGGGCACTGTAATGATACAGGCAGCTTTTAAAGGAACTGTTAGTGCTATTAAACCAGAATTTGATGAAGCAGCCCTTCGGGATTTGGCATTGGAAGTTAAAGAGGGATTGGAGGAGGAAGACCTGTTTACAAAAGATTTGTTCTGGAATCTGTATATCAAAGCTTTTTGTGCAAATATTTCGAAGTACATGATGAAGGGGAATGAAACTGTGAGTAAAGAACTGAATACAACGATGATGGGTTCAGGTTTTATCATTACACCGGATGGTTATGTAATTACCAATGCTCATGTGGTGGATGAAAATGGCGAATCAATGAAGAAGAATTTTGCAGAACAGGCATTCCAGGAAATAATTGAGCAGGATGCAAAAGATATGGAGACTACTATGGGGCGAAAGCTTACAGATGAAGAAGCAAAATTATTGAAAGATGCTAACAGCTGGTATTTTTCGCAAACCTTATCTGTGGGGAAAATCAATAAAGAGTTTAGTGTGGTGATGGGTATTTCGGGAGATAAGAATGAAATTATTCCTATGGTGATACCTGCAAAAATTGTAACGCAAGGTTCTCCAATACCAGGAAAGGATGTAGCGATTTTGAAACTGATGAAGAAGCATGTTTACCCGACCATCCGTATTGGTGATGATAAAGGAATGAGAGTTGGCGATCAGGTGTATGCACTCGGTTATCCGGCAGTAGCAACGTTTCATCCGCTTATTTCAGAAAAATCTGTTTCAGAAGCTACATTGACAAGAGGATTGGTAAGTGCAAAGAAAAATATGAAAGATGGTTGGGAAGTGTTGCAAACAGATGCTTCTATTACACATGGCAATAGCGGCGGACCAGTATCAAATGAACAAGGCGAAGTGATTGGTCTGGCCACATTCGGTAGTATCGATCAACAAAGAGGACAGGAAGTACAGGGCATGAACTTTATTGTGCCGGTTACAATTGTGCAGGAGTTTATTAAAAAGGCAGATTTGAAACCGGAGATGAGCGATATTTCATTGGCGTATGAAAATGCTTTGGATCTTTTTGATAAAGCATGGTATAAGAAAGCCTTAGTGAAGTTCAAAGAAGTAAAAGAAATGAACGGCTCTTTTCCTTTTGTAGATAAGTTTATTGAAGATACAGAAAGTAATATCAGTAAGGGCTTAGATAAAGAGCCAAAAGGCATTGATCCGATGTATTATTATATTGGTGGTGGAGCGTTGTTATTGATATTGGTTTTGGTGTTTGCGTTGAGGAGGAAGAAGAAAGCATAGTAGAGAGGATGATAAAGGAACCATCGTTCAATAATAAACGGGGTTTTGATTGTAACTAACTTACTATTTATACGCATAAAAAAAGCCGGGCTTAACCGGCTTTTTAATTTTTTTAGCAATAGTACCAATACTTGTACCAGTAGCAATATCCCCAACCATCGCAATAGTAATACCAGTAATAACACATGCCAGCACCACGAGAAGCATCAGGTGCTTTGTAATTTTGCTGGAAATCTAGAATGGCGGTTGTAATTGATTTTGCATCTGCATTGGATAATGCTTTACCTGCAGTGTAGCTAACACCTTTAATCGTAGCCTCTTTTTTAGAACTGCCACGACTTGCCGAAAGGTCAGCATTAGATACCATACTCAGAAATCCGATGTCAGCATCGGTAAGCACAGCACCTTCTTTCATCGAAGAAATTGTTTTCTCTGATTGGCTGAAAGCAACTGACATTGATAAGAGCAATGCAGCGGTCAGCATAATCTTGATCTTTTTCATACTTTAACGTTTGGTGATGAATGTGGTTTAGAAATGAATTTACTAATTTTTGATAAACAAACAGTTTTTAGTCTGCTTGTTTATCAAAAATACTATTGAAATAAAAGGTTTCTATACCCTGCGATGGGTATTTTATGGCATATACAAAGTATAATCAGTGCAACAGCCTATTTTATTCATGACCTGGCTCCATCTCATCATCTTCATCATTATTCCTTCTTCTTGTTTCTTTCTTGGGTATTGGTTTCTTCTTCATCCATTCAGGATCATTTTTTAATTTTTGTACATCATCTAGGTTGGCGATGTATAAACTTCTTCCATGAGTGCCAAGTATAATTTCATTTTCTCTTTCCTGTATAGCAATATCATGTATCGGCATTGACTTTGGTGTGCCTGCATTCCATAACATAAAGTTGTTTCCTTTGTCAAAGCTTACATATAAGCCGCCATCTGTTCCTACATAAATTATATTTTCATCTTTGGGATCTTCTTTCACCACATTGATTGGTTCGTAAGGAAGATCATTGCCAATTTGTTTCCAGGTGGTTCCGTAATCATCACTAACATACAAATAAGGAGCAAAGTTATCGAAGCGATAACCGTTCAGCGAAACATATACTCTTGATACATTATGTTTTGATGCTGTGACACGGCTTACCCAGAGATTATTAGTCTGTAGTCTGGAGTCAGAAGCCATGGATTTAGAACCTTTCTTTACCGGTGGAGTTGTTTTTGTTTGATTTAATTGCTCCCATGTATAACCACCATCTTTTGATAGGCTGATATTGCCATCATCTGTTCCTGCATACAACATACCAAAGCGTAAAGGAGATTCACTTAAGGTAGTTAATGTTCCATACGGTACATTTCCAGCTACTTTACCATTGGTTAAATCGCCACTCATTCCAATAAGGCTATCCCCTTTGCTTAGCGAACGATATAACCTGTTGGCACCAATGTAAAAAATATCCTGATTGTGCTTGCTTAGCAAAATTGGCGTTTGCCAATTGAACCGAAGCGGTTTTTCGCCTAACTCATGTTGTGGACGAACTGATTTTCTGTCGCCTCTTGTTTTACGATTAAGTCTTGAGTATGCTCCAAATTGTGAGCCGGCATAAGTAGTAGTGTTATCTCTTGTATCCACCTGCACTTGCATACCATCGCCGCCAATCAATGCTTTGTAAGGGTAATCACCAGCACTTTGCCAGCGGGGACTTTCCTGATTAGTTGAAGGCCCATACCATACATTATTATCTTGCAAGCCGCCATATACATTGTATGGTTTGTCATCATCTGTAACAACAGAATAATATTGTCCTACCGGTGGAGTATTGGCAAAAAACCAGTGCTCACCATTATCATAGGTTATATTGCAACCACCATCATTACCATTAATCATGTGTGAATCTCTTTTGGGATTGATCCAAACTACATGATGGTCGCTGTGCACATTGGCTTTATCAATATTTTTAAAAGTTTTAGCACCATCAGTAGACATTTGTAAAGGCACACCTGTTATCACCACTTTATTTTCATTTACTGGTGACACAAAAATTTTCCCAAAGTAATAACCATACGTACTGTAAATGCCGATTGGTTTATCATGAGTTTTTTTCCAGGTTAAGCCTGCATCATCACTCCGGTAAATTTCGCAACCAATAATACCACTGTTTTGAAAACCATCATCACCTGTATCCAGATAGTCCCATATAGCAGCTGAAGTCACTTTATCGCTAGCTACCATTTCTTTTACTACTACTGCAGAGTATTTACGAGGAAAGAAATTGCTTCGTAAGAAAGCATCTAGTTTTTTATTATCTAATTGCTTAAACTGTTCTTTGGTAATATTTTTGAATTCTTCTTTTTTGTAAATCGTATCTACTTTTTTAGCAGTATCCGGTTTTGAATTATAATTGTCAACAATGGCATATACGATATTCGGTTTTTGTGGAAATACCGCAATACCAATGCGGCCAATTTTATCACCAGTCATAAAACCAGAACCGGGACCGGAAACTATTTTCCATGTTTCGCCACCATCATTACTTTTATAAATACCACTTGTCTTTCCGCTTTCTTCAAACTTCCAGGCACGGCGTACTCGAAACCACATACCTGCATACACTTCATTCGGATTGGAAGGGTTGATGTCTAAATCTACACAGCCAGTATTATCATCTATAAACAAAGTCTGTTTCCATGTTTTTCCGCCATCCATTGTTTTATAAACACCTCTTTCTTTATTGGCAGAATATAAATGCCCTAATGCAGCCACCCATGCAATATCAGGGTTGGTGGGGTGTAATACTATTTTACCTATATGATGTGATTCTGGAAGACCAAGGTATTCCCATGTCTTGCCATTGTTGGTTGATTTATAAACACCCACACCGGCATAGGTAGAACGGCTGCTGTTTACTTCACCTGTACCAACCCAAATTGTTTTTGTTTTCCAGTTTACCGCAATATCACCAATGAACAGCATATCAAGACTGTCCATAATGGGAATAAAACTTTGACCGTTGTTAGTGGTATGCCATAAACCGCCAGTGGCATAGGCCACATAAAATTCTGTAGGGTCTTCAGGGTTAGCATCAATATCAACTACACGACCACTCATAATAGAAGGCCCGATGTTGCGAAAAGGAACTTCTTTAAGCAACGAATTGGACTCCAGCTTGCGTCGTTGATCCATGCTTTGCATTCTTTCCGCTGCAGGCGTCGGATTTACCTGCGAAAAAGCTAAAGGGGATAATGCTAAACAAAAAATGGTGTAAATGGCTGGTACTAATACCTTTTTAAGCCATGAATTATTTTTTAACAGGCGATACATAAAAGCAGTTGTTTTTCGTTAGTAAATTGCAGTATATTAAAATGCTAAATTGGAAGCTGTTAGCTCCACTCAAACATACTAAACTATGCGATTCATTGTTCTTCTCTTTCTGTTTATTTCTTCAAACGGTTTTGGCCAGTGGAAAGATTATGTCATAAGTGTAAAAGGTGATACGCTTAACCGGGTTGATTTAAAGGGGCTTAAGCAGGGACCGTGGGTTATTAAAGTAGCTGATCTACGGGGAGAAAGAGGCTATGAAACAGAAGGTTATTTTGAAAATGACCTGAAAGAAGGGGAATGGAAAAGATATTCAATAGAAGGAGTGAAGATTGCTGATGAAAATTACCGTTGGGGCAAGCTGCATGGTAAGCAACAATATTTTACATATAACGGTGGATTAGAAAGAGAAGAAAGCTGGCGGGCCATTGATCCAGCCAATGCGTATGATACTGTGCCGGTATTTGATTTACATGATCCATCTAAAATTGTAGATAGAGTAGTGGTAAAGAATGATGGCTATGCTATGAAACATGGTAAATGGTTTTACTATGATCCGGTGTGGGGAAGAGTGGAAGCCACAGAAACCTATGTAATGAACAAATTACAGATTGATGATGGCAGCCTTGCTGGCGATGATGATATAAGACCTATAGAAATAAGTAAAGGAAAACAACTTTCAGATTCTTTACGCAAAGCCACCGACCCTGCCTTACTGAAAATAAAAGAATACGAAAAAGAAAATTCTGGTAAGAAGAAAATAAAAGTAAGAACCGGTAGTACGGGGAATCTGCCGAAGCCTTAGTATTTAATTCTTCATTGATTTAAAATAATTACTGAAAAATAACAATTGATACTGAATCGAATTCTTCCAGTAATCCCAGTTATGTGCACCGGGCCTTTCAATATAATCATGCGGAATTTTTAATTCCAGCATTTTTTCATGCAGGCTGCGATTAACGGTATGAAAAAAATCTTCTGTGCCGCAGTCAATAATAACGACAGGTTTCTCTTTCAGCGGAGCTTCAATCACATTGATCACAGAATATTTATTCCAGTTATCCCAGTAGTTTAAAGTGTCGCCTAATTTTTGATTAAGTTCCCAGTTCTTTTTAAAAGGACGGATGTCAACACCGCCACTAATGCTGCCACAGGCTCCGTAAAAATCTGCATGACGAAAGCCTAGAAATAATCCACCATGTCCGCCCATACTTAAACCAGTTATGGCTCTACCATTTCTGTTTTTTATGGCAGGGTAATGGCTTTCTATATATTCGGGTACTTCTTTGCTCACATAAGTTTCATATCGAAATGAGGAATCTATGGGACTATCAAAATACCAACTGTTTGCTCCATCAGGACAAACAATCATCATCTTGTATTGATCTGCATAATCTTTTAACGCTGGTACACGGATAATCCAGTTGCTATACCAACCACCATAGCCATGTAGTAAGTAAACAACAGGTAGCGAAATCGTTTCATCCTGTACTAGTGTCGGCTTTATCACCACACATTTAATTTCTTTTTGCATGGCTTTGCTGTAGATGCTTACTGTATCAACAGTTGCAGCCTCTGTTTTTAGAAATGCGGTCAATAATAATATAGCAGATATGATGTATCTCATTTCTTAAAGATAAAAAAGATGCGTCACATTTTACTGTAACGCATCTTTATAAGCCTGTTAATTATTTAGTCTTATCAGAATCCTTTTTTCTCCTGTGCTTTCTGCATTGGATTACCATCCTGACCGCCACCACCTCTTGGTCCGCCACCTTGTCTTCCTTTGAAGATAGTAAACTTAGAAGGCGCAGCAATAGTATTCCAACTGTTATTGCTTTCATCAATATCAGCGGTTTCTCTGAATGGATCAAGTTTGATAGAAGCTACTTCCTTATCTTTTATAAAAGTCTTCACTACTTTATTTTCATTCAGCCGCCATACTTGTGCAGGTATTTTTTCTACTTCGGTAGTCCCGTCTTTATAAGTCCATTCAATGATGATTGGCATTACCAAA
>Ga0138256_10005771_pt1 | contig 13098 bp, 9 predicted proteins | sample KNB2016incub_MG_FD_105486 | JGI IMG/M metagenome (GOLD analysis project Ga0138256, IMG submission 105486) | Active sludge microbial communities from wastewater in Klosterneuburg, Austria - KNB2014incub_MG | ecosystem: Engineered > WWTP > Activated sludge > Unclassified | place: Austria...
AAACGTTGGGAGAACAACATCTCCACATCCTGTTCGTCATCGACGACTAACATTTTAATCATAATGCTTGGTTTCAGGTTTTAACAGGTAAAATTACGGTAAACTCGGAATATTCACCCGGAACAGAATCGACATTAATTTCTCCTCCGTGTCCTTTCACAATGATATCGTAACTGATCGACAATCCCAGTCCGGTTCCCTTGCCGGTTGGTTTGGTTGTAAAGAACGGATTAAAAATCTTGTCACGGATGTCTTTCGCTATGCCTTTTCCATTGTCATGAATCGAGATGCGAACTTTATTGCCGGTCAATTGTGTTGTAATCGAAACGGTTGGCTGATAATTCTTTTCACCTGATTTTTTTCGTTCGTCAACAGCATAAAATGCATTGTTGAAGATGTTTAAAATCACCCGGCTGATATCCTGTGGGATAATCGTGAGTTCAGGAATTTTTGGGTCCAGTTGTTTCTGCATTGCACAATTAAATCCGGGATCGTTTGCCCTCATTCCATGGTAAGCAAGAGAGAAAAACTCCTCGACCAACTTATTAATGTCTGTTGCTTGCTTTTGAACCGATGAAGCCCGACTGTGCTGCAACATTCCTTTCACAATGCTGTCGGCTCGTTTTCCATGCAAAACAATTTTTTCAAGATTCTGTTTCAGATCACCAACGATCTCTTTTTGTTCAGGCTCCGGAGCGGTTTCAAATTCATTCAGCAATTCTACCGAAAGTTCCGAGAAATTATTGACAAAATTAAGCGGATTCTGTATTTCATGGGCAATTCCTGCTGTAAGCTGTCCAAGGGAAGCCATTTTCTCCGATTGTACCAGCTGTGTTTGCGTGGAACGGAGATTATCCATCGTTTTGGTGAGCTCAATATTTTTGTCCTGTAACTCTGCCGTTCTGGAATTTACTTTGTCTTCCAGAACAATGTTTTGTTTCACGAGAGTATTTGTTCGGATGCGGATGTAAATAAAAATCAGAAGTGTAATCAATAATGCACTTAAACCCGTAAACCACCAGGTGCGGTAGAAGGGTGGTTCAATTGTAATTTCAATGGCGATGCCTTCGTTGTTCCAAACTCCGTCGTTATTGCATGCTTTCACCCGGAAGGTATAATGGCCCGGATCAATATTGGTATAGGTTGCAATACGTTGATTGTCCCGGTAAATCCAGTCTTTGTCGAGACCTTCCATCATAATATAATACCTGTTTTTGGCCGGAAGGATAAAGTTGAGAGCCGCGAATTCGAAGGAAAAAAAGTTTTGTTTGTAATTCAGTTCCAGTTTGTGTTCACTCGAAATAAGAGTGTCCATTCGGGCCGGTTTTTCAAAAAGGTAAAACCGCGTAATCACTACCGGTGGTATCGCAGTGTTGTCGTGGATGCTGTCGGGATGAAATGCATTCAAACCATTGCTTCCTCCAAAAAACATCCAGCCACCAAATCCCGTACAACAGGCATTTTCGTTTAATTTATTCTGCAAACCATCTTGCAAATTATAACTTCGTGTGGATGTCATCGAATTCGAAGAGGTCTTTTCAGGCAGGATTTTGCAGACCCCATTATTGGTACTCACCCATAAATTTCCTTTTTCGTCTGAGAGAATTCCGTTCACGACATTGTTGGGCAGACCGTTATTCTCTGTGTAATGTATGAACGACAAATCCTCTGGCTGAAATACATTAATGCCTCCACCATATGTTCCGATCCACAGTTTGCCCAAAGCATCCTGAAATATCGAATGAATAAAATTGCTGCTGATTGTTTTGCTGTCATTCGGATCGAAATGAAAGGAAGTGAATTTTCCGCTTGTTCTATCCAGTTTGTTCAGCCCGCCTCCATACGTTCCCACCCAGATTTGTCCGTCTTTATCTTCACAGACAGTGAGCACAACGTCTGCGCTGAGTGAAGTCGCATCTGCCGGGATGTTGCGGTAGACCTTGAATTTCTTTTGAGTTCTGTCAAATGCATTCAACCCACCACCATGGGTGCCAATCCACAAGGTTCCCGACTTGTCTTCTTTGATACAACGGACATAATTATTACTCAAAGAAAATTTGTCTGAAGGGTTGTGGCGGAATTGTGTTACTGCACCGCTCTTGCGATCGTAACTAATGAGACCATCCGCTGTCCCAATCCACAACATTCCTGTTCGGTCTTCCTCAATCGCAAAAATATTATTGAAGCGTAGCAAAGGATTATTCAACGATGGAAAACGTTCGTTCACAAATCTCCCGTCTGTGCGGCTGAAAACATTCAAACCGCCGCCCAAAACACCTACCCAGATATTTCCTTCGTGATCTTCATTCACAGCAAAAATACTGTTGTTGGCATCCCCGCCTTCTCCCTGGCTTACCTTATGCGTTACAAATTTTCCAATGGTTCGGTTGAAATAACTGATTCCATCCGAAGTAGTGAACCAGAGTGTGGAAGCTTTGTCTTCAAAAATGCTCCATACTTTATTATTTGAAATCGATTCAAGATTGAGTGGGTCGAACTTGTAATTCATTGTGCGCCCGGTTGCCCTGTCGAGTGCATCCAATCCACCTCCCAGAGTTCCAATCCAGAAGATACCTTCCTGATCTTCCAGAACACTGAAAATACTGTTGTTTGATAAACCATTTTCAGTTGTATAGTGTATGAATTGCCGGCTGCTCACATTCATTACATTCACTCCGCCATTCACAGTACCGATCCAAAGATTTCCGCTACGGTCCTGTGTAATAGTTGTGATGTCGTTTTCACTGAGTGAATTTTTATCTCCCGGGATACTGGTGTAACGTGTACACTTTTTTGTTTTCGGATCAAATGCATTGATCCCATTCGAAGCCGTTCCTACCCATACTGTTCCGGATTTGTCAACCAATAAACAGGAAATTACATCACTGCTGAGGGTGGATACATTTGCTTTGTTACTGTGGTTTACTGAAAAACTAAAGTTTTCTGTATTTAATGCATTCAACCCTTTGCTTGTGCCTATCCAAACAACACCATCCTTGTCTTCTGCAATTGATGAAATGATATTGCTGCTAATCGAGGCAGGATCGCCGGGAATATTCTGAAAACGCCGGAACGAGCCGTTTTGCGGATTGTAGAGATTTAACCCAAGGTCAGTACCAACGAAAAGATTTTTTTTACTGTCTTCAAAAATGACATGAACACTGTTATTGGAAAGTGTTTTGGTGTCAGTAGGATCGAATTTATATACCTCAAAATTGTATCCGTCATATTTATTCAAACCGTCATCGGTTCCAAACCAAAGAAAGCCCTGACTATCCTGATAACTACAGAATACAGTGGATTGCGAAAGTCCTTTGTCAACAGAAATTCTTCCAAATCGGAGCGATGAGGCTAGTTTTCCCTCTGCTGAACCCTCAAGGGTACAGAAGAGTATAATCAAGAGGGGGAAAATCTTTTTCATATACTGATTCCCGGATTGTGGGATGTTTTATTCTTCGTGCAATTTTCCGGAACCACCACAGCGTCCACAGCTGACATTTCCTGCAGGGCGAACAACTTCATTCACAGAATAGGTAACGAAGTTTCTGGGTCCAAGTCCATTGCTGATATCTTTTGTAACCATTTTATTTTTTCTGATTTCTGCCTGGGTGATTTTTCCTTTCCCTCTGCAAACCGGACAAATAGTTCCACTCGTATTGGTTACTGAAGAAGGTTTCGTTGTCATTGCGATGGCTTCCTGAGTAATCGGTTTTTCCACGATAGTTTCCTTGACAGGTGTTTCCTTTGCTTTGGTTTCCTCGACCAGCGGTTTGCTGCTGGTGCCCGTCTCCTTAGTAGCTATTTCTTCTTTCGGTGTCGCAGGACTCACAGGTGATGCGACCGTTGTATTTTCTACAGGCAGGTTTCTGGAAACAGGAAAGGATGCATTTGCCACCTGAGTACCTTCTCCGATAATGGTTCCGTGATCGTAATGATATTTTGAAGCACCTCCATCTGCTTCAAGGAAAGTACCTGTTCCGTGAGATACATTTCCCATATAGTCTCCTTCGTATCGGTCACCGTTTGCATAATAATAAGTACCACAACCGCCATAGGCTCCATTTTCGAATTGCCCGGAATAAATATCTCCATTCACATAATAGAAGATCCCGAATCCATGTGGGTTATCACGACTGAATTCTCCTTCATAATAACTTCCGTCATTCAAAGAAAGTACACCATTGCCCTGAAAGTTTCCGTTCACAAAATCGCCTTCGTATTTATTCCCATCACGATAGAAATAAGCTCCTTTCCCATTTTGTTTTCCTTTGCTGAATGCTCCTTCGTATTTATCGCCGTTCGGATAATACCATTTGCCTATGCCATCCATACGGTCTGCTACAAACCCGCCTTCATATCGGCTACTGTCACTGAACCAGAAAGTCCCGGTTCCGAATTTTTGATTGTTCATGAAGGAGCCGACATATCTGTTCCCGCTGAGATAAGTAAGAGAACCTTCTCCATCCATTTTTCCATTTGCAAAATTTCCATCATACACACTCCCGTCCCGATAGAGGTAAAGCCCGTGTCCATGCATTTTTCCATTCTCAAAATTACCTTCGTACACATCTCCGTCACGGTAGGTCATCTTGCCTGCGCCAAAGTATTTCCCATTCACAAAAGGACCGGTATAAATGTTCCCTGCACTGGTGCGATACGTGCCTTGTCCGTTTTCGCAATTTCCGCTAAGGCAGCCGACTTTTACCTTACTCATCATGGAACTATCCTGTTGAGCAAGGGCAGTTCCGCTGATCAGCAGACAAAGAATGAAAGAAAGGAAATGAATTCGTTTGTGGCTCACGTAGGAAGGAGAAGGAGGTATGGGGGAAACCTGTTAGAGTAAGGAATACAATAATATCAAACTTCTGGTCAATGGACAAGAAATAATGGGCTTTTTACAGAGTGAAAGAATGCGTTTCAGATTCAATAGTAAATGCATGCCTGCAAAGTAAGTTCAGCGGTGTCACCGGGGAATCTGCACTGTACAAGTGGTAAAAAAGAGGGGACAAGAGGAGGTATTCACAGGACAAATTGTTAATTATTTTCGAACAGGTTTTCCCGGAAGAAATATTAACCGGAATTGCGGAACAGACTTTCAGAGGGGGAATTCTCCTATTCTTGCTAAAATCAGCCATGGTGGCTCATTTCCGACGCATTGATTTGAAATAATTATGGAATGAAGCAGCCTCTTCGATACCTTTTAATCGCCCATCCAGCAAGCCTTGGACACGATTCTCCCTCTGAGAATTGACAACGATTGTGGAAAACTTCTCTGACACGAGTAGCTTTCGGTCGAGATTACTTTGTTGATTTGCACTATAGATTAACCCTAAACCATTTTAAACATGGCAACCAAAAAAGCGAAAAAGAAAGCTCCGGCAAAGGCAAAGTCAAAAACAAAGTCTAAGTCAAAAGCTAAAACCGCTACAAAACCTAAAGCCAAAGCAGCTGCAAAGCCAAAGGCAAAGGTAAAGCGTAAACCAAATGCTGCATTCATGAAGCCGATGAACATCAGTGAATTGTTGCAACCAATCGTTGGCAGTAAACCACTTCCACGTACTGAGGTGACTAAACGCCTCTGGGATTACATCAAAAAGAACAAACTCCAGGATGCTAAAGAGCGCCGTAACATCAATGCTGATGACAACCTGAAGAAAGTCTTTGGTGGTAAAAAGACGGTATCAATGTTTGAAATGACCAAGTTGGTTAACAAGCACCTGTCTTAATACATTCTAGCATAAAAAAAGCGGAGCCATTGGTTCCGCTTTTTTTATGCCTTTTCGCCAGTGAAAATCAAGGAGTGATTGGAAGTGTGATTATAAATGTTGTTCCTTTTCCTTCTGCACTTTCCACATTAAAAGTTCCTCCATGCCCCTTGGTGATGATGTCAAAGCTTAGCGATAAACCGAGACCTGTTCCTTCTCCCGTTGGTTTTGTTGTGAAGAATGGCTGGAAGATTTTTTCGAGAAGATTGGCAGGGATACCCGTACCGTTATCTTCTATACGGATTTCAGCCCATCCATTTTTGTATCGGGTGGCTAGTCTCACCGTTGCCTGAAACCCAGCTTCACCAGACTTCTTCCTTTTGTTGACGGCATAAAATGCATTGCTCAGGAGATTCAGAATTACACGACTGATATCCTGCTGAACGATGGCTGTTGGCGGGAGATCCGGGTCCGGTGAAAATTCAAGCAGGCATTGGAACAGAGGATCTTTTGCCCGGATACCATGAAATGCCAGATGGAGGTATTCTTCCGATAATTTATTCAGATCAGCAATGGTCTTTTCGGAAGACCCGGTCCGACTGTGTAACATCATATTCCGAACGATGCTGTCGGCACGCTTGCCATGCTTGTGAATTTTATTTACTGTGTTTGCGAGGTTGCTGAGTAAGGCTTTTCTTTCATCATCATTTTTCTCTTCACTCAATTCCCGGATTAACTCCAGACAGAGTTCAGAAAAATTATTAACGAAGTTGAGTGGATTTTGAATTTCATGGGCAATTCCCGCTGTTAAATGACCAAGCGAAGCGAGTTTTTCCTGCGTCACCAGTCGTTCCTGTGTGGAGGTTAGCTGTTGCAATAATTCGGTAAGCTCACGGTTTTTTACCTGAAGATCCCTGGTTTTTTCGTCAACGAGCTTCTCCAATTCCTGGTGTCGTGAACGAAGCTGCGCTATGAGTGTCGAATTCTGATTCCTTAACCTGCTCGACAAGACCTTCACGATATCCTTCATCGTATCCGGATGGTCTTTCACAACCTGGTAAAAGTCTGTCTGGTGAATGATGCCTACTGTAGTCGGTAACAAAGCCGTTACTGACATGGAACGGGGTTCCCAGTCAAGAATACTCATCTCACCGAACAACATGCCTGTGCCCATTTCTGCAACGTTGTGTTCCTCGTCATGGATTTTCACCTTGCCTTCAATAACCAGGTACATGGAGTTGCCGGGCTCTCCTTTCAGGATGATAAGTGAATCCTGAGCATAGGAGGCCAGGATCATTTTCTTTGCAAGGTCCTCCAGTACTGCTGAAGGAACATGATGAAAAATGTCGACCTGCTTTAGCAGACGATAACATTTTTCCAAAGGAACATTGGGTTGATTCATAGTTGAATGACGAAGATCGGATAAAGATACGATTCAGGTTTAAATGTCAAAGTCCAAGAATTGCCCTGTAATGAACAGAATCAAGGAAATTGAGTCTGATTTTATCCTGAAACGGATCGCTCCACAGGGAGTACGAGTGTAAATGTGCTACCACTACCGTGTTCACTTTCAAATTTCATTTCACCTCCATGCGCTTTGATCAGATCATAACTCAATGACAAACCCAGGCCAATCCCTTCCCCAGCCGGTTTGGTGGTAAAGAAAGGTTCGAAAATTCTATCCCGAATCGCATATGGAATCCCGGTTCCATTGTCTCTCACTGTTAAGGTCACATACCGCGAGAGGAGTAAAGTTGAAACATTTATCCTCGGTTTATAATCCATCCCGGCTGCTTTGGAATCAAGGGTTTTCTTTTGAACTGTATAAAAAGCATTGTTATACAAATTCAGCAATACGCGGCTGATGTCCTGCGAAATCACATGAACAGCAGGAAGATTTTTATCGAAATCTGTTTCTATCGTACAGGAAAAAGTGGGGTCTTTCGCTCGCATCCCATGGAATGCAAGATTTAAGTATTCTTCAGCCAGCTTGTTCAGATCAGTTGATTGTTTCTCACCCGTACCTCCCCGACTATGTTGCAACATGTTTTTTACAATGCCGTCTGCACGTTTTCCATGCTGGACAACCTTGCTTATATTTAATTGCAAATCGCCCAATATCATTTCCCGCTCTTCCGGAGTCTTTGCTTCTGCCATTTCCTGCAAGAGTTCCATTGAAGATTCGGAAAAATTATTTACGAAGTTCAAAGGGTTCTGGATTTCATGCGCGATTCCGGCCGTCATTTGCCCAAGGGATGCCATCTTCTCGGCATGCACCAATTGCTCCTGTGCATTCTTGAGTTTTAGGTGTGCGTCTTTTAATTCGGCAAAGGCTTTGTCGAGCGTGGCATGTGATTTTCTTTTCACCTGGTATCGGTACAAGAGGAAACCAAGCACGCCCAAAACGAGTATCCCTGCGCTGCTAAATATATAAATGAGTTGCTTTTGACGGGCTTCTTTCTGAAGCAAGGCGGCATGTTGCAATGCTTGTTCCTTCTCCAATTGTTGTATTTTCTCTTCTCTCTCACCGGCAGCGACTTCATCATCGAGCTTTTCCTGGTTCATTCTGGCCAGAGCTTCCTCCGTTTTGAGGCGCTCCAATTCAGCTTCCGTAAGTTTTTGATTGTACTCCAATGACTTTGCATTCGAAGGATCTGTATACAAATCCGGATCGCGGTTCACCAGGTCCCTTACATAGGCTTTCTCTTCCAGTTCAGTCGTAAAAGAATCCGGACTTAATACTCTGCTATTGATGAGATGTTCAATGCTGTCGCGGAAAAGTTTGTACTGCGTGGAATAATATGCGGCTTTGGATGGATCTGATTTTACTCTGTGTGTCGCAAACAATTTCAGATAGGTATCACGTATCAGGCGCAATGCGGGAAGTTTTTTATCTACTTCAATGCTGCGTTTAAAAAAATCCAGTGCCTCTTCGTATTTACCCGTTTTGTAATGGACAATACCTATATTTCGAAGGATGACAGCGATATCCTTTTTGCTATTTTTTCGTTGGTAAAAGGGTAGCGCGTTCTGTAAATAGGGGAGTGCTTCTGTGTCTTTTCCGGCATGCAATAATTCTTCGGCAATTTTATTGTTCAATTCAGCCTGCTTTGCAGGATTTGAATCAGCGGCAGATTTTGCATAAGCTTTTTTATAATACTCCAGAGCAGAAGCATGGTCCTTCTGTGCTTCACTGATGCGTGCAAGATTTTTGTATTCTGAAATAACACCTTCGGAGTTTGCTGTCGTTTCAAAATTCTTCAATCCGCGTAAAAATTGTACTGAAGCTTCTTTGTAATTCTTTTCTCTTTCATACAAAACCCCGAGTGCTGTGCTGGCAGCTGCTTCTCCCACAGGCATGTTTAGTTCACTAAAGGTAGCCTGGCTTTTCCGGAAGAACTGGATCGCCGAATCACTTTGTCCGCTTTCAGCCAATCGCACACCGAGCCTTCCTGCAATGAAGGCTACGGCTTTTCGGTTCATTCTTCTTTCAGCCTGCTGCAATAAATCAAGATCGGAACGGTCGGAAGATAGAAATCGTAATGCACGAATTCTTGGTTTTTGTTGCACACCTTCCGGTAAACCCAGTGTGTCTGAAAAAAAACGAAAAGGGTCCTCTCCCTTGCTTACAAAAGCATTTTGCGCTTTTGAATCAAGGGAAAACAACAGGAACAAAAAGATGAATAACCGGAAAGCTCTCAGGAGCATGTTAATTTCGTTGCGACAAACTTAACTAATTTGTGCAGAGGTAAAAAGAATTGGCAATTATCCATTGAAGGATGAACTGGAAATACAGGAAATTATTTGGCCGGGAAAGAAGTTTTATAGTGGCTCAAACTTGTTTTTATAATTTCGAGGGCAACAGCTTTGTCCTGAAACTCATCCACAACAACTGTTTTCTCTTCGAGCTTTTTGTATTCTTCAAAAAATTGCCGGAGTTCCTCCATGAAATGCGGAGGCAATTCGCTGACAGACTCAATGTAATTTACACTTACATCGTTAGCAGCTACCGCAATGATCTTGTCGTCACCTTCACCACTGTCAACCATACGCATTACTCCAATTACTTTTGCTTTCACCAGACAAAGCGGGACAAAATCGATTTGCGAAAGCACCAGGATATCTAGCGGATCGTGATCATCACCGTAAGACTGTGGAATGAAGCCGTAATTTGCAGGATAATAAAAAGCAGAATACAATACCCGATCCAACTTGAGCAGACCACTTTCTTTGTCAAGTTCGTATTTTGCTCTGCTGCCCTTCGGAATTTCAATGATTGCGTTTACAATTTCCGGAATTTCTTTTCCGGGAGATACGTCGTGCCAGGGGTTCATAGGGTTTCGGGTTCAAAGTTCAAGGTTCAAGGTTGGTTCCGAGTTTAGGGTTCAGAGTTCCGGGTTGGCGAGGGCATTTTGAAATTTTCAGAGTGCAAATAACGGCATTTTTGAAATCGAATCTAATTTATTATGCACACGCCAACCCTGAACCCTGAACTCTGAACCTTGAACCAAATTGAACTCTGAACCCGAAACCAACTCTGAACTCTGAACTTTGAACCTTAAACCGCCTCCACATTCGTAACAATTTTTTAACATAGAAAAATCGTCAATTAAAATTCTATATCGTATTATTGCGATTAAATATTCAGCGATGATCAAGAAGCGTGTTTTATTTGTTTGTATTCACAACAGCGCACGAAGTCAAATGGCAGAAGCATTTTTAAGAAAATTTGCCGGAGAGCAATATGATGTTGAAAGTGCCGGTTTAGAATCCGGGAAACTAAACCCTGTTGCAATACAAGTGATGGAAGAAGAGGGGATAGACATGTCGGCACACTATGCTAAAACAACTGCTGAAATGTTGAAGCAAGGCAAGACCTACAATTATGTAATAACAGTTTGTGATCCGAAAGCTGCGGAAAGCTGTCCCATATTCCCCGGCATTACCCGTCGTCTTCACTGGTCTTTTCCTGATCCTTCCGCTTTTCAGGGAACGCAGGAAGAAAAATTAAATTTTACCCGAAAAGTTCGTGAGCAAATCCGAGAAGCGGTTTTGCAATTTATTAAGCAACCCGGCGGGAGTTTTTGAAGGCCTCTGGTTTCCGAGTCTCAGGTAAGAAGTTCAGGGTTCAGCAGAGTTCCGGGTTTAGAGTTCCGGGTTCAAGGTTCAAGGTTCAGAGTTCCGCGTGTGCTTTATAAATTAATTTCGTTTTATTAATAACCTTATTAAAATGATGAATCTTTCAAAATGTATTCGCTGACTCTGAACCCGGAACTCTAAACCCGGAACTCTAAACCCGGAACTCTAAACCCGGAACCAACCTTAAACTTTGAACCTTGAACCTTGAACTGTTATCTATAAACTTTCCTTTTCAACCAAAACGCCACATTCACCAAAGCGATCAAAGCCGGGACTTCTACCAATGGTCCGATGACACCGGCAAACGCTTGTCCGCTGTTGATTCCAAATACTCCAATGGAAACGGCAATTGCAAGTTCGAAATTATTTCCGGCGGCAGTAAAAGATAATGCTGCATTTTGCGAGTAATCTGCGCCGAGTGACTTCCCTGCGAAAAAAGTAACCAGAAACATCAGGATAAAATAAATTAGAAGTGGAATGGCAATCCGGATGACGTCGAATGGAATCTGAATAATCATTTCGCCTTTCAGACTAAACATTGCAACAATCGTGAACAACAATGCAATGAGTGTGATCGGACTGATTCTGGGGATAAATTTTTCTGTATACCAGAGATCACCTTTTATCTTTCTAAGGAAATATCTCGTCAGGAAGCCTGCGATAAACGGGATGCCAAGATAAATGAATACACTTTCCGCAATCTGGGAAATGTGTACATCAACATCCATTCCCTGAATACCAAAATAGGGCGGAAGTACAGTGATAAAAATCCAAGCAAACAGACTGTAAAACAAAACCTGAAAAATACTATTGAAAGCAACTAGACCTGCTGCATATTCCCGGTTCCCTTCAGCAAGTTCGTTCCATACGATGACCATTGCTATACAACGTGCGAGTCCGATCATAATTAGTCCGGTCATGTAAGCCGGATGATCACGCAGGAAAATAATTGCAAGCGCAAACATAAGCACAGGACCGATGATCCAATTCATCACCAAAGAGAGACCGAGTATTTTTTTATTTCTGAAAACCAGGTGCAATTCTTCGAAACGAACCTTCGCAAGTGGTGGATACATCATCAGAATCAATCCGATTGCAATCGGAACATTCGTTGTCCCGATCTGAAAAGATTGAATAATCCCCGGTGCCGAAGGAAAAAAGTACCCAATTCCAACTCCCAATGCCATGGCAGCAAAAATCCATAGAGTCAGATAACGATCCAGAAAACTCAGATGTTTTCTTTCTTTTACCGGTGCGCAATCATTCGCAAGCATATCCTTTTTATTTATCGCAATAATACGATAAGATTTTAATTTCTTTTGGAAGATTGCTAAGGTTGGGAAGAATTTAGTAAAAGGTATTAGGTATTAGGTACCAGGTATTAGGTAATGCCGTTCTAAACACAGAACACGGAACCTTGAACTCTGAACCCGGAACTCTAAACCCGGAACTCTAAACCCGGAACTCTAAACCCGGAACAAACTTTGAACCTTAACCTTAAACCCTGAACTGGGTCCGTCCCCCGTCCCTCGTCCCCTGTCCCTTAAACAAAAAACAGTATCTTTGCCCCATGCCTAATTGTTCAAAAAAGTCATTTTTTACTCTAATAATCCTGTTTTTTGGCCTTATTGTGCCATTTAGCATGATAACAGGAGCTGAAAATGATGAACAGAACACCGGAGATTTTCTGGCGGTGACTAGTCCCTCCTTTTCTTCTGCTGAATCAACAAGCTTCGAGACACCGACTTTATCAGTAAATGTTTTTGTTGCTACATCGGCACCTTCAAAATTACGAACCGGTTTTTGTCCTTCAGTAAACAATTTTATTTCTTCTGTTGTTGTTGCAAACAGCTTTTATTTTTCCAGTATTGAAATTGCCAAAACCAATCAACATCTTTTTCTCATTCATCGTCAGTTGTTGATTTGAAGATTTTAGGTACGAGGTATTTGGAATTTGGTATTAGGTATAAAGTATAAGGTATTCTTACCATTTATCTGGATGCACATTCTTAATTCTTGGTATTTGGTATTAGGTATAAAGTATAAGGTATTCTAACCTTTTAACTGGATGCACATTCTTAATTCTTAATTCTTAATTCTGGATTTAAATATCTGCCACCCATGATGCCTATTCCCGCATCATTATTCCGCATACCTTATACCTTATACCTTATACCTTATACCTTATACCTTATACCTTATACCTTATACCTTATACCTTATACCTTATACCTTATACCTTATACCTTATACC
>Ga0138256_10005772_pt1 | contig 13097 bp, 6 predicted proteins | sample KNB2016incub_MG_FD_105486 | JGI IMG/M metagenome (GOLD analysis project Ga0138256, IMG submission 105486) | Active sludge microbial communities from wastewater in Klosterneuburg, Austria - KNB2014incub_MG | ecosystem: Engineered > WWTP > Activated sludge > Unclassified | place: Austria...
GGACTAAAAAGTCTGATTAAAAAACAATTTATTTAGGAGGCAATATGGTTAAACGATCAGGGTGCGTTGGTTTTGTAATTATACTTTTTTCTTTTTGCAATTTGGTAGCACAAAAAGACATTTTAAAATATCAACGATAGAAGTTATGATGAGCTTGCAAATCAAGTTGCAGAATTGGTAAATGAAGAAAGACCCGAAGGAAGTTATAATTATAAGTTTGATGCTGTGGAGTCTGAAAGCATAAATTCATTCAATAGGCAAAAAATTGGAAATTATTTAGATACTAAAAGATCATTCATCTAATGTAATTATTCAAGATCTATAAATTATTGATGTTGACAGAATTACTAAAATAAATTTAATGTTTAAAAATCGATTAACTTAAAAAGAAAAATAAATATGAACAGATTGATGATTATTGTAATGCTTTATCTACTTTCAAACACTGGATTTGCACAAAGTATAACAAATACAATTGGTAATAACGGTTCTTTTATAATAAAAGACAATACTATCACATTTCTAACCCTTGAGCGTGCAACTGGATTTCTTGCACTTAATAGGGGTCTAACTCTACCACTCTCAACAGATGCTACTACGGGAGTAATTTATAAAAGTGGAAATAGATTTATTCACGACTTTGGGACGGGTAATACATTTATAGGTCTTAATTTCGGTAATTTTGTGATGACAGGTATTGATAATAGTTCGTTGGGAATAGGAACACTGCTTTTAAATACGACTGGTTCTGAAAATACTGCAATTGGTAAAAGTGCACTAAATGAAAATACAGCTGGTAGTTACAACACGGCTATTGGAAGTGTTTCACTTAGCAAAAACGCTACTGGTTATGCTAATACGGGCTGCGGTATTGGCTTTCTGTATTCTAATACAGAAGGTTACAATAATTCAGCTTATAGTAATGTGGCGCTATATAGCAACACCATTGTAATAGAAAATTCTGCATATGATACTTATGCTCAATATTCAAATACAGCACATGTTAAAAATTCAGCTTATGGTTTCCATCCTTTATATAGTAGCGGGGCAGCTGATCACATTTCAGTTTTTGGATCTGTTTCACTAAAGTACAATATTACAGGTGTAAACAACGTAACATTTAGATCAAACGCTATAGTACTTAACACAACTAGTTGATATAATTTTGGTTTCGGGGATCAAGCTCTATATAGCTGTACAACCGGTAATAAAATTGGAAGCGGGGCTGAACATACTATTAAAATAGTAAGTAATAATAATTGTATCGGAGTAATAACTGATGTACCAAACCCTAATGGTGACAATCAAGTACTATTGGGAACGGATTAATTACATACGCTGGTGTTCAGGTTGCCTGGTCTATAACTAGTGATAGAAGAAGGAAAGAAAATATACTCCCTTCTGATATAGATCTTGATGTTATAACAAAACTAAATACAGTATTTCTGCACTTGAATGTAATAGAAATACCTCAGCAAAAGTATTCAAATAAAAAAATCAAAGTTGGAAGGATTTAGAATATGATACTTAAAGCTTCTACAATACTTTTTTTGTTTTTTTTTCTATCGGGTGAAATAATTCCGCAATCTTTGAGCGGAACTCTGACATTTAACCCGTATCCTTCACCATACGCAAGTGATTGGGAATTTAATCCCACCGCATTGGGTTCATTAACAATACAAAATAATTTAGGTCGCGCACTAGAAATAAGGATCAGAGCTGTAGTAACAATGCAGGGGCGCGGTGAGATTTTTCGAAGTTTAACAAATCTGATTAATATCTCGGCTGATCCGATTACTATTATCAGTAACACAACTCTCATCAACCTAACAGACGCTTCTTTTAGTGATAATTCCTACGAGCAAAAAATGCGTCAAACAGGAAGATTGCTCGAAGGTTATTATACAGCTTGTTTGACTTTGGAAAATTCTTTCGGAACGATTCTGGCAACAAATATTTGTTCCAATTTTACAATAGTGTATCCTTCCGCTCCTCAACTTCTTTTTCCAATGGATAAAGACAGCATAGAAGCTCAAATGAATTTTCCAACTTTTCAGTGGATGCCCGTAATTGTACCACCGCAATATGAAATAAATTATACATTTAAACTTGTTGAAGTTCTTTTGGGGCAAATTCCTTCACAAGCAATTAATGCTAATATTCCGGTTTATGAAAATAATCAACTGCAATTAACAAGTTTTACTTATCCAATTGATGCCCTTCCATTACTGGCAGGTAAAAAGTACGCCTGGCAGGTTCAAGTATTGGATCAATATGGATTTCCGCCGACTCAGAATAATGGCAAAAGTGAAATCTTTACATTCGAAAAAAAGCTAGAAGTACCAAAGTTTGTTTATAATCCAATTACACTAACTGCCCCATTGAATAATGGGGCTATCAAAACTAATATACCCAAATTTACTTGGGAATTTACGCCGCCATCTGGAGTGAATGTAAAATATAGTATTAGAGTTGTAAAAATACTTTCTAATCAGAATTTGGAAACCGCAATTAATAATTATCCATTGCTTAATCAAACAACATTAACAAATTCTTATCAGCCAAATCAACAATTATCTTTAAATACTTCTGATAATTATGCTTGGCAGGTAACTGCATTAAATAGATTAACAAATGATACTTTACAGAAAAGTGAAATAAGAACATTCACACTATTCAATCTTATACTTTTGCTGCCTTCAAATAATGCCGTCATTAATAATATGCAGCCAATTTTTCAGTGGGCATACTATGGCAATCATAAATATTATGATCTTAAAGTGATAAAGCTGCCAATGTTCTATTACAGCCCTGATGGTTCAATATCAGAAGATCTATTTAATAATCCACAAAATATTGTTTACCAAAAATTTAACATTGATGGCGAGGCGATATCCAATGTGAAGACGCCGGGTTTAGAAATACCAGTATTCAAACCAGAAGTAGATATTCCAATGGAGGATGCAAAATCATACTATTGGCAGGTGTCTGTCAAAGACCAACCTTTTGGAACAGTAGCCGGCAAAAGCGAAATAAGAAAAATTATTTTTAATCCTTATCAACCTGGTTATGCAACAAATTCTTCTATTACAGGGCGGCTTCATTATGAATTTGCTAAACCGGGTGAGTACATAATGTGGCCATTAAAAAATATTAATGTGAAGCTAGTAGTTAAGTATATTCTTAAATATAATTCTTACTTTACTTGGGGCGGGAATTATCTTGGCAATACATCTTCTCAGGGCGAGTTTGAAGTGCCGATATCATCACTAAATGCTATTTATCAGTTTGATTATAACAAAACGATTGCAATAGGTAAGACTGATGATCAAGGTAGTTTCAGTTTTTCATTTATGAATCTCAAACAAATGGGAGTGATTAATGATAACTTTACTGTTTCTGATAGAGCTGGACAAGAGTTTGGTTATAGGTACACGGGAAAATTATATCGTGTAATCAGATTAATAATTTTAAGTCCCTACTACACAAGCCCGGAACAAGACATAATTATTCAACCCGGTGAAAATGGCAGCTATAACAGTTTAGTAGGTTATGTAAGAAGTTATTCACTTAATGTGCACGTTAAAACTCCATCAAGTGCCGGTAATACTCAGGCATTAAGTGCAAATTCATCTCTAAGTAATATGATCGTATACTTACTTCGCAAGAACAGACCAAATGAAGTTCCGAATAATGAAGGATTGCCCATATCTTCAGATTCTCTCGAATCTCCATTTGCCAATAGTTATCAGCTTGGTTATCGGGTGATCGCAAAATCAGTTACTAATTTAAATGGAGATGCACAATTTGAAAGATTAGTTAAAAGCGTCTTTACGCAAAATGATGAATACTATATTTATGTTTTACCCGATACAAATAAAACATCTTATTTATATAAAACAGGCTTTGCAATCAGTTATAAATATAAATACTCTTATGATTATGCTGTTTACAATTACGAGTACAAGTACAAGTATAACACTGCAACCATCTCAGCCTATCCGTTAAATCCGATCGTCAAGGGAAAGATTAAAAGATTGGATGGCGGACAGCCTGTTCAAAGTGCTCAAGTTAACTTATTAAATTGGGCTCTTTTATGGTGGCAAAAAGAAACAACCCAAGCTCCGAATCCTCAACCAACAAATTCAAATGGTGAATTTAGATTTGATAATTTGCAAAATATTTACGATGCAAATGGAAATGTTACTGGACCAATCAGAGCACTTAAGATTACTAAATATGGATTCAGAGATACATCAATTGCTGTTAATAGTGGTAATTTGCTGAAGAAAGGCTCTTCATGGTCAAGAGAAATTATCCTTAAGCCCGAATCAAAAGTAATTGGTAAAATAATAAATGAGTTTGGTGATGGAATTTCTTCTATTGTAAAAGTAGTTGGTGGTGAGTCAGTGCAGGCACTTCCACTTTTCTTGTTTCCTTTTCGAGGATTCAACAGAGTACCAGCATCATTTTCACTTCTCTCACCAAAAGGATATGTTAAAGTTATTTTCGACCCAACACCTTTTGATAATTCGTATCTGATTGACACAGTTGAAATAAATATTATTGGCAGTGTTTATGATATGGGCACAGTTGTTATTAAAAAAGCTAATCATAGAATAAAAGTATATACTGGAATTGAATCTATTTCATCCCTTCCACTAAAAATTCCTGGTGCAAAAGTTAGACTTGAAACCTGGCTTGATGGAATACTTATTGATGAAAAATCCAGTGATGCAAATGGCTATGCCGAATTTTTATTTTCCAATTCTTCAAAATTGTATAAGCTAACAATCAGCGCACCGCCAGATAAAGATTTTCAGACCAAGCAAGTAATTCTCTACAATACGGAAACTAAGAATTGGAGTTATATAAATGTTTATCTTAAACCTGCAACTAAAATTTCTGGTTATGTTTATGTAGGTGATCAGAAACAGCCCGTTGCAAATGCAAAGGTTACTATAAAAGGTTCGAACAGCGGATTATTTCCAGAAGCTTATACTGATAACAAAGGATTATACATTTTGCATAATGTGCCGATTGGACGAAACACATTTACTGCCTCCAAAAAATCATCTAATTTAATTGGCGATGAAACTGGCACTTTAAACGTACCAGCCAACGGATTAACTAATGTAGATTTCAATCTTAAAATTTATGGCGATATGGATATTACTCACTTATTGGGGTTTCCAATCGAAGTAAGCAGCCTAAGTGAAAAAAATAACGATGTGATAATTAGCGGTCAATTTGTTGATCTCGACTCATTGAAGAATAATGTTTTTAGTTCAACAAGTTCCGAAATGAATTTTTCAAACATTGCAATTGAACCCGACCCAAATCTCACTTCCTTAATTTTTGGTAAGACGGTGCCGATCTCAAAGCCTAAAATTTTACCGTTAAAGACAGAAGAAAATCAGTTGAACATTAAAGTTTTTGAAAATTATTCGGGAAGCATTAATGAAAATAAAATTGGCATTGAATTGTTAACCACACAATCTGGATACGGTGTCATCAAAGGAAAAGTTAAAGTAGCCGAAGGTTCATTTAACATCTCTTCTCAAAATCTTTCTTTTACCCAAGCAGGATTTTATCTGAAGGCTGCATCAATGCCAGACATGGTTCTACCTGTTATTACTGCCGATATGAGTCCACCAATAAATACAAATAAATTTAATATTGTTAATTCTTCTGGAGGTAAATATCAGTACAAATTATTCGGATTTGATTCTGATGCAGATCCATCAAAATCATACTTATTTAAAGACTCTGTTGTAATGAATTCAATATTACATACAGGGATAGATGGTGTTACACCTTCAGACTTAATAATTAATGTTGGAGATATTTCTTTTACGACTAACAAAATCAATCCGCTTATAAACAAAACAACACCTATTAATTTATCTTTAGATAAATGGACTTTACAAATAAATAAATGGTCATTAAATGGAGTGCTCACAGCCACTTCGGGAACCCTTAAAACGGGAACAGTAGATATTCCACTCTTGGGGTTGCATCTTAAACCAAATTCATTAGAAAATTGCAATCTTGATTTTAAGTCAATGAATCTTGCGGGAATAACTCAGATGAAAGTTTTTGGAACTGTAATGTTTGGCTATGAAAATCAGGGAAATAAAAAATGGTATCTCACTGTAGTTAATAACAATCAGAACTATGCTGCAAAGTTTGGCGGATTGTTAGGTATGGGGCAAGGCGATTCAATAAACATTGCCTCATTATCTCTTTATAGTGATGGCACAAAGAATTTTTCTCCTGAATTTAAGACACTTAAAATTTATAAGGTTGGAATACTATCTCTTAACCAATTGATTGTTGGAGATAACTCGATTGAACTTGGGAGTCTATCATTCAACATTCCGAAGATTGGATTGTTTAGTACTCAAATAAAATATTTTAGAGAAAACAATAAAACCATTTTTAAACTAATGCAGGTTCCGATTAACATTTCTACAAATGGTGTTACACTAACTTTTGGGAAAGATGCAAACACCCAACCAGAAATACTTGATAATAATGGTTTAAGAGTACGAGGAACAATTGCTGAAGAAGGTAAGTTTTCATTTTTAGCATGGCTCTATCATTCAAAAGATTCAACATCTATTTGGGTTGAGAATCCAAATATTTCAACACCACCAAATTCACCGCCTAAAAATTGGCAGCAGCTTGTAATCGGTGGTCCGGCAACTTACTTGGATAAATTGACTGGCAATATGAAAGTTGTTTCAGGGAATTGGCAGGATTTTTCGTTCACTGGAAACTTAACAGTTCCCAGCGGTATTGAGCAGAATAAAAATAAATTAAGATTTACTGTTTATGGAGACATTGTCGCAAACAATCAGGAGCTTGGAGTAAAAAATATCACTTCGCCTTTTGGTAATATATCTTTCACTTATCAGCCGGAAAATAAAAGATTTTTCGGTTCACTCTCGATGGAAAAAGATTTGGGTTACTCTTACATTAAAGGACAGGCGGAAGCAATTGTTGATAATGAAGGATGGTATTTCTTTGCAGGCGGTGAACTTGAAGTGTACAACCCAAACAGTAAAGGTTCGGCGGGATTGTTAATCGGTAATCATTCAATTACAGATCAGATGAAATCGACTTTTGGTAATTACTCTTATGTTTTCAAACACAAGGGTAGTTTACCTATGACATTTCCCTCAACCTTAAAAGGATTTTATCTTGAGGGTATGACGAGCATTCCGGTTCAATCAATTATAGGATTACCAAATATTGATATTGATCTTGTTGTTGTCAGTGCAAAATTATGGGTTAATGCCGGTGCTGATATGAGATTAAGCATGCAGTTTGATAAAGCTTTGACAATTGGCGCCGGTATGGATAATCTTTTGGATGCCGGATTTAGTGTGAGTGAATGGTTTGTTGTTGAATGTGCAAGTTTAAGTTTTGGCGCTCTGCTTGATATTGGTTCGGAAGGGCAAGTAAATACAAATGGCGATTGGGCTGCCGAGCTTTATGGTGATATTACCCTTACCGGCAAAGCAAAAGTTGGCTGGGGTATTTGTGATTCGGATTGTGAGGGTAAATTATGTGATGAAGAATCATGGACGGGTAGTAAAATGTTTGGTATTAAAGGACACGTCGGTTCAGACGGCAAATACATTAATTTTTATACTAAGTGATTATCATGAAAACAAGAATATTATTTTTAGTTGTGTCCGTTATTCTCTTCTCAGATTTATTATCTGCACAAACTCAAACTGATAAAATTGCATTCGCTGGTCCAAATGGAATTTTTATCAATACCGGAATTGAAATACCTTTCCAAAATTCTGATAACAACAATTCTTTCAAATATAAAATTGAACGGGCATTGGTCGATCAGGATTTATGGACTGAAGTTGCATTGTTAACTGCACCTGAGAATTTTGATTCGTTTAAAGAAAGTTTAATGATTGCAAACTCTCAACTTCAGGATTCAATTCCATTAAGTGAATTACCGCTTGAACTGATCTGGCAAAAGTCTGTTGAGATGCAAAGACTCGACTCATTGAAATATCTCGGCAATCCTCTTAATGTAAAGTTGGCTTTAGCAGTATGCTATCTTGATAAACAAATCGAAACCAATAAAGAATATATTTACAGAATCTCAACTTTAGATAAAACCGGGAATGTGGTTCAGTCTTTTACTTCCAATAGGATTTCTTATCCGGGAAAATTTAAGAGTGATTTGTTTAAGGTCGCTGATAGAGAGTTATCAGATAATTTTATTAGAATAAAATGGGAAGCAGATAAATTTATTCGTACAGCAAGATTTAAAGTATTTAGAAGAGAAAATTTTGAAAATAGTTTTACAGAAATTTTTCCTGTTAAAGTTTTCAATGAAGAAAATACTAAAATATCAATTTCGATAATTGATACATCTGTCAATTCAAACAAAACATATCAATATTTTATAATACCCACTGATCATTATCAAAATGAAGGATTAGAAAGCGATACAGTTGTTGCGATTGCGTTTTCTTTTAGCAAAGTCTTTCCTCCATACAGTATTAATGTTGTTTCGGAAGATTCCATAGAAGGTTTAAAGTTGAATTGGAAATTTGATAATAAAGATAAGCTGGTCAGTTTTAAAATTTTTAGAAGCACATCTGCAGATACTGGATTTATCGAAATAAGTGAAGTATCTGGTTTTGATTCTGCCTATTATGATTTTACTGCAGAGCCGTTGGTTCTGTACTATTACTATTTACAGTTGAATGATCCATTGAACGAAGTTCCGCTTCAAAGCGCAAAAGTGTTTGGTCTTTATAAAAGTAAAAATAAACCGCAGCCTCCTTTCGATTTGGTTTATCAATCAACAAATGAGGGGATTAAAATTGAATGGAATAGACCTGGTGACTATGTAAACACTTATCGAATATTCAGGAATATTGGTGATGATAATGCTTTAGCTGAATATTTTATCCTTCATTCGAAAGATTCAGTTATACAATTTATTGATTCGATTTCAATATTAACCGAAAACAGAGTTTACTATTATTCAATAAAATCAGAAACAAATAGTGGGGTATTAAGTGAATTTTCCGACACAATCCGCATTGCTTCTAAAATTAAAATGGCAATTCAAGCGCCCAGACAATTGATCGGCTCAGCCTATGATGGTTCAGTCAATTTATATTGGGAAAATTTATTTGAAAATGTTCAATCTATTTTGGGCTATAAAGTTTTTCGCAAAAATTATATATCCTCGAGTGATGGATACGAAGCATTATTCGATACTTTACTTCCGCCTAAGATAAATAATTATGTAGATACTTCCGTGATTGCCGGAAATAAATATGAATACGCAGTAAAGGTTTATGATATTTTTAACAACGAAAGTGAATTATCATCAAGCATAATAATAAATCTGGAAGCACTTCCATTTTTACCTCCGGCAGGAATAACTGCAGTAAATACAGATCGCGGAGTATTATTATCTTGGCAGACACCGCTTCAAGAAAATATTTCGGAGTTTAAGATTTATCGTTACCAAAGAGGTGATGATCCCAAAGTTGTTGGAGTTGTTAAAAAAGAAGAAACAGAGTTTTTAGACAAAGGTGTCAATGATGGAAATCTGTATTTTTATTTTATCACCTCCGTTGATTATAAGTCTAATGAGAGTCTGCACAGCCAAGAAATAGGTATTCGAAGATAAGTTTTAGAAAGAAGAATATTTATGATACCAAGATCATTTTTTATTGCTTTGTTTTCTATTCTTGTAATTGAGTCGAATTCAATCTTAGCTCAAGATCTTGATTCGGCACAAGCAATGATAAAAAAAATTTTTTCTATTTCAGGGGAGATAGGAACTTATGGAGAACTTTATTCTATCGCAGGACAACCCGAGCGAAGACCTAAATCTACCGGCAGAATCTTTTTCAGACCCGTCTTAAATCTCTTTAATTTATTTCAAATACCATTTGAATTTTTTATTTCATCAGAAGGATCTTCTGCCAAGCAAAATATTAATCACTTTGGTATAAATCCATCATGGGATTGGGGAATATTACATCTCGGAGATTTTACTAATGAATTTTCAAATTATACGTTAAGCGGAATTAATATACGGGGTGCTGGGGTTGATATTAAACCAGGTTTATTCAGATTATCAATTGCATCAGGATTTACGCAGCGTTCTGTACCCGGTGGCGCACAGGATGGATCATTTAAGCGTTTTTTATTTTCTGCAAAGCTCGGCTTGGGAAAAGACGAGAGCACTTTTGTAGATCTAATTTTTCTGCGCGCAAAGGATGAACTCAGTTCGTTGAATCAAAACACTACGAGTATTACTATTATTTCACCAAACGGAAACGATGTTCTTGAGATTGGAACACTTCAAACAATTAGATGGAATTCCTTTAACTTAAACAGCGGAATTAAAATAGAAATTTCACGCGATGGTGGAAATTCATATGAGCTTCTAGCCGATCAACAACCCAATGTAGGATTTTTTAATTGGATGGTAACACCTCCCGCAACTTTTAATGCGATAATTAGGTTAAGCTCAGTAGCTGATTCATCAATAACTGATGTCAGCGATAATATATTTACACTGGCCAGTGGAGTTCAGTCTCAGATATTTTCTAATATTGATGATGTAATAAATGAAAATGCTGTATTGCCACAGGAAAATTTAGTGGTTGGTACAAAGGGCAGAATTGTTTTTGCTGACAATATTGTTTCATTAGAGTTTGATGGAGCCGGAAGTATATATACAAGAGATATCAGATCTTCTGAGTTGGATTCTGCTGATATTCCTGATTTCTTAACTAAAATATTTAAACCGCGTACCGGAACTAACTATGATTTTGCTTTCAATACTTCTTTGAACCTTAATTTATTGGATGTTAACACAAAGCTGGGTTATAAAAGAATCGGTCCAGGATATAATTCTCTTGGCACCTCATATCTGTTAAATGATATACAAGAGTATTCAATATTCAACTCATTCAGGATTTCAAAAACTGCTGTGAATATTATTTACATTCATCAGAATGATAACCTGTTAACGCAAAAACAATTTACTACTGCAAGAAATATTGTTAATGCAGGTATAAATACACCTATCTACTCAAACTGGATTGCCGGGTTTAGTGTAAATTTTATTAAAATGGAAAACAACGCTGCTGATAGTATTAAAACAGATTTTAACAGTTTAATCTTTAATACAAATCACAATTTTTTAATTGATCCGCAAGGAACTTTAAAGAATATTAACCTTAATTATTCATTTCAAACTACTGATAATAAATCATATAATCTTATAAATAATACGACTACAGTTCATACATTAAATTTAGGTTCAACAGCTTCAATCTTCGAAAAATTAAATTGTTCATTAAATGTTGGCATTATCGGTTCAAGTATTTATGATACAGTAAAAACCATTACTCAAAACTATGGGCTTACACTTCAGCACAATTCATTCGAAAGTAAATGGCTCAATACTGCAAGTATAAACTTTGCAAAAAGTGGATCTAACAGTTCCTTGATTTTTAGAATTGGTTCAAGCTATCAAATTTCGCTCTATGATTTAATTTCCTTTACCATTTCTTATATGAAATTTAATGGTTCAACTTATAACGGAAGTAATTTTACTGAAGTGGTAAGTGGTCTTAATTATTCACACCGATTTTAGATTGAAAAAATTATTGAATAATGCTGTAATCATCTTTGGAATTGCATCAATTGTTGTTGCCGCAATAGCTTATATAATTAAAAGTAGAGGTATTGTTAGTATAGCTATCTATTTATGGGGCGTTACCTCAATCCTTGTCGGAATTGATACAATACTCTCTAAACGAATAATCATGCCTTCAGCTTATTCCCGAAGACTAAAAGAAACTTATTTAGGGATCGCAGCTGTTTCGCACGGAGTTATTTTTTTGATACTCGGCGCTTTATTCTTTATACAAATTATTTAGTCGAAAATAATTCTGGCAGTGAATTGTTGAAGAGAATGATTCAGCATCCGGGTTTCTTATTAATAGTTATCGGGTTCTACTTCTCTTCAACTTGCATAATTGCCTTTAGTGGATATGAAGAACAAAAGCAAGCTGCAAAGTTTGTGTACTTTATTGATCTTTTTAGCCCAAGATTTCTTCCCTGCGTAATTTTATTTATTTGGAGTGTATTCGTTTTAAGCATGGGTTTATTAGAGATAATAGTTCCCAGATATTTTGATGAAATTTGCGGAGGTATTTTGGAAGTACTATTTAATGTAAAATGATTAAAAAAATGTCAATGATTTATTTGATAGAAAACCATAAAAGGAAACCAATTATAATTTTAATTGGTGTCGGTGTAATCTTAACATTCATATTTACAGCAATTGCTTTGTGGATTGCATTAAAATTCAATGATAAAGCTCGAGGTCTTGGAGTATCAATAATAATCTGGTTGTTCTTATCAGTAATTTACGATGGCATTGTGTTATTCCTGATTTATTTTTTCAGAGAATACCCGATTGAGAATTTTATGATTGCTTTAAGTTTGATTAATCCTGTCGATCTCGGTAGAATATTTTTCATTCTTGAATTTGATATTTCTGCATTGATGGGATATACAGGAGCTCTTTTCCAGAAGTTTTTTGGAAGCACGTTTGGATCATTAGTATCAATCGGAACACTTCTGTTCTGGATAGTAATTCCTGTATTTATGGGATTAAAAAGTTTTAATAATAAAGATTTTTAAAGATGAACAGGTTTTTCTCTAAGAAGTGTGAATATGGATTACAGGCAGTACTATATTTATCTGCGTTAGATTCAGATTATATTTGCTCATCTGAGGAAATCTCAAGCAAATTATTAATACCCCGAGAGTTTACCTCAAAGATTTTACAAAGCTTAACAGAAAGCAAGATAATAGAATCAAGAAAAGGAAAAGCTGGCGGATTTAAACTTGCCAAGAAAGCAAATGAACTTAAACTGATTGATGTTGTAATTGCAATTGATGGAGATGAAATTTTTAATAATTGTGTAATGGGATTTACAAATTGCACAAAAGACAAAAAATGTATGCTGCATGACGAATGGCAGGGAATACTTAATAATGCAATGAATATGTTA
>Ga0138256_10005774_pt1 | contig 13096 bp, 9 predicted proteins | sample KNB2016incub_MG_FD_105486 | JGI IMG/M metagenome (GOLD analysis project Ga0138256, IMG submission 105486) | Active sludge microbial communities from wastewater in Klosterneuburg, Austria - KNB2014incub_MG | ecosystem: Engineered > WWTP > Activated sludge > Unclassified | place: Austria...
AAGAAATGGAAGAAATTAATTATTCAAAACATTCAGAAAACTTTGTGGCCGGCCATAAGAAAATTGAAGTTTTAATTAGTGAATTTGGGAAGACAAGGAAAACCGCACATAATGGATCATTGCCTTATCGCATCTACCAGTTTGTAACTAATTGTGCAAAGGAACTTACTATAATGAAATTTGAAAGTAGCTTGAATGACAAATTATATAATGATTCATCTACAAAAGTTATACAGCTATCAACAATTTTTTTATTCGATTGGATTGAGCTAAACGCTGCCCAAAACCCCACGCTACTAAATGCTCGGATACAGGACTTAGCATCACTACCCGGCGGAATTCCTTCTTCCGAATATGATCTAAAAATAGGAAAAACACTATTAGATATTTGTAAAGCAGGGTTTAATGAAATTAACAAAATTGAAATGGATGATAATACCAAGGTTTGGTTTTCTAATATCTATACTTCATTAAATCTTCTCAAAGACAAATCTCAACCAAAAAGTGGTTGCTATATTGCAACGATGGCATATGGAGATTTTTCCCATCCCCAAGTTATTTATCTTAGACATTTCAGAGATACATACCTTTTAAATAACTATTTTGGCAAATTGTTCATTAATATATACTATAGAATTTCGCCAAAATTCGTTGCGTTGTTTGGCAAGAGCAATTTTATTGTTTGGACATCAAGAAAATTCTTGGACGTCCTCATTAAGTACATATTACCAAAAGGGCTGTATAAATAGCTACGCACAACAGGCGGTTTTCTGCTATGCTGGCTGACGAATATATCCTCATCTGTTAGCATCCATCAGCAGAGGTGCTGGATCGATTTTCAACTTTACTCTATATCTTTAATTATACTTTTGTTCAGGGCTGGACAATCACTGAATTCCCTGCCTTAGCAATTACATGAAAGTTGTGCGGTATGCTATTGTGACATTTCGTAATTTCGACAACAACCAAAACCATCCAACATGAATCTTCTAACCCTACGCTTCGCAAAAGCAAAAGCAAAAGAGTTGCAAACTCAACACACAAAAGTCCACGCATTATTGTATCACGTTTGTTTATGCGCCGACACACAAAATCATCTTAACAAATAAAATCTCATTCCAAAATGCAGCTGATTAAAAACAATCCATATCGGACAGTTGGTTTGCTTGTTGGAGCAACAGCAAAGGAACAAGACCGACAGATCAGAAGGCTTAGACAATTTATTGATGCCGAACAAGAACCACAGGACGATTTTAGTTTTCAGACACTTGGCACCTTACATAGGACAATTGAAAATGTAACTGAAGCAGCATCAAAACTCAATCTCGACAGCGACAAAATGAATGCTGCCTTGTTTTGGTTTTACAAAGGAAACGCTATTACAGACGAACCAGCACTTGATGCATTGAAAGAATCAGACCAACAAAATTGTACCGAAATTTGGACAAAGCTAATAACGACTGGTGAAGTAACACAAAGAAACAGTTCTGCATTTCAGAACTTTTCAACCCTATTACTTTGCAATGCAATAAATGGCTCGACTATCAACGTAAACATTTTTGAGCAAGGGCTTTCATTAAAACTGAAATTCCTTGAAAGTGACTTTATAAAAGATTTTAAAGCATTAGCGACAGATGAAACTTACAAGATAACAAAAAAAGAACTTCAACTTTTGTTTCTTACTCAGGTGCAGTCTGAAATTGACAAGCACGGCGGTATAACACCAACTAAATTTATTGAAATATTGAATAAATATGAATTTTCTGCAAAAGAAGATTTCTTAAAAGGATTTATTCAAAAACCAATAGAACAAATAGAAAAGAAAATTGAGGAAACAAAAAAAAAGGTAAAAGAGCATAAGTCAAAAGCTGGTGATTATGGAAATGACTTATACAATACAACAATACAGCAATTAACGCAGATTAAATCTTTATTCGAGCTTTCAAACATTAAAGTAATTTCCATTTCTGACAAACTTGCAAATGAGATATTACAATGTAGTATTACTTTATTTAATCACTTTTACGACACGGAAACGGATGTTGGGGAAATTGCTAACGACCTTAATAATAAGGCAAAAAAGATTGCTTTAGGAAGCGTTGTACGAGAAAGAATAAATGAAACAATCCCTGTTATCGAAAAATACATAAAAGCCAGACCAGAAAGAGAAAAGAAAAAATTAGTTAGTGTCGACTTGAAATTTATTACTGACAGGCTTGAAAGTTTTCAAAAGTTAACAGATTCTGTTTCATCAGCATTAAATTTTATCAATTCTTGCAAACCAAGTTTGGATAATATCAAACTTAAATTAGGAGCAAATGACGATTTGTACTCAGCTATAAGCACAACGGTTTTAAGAAATGCAGAGGGAATGATAGTTTCAAGTGTAAATGCTGCAATTAAAAATCGATATAACGCAAAGGATATTATTAAGTCTGCGTGGTCTGCAATAGTTTCACTTGGCTCATTTGACATGTCACATAAACAAAGAGAACATTTTAATAAGAACAAGGATTCGCTAAAAGAATTATATAAACAGATAAATGATGGAGCTACATTCTTTGGAGATACCCCTGTTCCAAATTGGATATTATGGGTTGTTGGTATTGGGTTATTAATTTTAATCGGGCAAACCTGCAATTAAACAATGATTATGAAAAAACTGACAATCGTAATACTTCTATTTACTTCAGTGGGTGCGTTTGCCCAAAATGTAACCAAAGAAGATTTAGAAAAAGAAATCAAACCTTTGACAGAAAAGGTAAAAATGCTTCAATCGGAAAACAGCAAACTGAAAACCGATATAGGAAGCTTAAATTCAAAAATTTCAAGTGCCGATTTAAAAATTGATAGTTTGCAAAATCAAACAGATGCAAACACCAGCGCTATTAGTCAAACGAAAAATGAACTTGGAATAAAAATCAAAGAATCTGGTGATAAAAATGAAGGAAAAATAACAGAGGTTTCTGAATCATTAAGTAAAAACTCTCTTTATGGGATAATCGGAGTGCTTTCAGCTTTACTACTTTCAGGGCTTTTATTTTGGTTATTGAGCAAAAGACAGAAAACCGACAAGACGGATTTTATTGAGCAATTGAGCAAAACGAAATCATCTATTGAAGAAAGTTTGGTTAAAGAATTTGGAAAGCAAACCGATTTAATGGAATCACATTTAAAGCTAATTGAACAACAAAATAATTCCAGCACACTGAACGCAAATACGGAACCCGACCACTCACTAGCCTTAAAGGTTGCTGATGAACTGACACTAATTGAAAGGAACATAAGCCTAATGGATACTGGAACTAAAGGTTTAAAACAACTAAGCCGTTCTGTAGAAAAAATAAAAGATAACCTTGAAGCAAATGGTTATGAAATCCCTATTTTACTTGGGAAGCCTTTTAATCAAGGAATGAAAATAGTTCCTGTTAGTACAGTACCAGACGAAAATTTGGATGCCGGTGTAGAGATAATTTCAAAAGTTATTAAGCCACAGGTCAACTATAACGATAAAATGATTCAAGCTGCACAGATAGAAGTTTCTGTTGGCTACTAATAATAATATAAATTTAAGACATGAGAAATAAAATAGACTATGGTATTGATTTAGGTACAACCAACTCGGCAATTGTGAGAATGGAAAATGGCGTTCCTATTGTTAAGAAAACAGACAAGCAAGCAGATACTTTGCCTTCCTGCATATATATAAACAAAAAGAAAGAATTACAAGTTGGTGAAATTCCATATCATAATATGAAAGCTGATAGTATTAGGGCATTAAAGAACTTCAAAAAGGGTGATTCTAATACTTTCATTGAATTTAAGCGAACAATGGGAACTACCCATAAAGATGAATCATCTAATTTAGGTGGTTTTATTACACCAGTGGAGTTATCTGCAGAAGTTTTGCGTACATTAAAATCTTTTATACCTGATGAAAATGTAAGTTCAATCGTCATTACCGTTCCTGCTAAGTTTTTAAATCCACAAAACGAAGCAACAATGCAATCTGCTAAACTAGCCGGTTTCAAACACGTTGAGCTATTACATGAACCAGTGGCGGCCGCCACTGCTTATGGCCTGGGTTCAAAGAATAAAGATGGATTTTGGTTAGTGTTTGACTTTGGTGGTGGCACTTTTGATGCTGCGTTAATAAAAGCAGAAGAGGGAATTTTAACGGTGAAAGATACCGATGGCGATAATTGGCTTGGCGGTAAAAATTTAGATGAGGCCATAGTTGACCAAATAATTATTCCGAATCTGCAACAGAACTATGCAATTGATAGTGTATTGGAAGACACCGACAAAAAACAGATTTTAAGAAATGCTGTAAAGTTTTTTGCAGAGGAAGCAAAGATTCAACTGTCATTTAAAGATTCACATAATATTCTTTCAAACTTAGGCGATTTGCCATTTGAAGATGATAACGGTGACGAACCCGAAATAGATGTTTTGGTTACTCAAAAAGATATGGAGAATGCCTTATCCCCAATCTTTCAAAAAGCAATTGATATCACAAGAGAACTGTTAAAACGAAACAATTTAAAGGGTTCTGACCTTGGTGCATTAATTCTCGTTGGTGGACCAACCTACTCGCCAATCCTACGCAGAATGCTCAAAGAGCAAATCACAGATAAAGTTGATACTTCTGTTGACCCAATGACAGTAGTTGCCAAAGGTGCTGCATTGTTTGCTTCAACAATTTCGGTTTCGGAAGAAGTTAAAGAAACAACAAGAGATAAAACCAAATTGCAATTAGATATTAAATACGAAGCCACTACTGTTCAATTGGATGAAATGGTAAGTCTGAAAGTGCTGAAAGAAAAAACGACAGGAACTTTCCCAGAAAAGATTTATGCTGATGTTGTTCGATTTGATAGTGCCTGGTCAAGTGGTAAAAAACTTATCGGTGAAAAGGCCACAATCGTGGATGTACTTTTGGTTGAAGGGAGGTCAAATTCATTTGAAATAAATGTCTATGATGAACAAGGAAATAAATTAGAGAACCAGCCACATCAATTTAGCATTCTACAAGGTATTGGAGGTCTTGATAAAATGCAAGTTCTGCCTTATCACATTGGGATTGGTAAGTTTTTCCCTTCTGAAGGGAAAGATTTATTTAAATCAATACCAAATTTAGAAAAGAATAAACCAGTAAAAAATGGAATCGTTGGAATTTTAAGTGACCTTAAAACAAGAAGTACTATTAGACCCGGTATGATAAATGATAAAATTAGAATCCCCATTTATCAAGGCGATTATGGAGCAGATGGAACAAATCCATTGTTAAATATTCTTATCAGAGAAGTTATAATAACCGGTGAAGATTTGCCTGGGTTACTTCCAGTAGATAGTGATGTGGAAATAACAATTAAACTTGATAGTTCACAGATAATGAAATTCAGCGCATATTTTCCATTGCTCAATCATACTGAAGAATTAGAAGTTGACATTAAAGCTACTGAACCACCAAGCGAAGAGTTCCTTTCAGGTGAAATATTAAAAGCAAAAAGAGCAGCCGAGAAGGTTAATGCTTCTGATGTTTCCGAAAAATTGGAAGCATTGGAAGAACAGTTAGAAAATGAAAAAGGAAGTGAAGATGGTAAAATGAAAATACTTGACGGTTTGCGTAAAGAACTATTGAAACTTGATAGTGCAGAAAAAACTGCAGAATGGCCAAAAGTTGAACAAGAATTAAAAGACGCTTTCTATGAGTTAGAGGATTTAATTGAAAAGATAAAAACTAATAGCCATGATGAAGATTTAAATATTGATAAAATTGAAGCACATATTCAAGAATATAAAAAAGCTATTGAACATATCATTCAACATAAAGACACCAAAGCAGCAAAGGAACTAACAGAGGAAATGGAAGTTCTTGATAGAGAATTAAGAAATACAGTCACTGGCGGTGCAATTGATAAACAAAGGCTTGAATACCACGATAGGGAATTCAACAACCTGCAATGGAAAGACAAAAACAAAGCAAGGCAATTAGTTAATCAAGGATTAAAATTAATTACTGAGGGTAAAACAAGCCAGTTAAAACCATTACTACATCAAATTTGGGATTTACGAATTGACCCAGATGGTGATAGGGAAACGTTAGGTTAAAATTGAAAACATGAAAGCAATATTTAAAGCAACACTTTGCACAGCATTTCTACTGCTCGTTTCTTTTGCATGTAATGCACAAGCGAGGCTAACAATTGAAAATAACTCAATGCGGTCAATGACTGTAAAAGTTATGAAAGGATACAGTGGTAAAGGAGCTTTACACGAAACTGTTACAATAGGTGCTTACGGAAGTGAAACAGTTTATTTTTCGCAAAGTGCTTACTATTTCACCAAAACAAAAGCTGTCTTAAAAGGTAAAGACCCGATTTACAGAAAAGGTCAATCATTTCAAGTTACCAACGATGCGACTGGCTACTCTGTTTACACTTTAACATTTTCAATAAAGGAATCATCAATACCACAAGCAACTGGTGGTAAATCAATTTCTAAAACTGAATTTGACCAGAATTAAATGGATATATTAAAACGAACCATATTACCAAAGAATTTTTCTGTAAATGAGAAATACAATGTATTGTTTTTTATAAAGCAAGGTAATAATGCTGAAACATATCGAGTAAAAGGAACTGACGGGAAACTTTATTTCCTTAAACTCTTCACCTTTGCTAAACTGCACCGCTCTGCATTTGACAGTGAAAATAATTTGATAGAAATTGAAATTCTAAAATCAATTAAGCATCCCAACATTGTTGCCTACAAAGACAGCGGAGAATTAATTTATGAAGGAAAGAAATTTGGTTTCTTAGTGCTTAACTTTATTGCAGGCGAAGCATTAGCAGACAGAATTTCAAGAGAACCCATTTCTACAATATATGATGTAAAACAATTAGCAACTGGCATTTTGGAAGGGTTAAACTACTTACACAATTTGCCCGAACCAATAATTCATAATGAAATTACGCCTCAAAATATAATGGTTGATTTATCGGGTGACATTCCACAACCGAAAATTATTGACTTTGGTTATGCACGTTCATTCCATCAATCTTCAAAATCATTTTCAAAAGAAGGGCTGAATTTAAACTATGTTGCCACTGAATGTTTCAATAATCTTTATTCACCACAATCCGACTTATTTTCAGTTGGTGCTTTAATGTATCATTTGCTTTTCGGAATGGCTCCCTGGTTTAAAGACATCTCAAAATATAAAGCAGACCGTGTGAAGATGCAAGAAGTAATATTAGAAGAACGCAAGAATCCCCTTGCTTTTCCGAATATTGAATCTAAAATGGTTGACTTTGATGAATCCATTTTAAAAATTATTATAAAGTCATTGCATCAAGACCCTGAAAATCGTTTTCAATCAGCTAGTGAATTTATACAAGCATTAAATGGAGAAAATGAAATAGATGAAGTCAAAGTATCTACGAACAAAACGGAAGATGGCAAAACAGAAAAACCTCAATCTGCGAACGTAAAGAAAGGCAAAGGGTTTAGTGCAATTGCAGGAATGACGCAACTCAAAGATCAGTTGCAACACGATGTAATAGATGTAATTGAAAATCCCGATGAATATAAGAAACACAATCTTGGCCTACCAAACGGAATGCTACTGTATGGTCCTCCAGGATGTGGTAAAACATTTTTTGCCGAAAGGTTTGCAGAAGAAGCAGGTTACAATTTTATGAAAGTTGTTTCTTCTGACATTGCCAGTATTTACATTCACGGTTCACAAGAGAAAATCGGAAACCTTTTTAAAGAAGCAAGGAAACAAGCCCCTACAATTTTATACTTTGACGAATTGGACGCAATGGTTCCTAACCGGGAAAAAGTAAATAATCAAAGCCAAAGCGGAGAAGTGAATGAGTTTCTCTCACAGTTAGATAATATCGGCGATTCTGGTGTTTTTGTAATTGGTTCAACCAATAAACCTGATTTAATAGATAAGGCAGTGTTAAGAGCAGGCCGATTAGAAAGATGGTTTTATATTCCACCTCCTGACTATGAAGCAAGAAAAGCAATGTTTGAATTGTACTTAAAAGACAGACCACTTGACTTTGGAATTGATTACGACAGGATGGCAACAATTACTGAAAACTATGTTTCAGCAGACATTAAATTACTTGTTGACATGGCATCATTAAAGGCTGTTAAGGATAAGAAAGATGGTTTAAAAAAAGATTCCCGGATTTCAATGGAAACTGTAGAATTTATTATCAAGACAAAAAAACCAACAGTTTCTCTTTCAGAATTGAAAAAATATGAAGGAATCAGGCGTAAAATTGAGGAGGATTTTGAATAAGATAATTCAAACTAACGAAAAAGAATTGATTTTAAACATTAAAATAAAAAAATATGAACACAATATCATTTGACAAACTTTTGCTTAAAACAGCATTCTGCTGTATGGCATCAGACGGCAATATTGACAAAAGAGAAATTGCCCTAATAAAATCAATGTGTGAAAAATCAGCATTGTTTGAAAATTTCAATTTTCAAGATGAGATAAACACTCTTGTATCAAAAATCAATACTAGAGGTAAAGAGTTTATCACATATTATTTTGATTTGCTAAAACATTCTAATTTGACAGAGCAAGAAGAACTGAATATAATTGATTTTGCAATAAAAACAATTAAGGCAGATGAACAAATTGAATATTCTGAAATCAAATTTTTCAAAGTAATTCGACATAATCTAAAAATAAGTGATGAAAGGGTTTTAGCTGTTTACCCAGACATTGAACAATTTTTAGAGGAAGACATTATTACAGAAACTTACCTAGAAAAAATAACACATCAATATTTAGAAACAGCAGAGTTACCTCAATTTGATTTAATCAGTTCTTTTGACCCTGGCTCAATTGACAACATGACCAAAAATGAATAACATTATCAAAGTTGTCTTGGCAGTTTTGTTTTTTGTTTGTCTTTTGGAAATGCCATACGGTTATTACCAATTTGTTCGTTTTATGGCACTTATTGGCTTCTCCATTCTTGCATATAATAACAATAAAAATGGACAAACAACAGAAGCAATCATTTACGTTTGTTTAGCAATTCTATTTCAACCTTTGATTAAAATAGCTTTGGGCAGGGAAATTTGGAATGTTGTGGATGTGATTGTAGGTATTGGATTAATTGTTTCTATTTTTATTCGATCATCTAATAACCAACGCTAAAACATGCACATTTGCAAGGAACATAAAACCTGACATAAGACCAAACTTGCAAGAAAGCACTAACCTTTCACCTACAGGGCAACTTTCAACACGACATTAAATGCATAAATTAGCCAATTATAAAAACTGACAGAAATAGATGAGATTAATAATGCAGCCACCAAAAAAGGTACTGAACAAAGCCTTTTTAAAAGTAAAACCAAACAGGGTTGAAATTGAAAGTTTCAAAATAAATCTTATCAAGCTACTTGACAGGACAAATGACACCGAATCTGAAGAGTTTCATAAAAATTTGGTTTCGGATTTTCTAAAAAATACTTACTACGAACCTAATCACTTTATAAATACAAAAGGACGAAATGACCTGGTAATTCATAATGGAAACCATGCTGGCAGTACTGTAGGCGTAATTATTGAAGCCAAGAAGCCTACAAATAAAGGCGAAATGATTAGTAAAGAGAAGCTGAATGTAAAGGCTTTTCAGGAATTGATGCTTTATTATTTACGGGAAAGAATTACCCACAAAAATCTTGAAGTAAAACATTTAGTTGTTACAAATATTAACGAATGGTTCATTTTTGATGCTACATTATTCGACAGGTTATTTGCTCAAAACAAAAACCTGGTAAAGCAATTCAACGATTTTGAAGCCGGACGTTTAGCAGATACAAAAACGGATTTTTTCTATAAGCAAATTGCAGATCCATTCATTGGAGAAATCAAATCTGAAATTGAGTTTGCCTATTTCAACTTACAAGAATATCAAAAACCACTCCGTAACAATGACAAAACAGACGATAATAAACTGATTGCCTTATTCAAACTGCTCTCAGCAGAGCATCTTTTAAAACTGCCATTTGCCAACGACAGTAACAACCTGGATAAAGGGTTTTATACCGAGTTATTACACATTATTGGTTTAACTGAAACTAAGGAAGGAGGCAAAAAATTAATAGGACGAAATAAGGAAGACGAAAGGAACACTGGAAGCATTTTGGAAGATGCCATCATTCAATTAGACAGCTTAGATAAAATAGCCCGTTTAGAAAAGCCTAATCAATTTGGCAGCACTAAGGAGGAGCGTTTATTTAATGCAGGTCTAGAGTTAAGCATTACGTGGATAAACAGGATATTATTTCTGAAATTACTGGAAGCCCAACTTATCAATTATCATAAAAGCGATAAATCTTTCTCTTTTTTAAATACTGATAAAATTAAAAACTACGACGACCTGAATAGTTTGTTTTTTCAGGTGCTAGCTCGTAAACATGATGAAAGAAATCCTGACGTAAAACAGCTATTTGGGAAAATACCATATTTAAACAGTTCACTTTTTGAGCCCACAGAACTTGAGCAGGTTACCTTGTTAATCAGTAACTTAAAGGATGATAAAACGATCCCTGTACTTTCATCAACGGTCCTAAAAAACGAACAAGGGAAGAAGCTTACAGGCCAATTAACTACTCTAGCCTATTTATTCGCTTTTCTGGATGCATATGACTTTACAAGTGAAGGTTCGGAACAAATACAGGAAGAAAATAAATCACTCATTAACGCCTCAGTACTAGGCTTAATCTTCGAAAAAATTAATGGCTATAAAGATGGCTCATTCTTTACACCAGGCTTTATTACCATGTATATGTGCCGAGAAAGCATTCGTAAATCGGTGGTACAGAAATTTAATGAAACCAATCAATGGAACTGCAATAACCTGCACGACCTGTATGATAAGATTGAAGACCGCAAAGAAGCAAACAATATCATCAACAGTATTAAAATCTGTGACCCAGCCGTAGGCTCTGGCCACTTTTTGGTTTCAGCACTTAACGAAAGAATTGCTGTAAAAAACGACCTAAAAATATTACAGGATCGTAATGGCAAGCGACTCAAAGAGTACCATGTAGAAGTTGTAAATGATGAATTGATTGTAACAGATGAAGAAGGAGAATTTTTCGAATATAACCCTGCAAATAAAGAAAGCCAACGTTTACAAGAAACACTTTTTCACGAAAAGCAAACCATAATTGAAAACTGTCTTTTTGGTGTAGATATTAACTCCAATTCGGTAAAAATATGCCGTCTGCGTTTGTGGATTGAGCTATTAAAAAATGCGTATTATAAAAATGCAAAGGAGTTAGAAACACTACCAAATATTGACATCAATATCAAATGTGGCAATTCGTTGGTAAGCCGTTTTACGATTGATGCTGATTTAAAGCAAGCACTGAAAAAAAGTAAATTTTCTATTGATAGTTACCGTATTGCTGTAGATACTTATCGTAATGCTGAAAACAAAGAACAGAAAAGGGAAATGGAAAGGCTTATTGCTACTATTAAGAACGATTTTGTTTCTGAATTAAGTTTTAGAAATAAAGAGGCGAAAGATGTTGTAAAGTTTCGAGGGGAAGTTGTGAAAATTGCAACTGATATAGCGAATAGACTGGCATTTGGAGAGAAGATTTCACCAAAATTATACAAGGATCTCGAGGAAGCTACGAGCAATAGAGATAAAGCAGAAGTTAATATATCAGAGATAGAAAATAACAAAATTTATGAAAACGCATTTGAATGGCGCTTTGAATTCCCAGAAGTGTTAAATAATTATGGAGATTTTATTGGATTTGATGTAGTAATTGGAAATCCCCCTTATGGTACACTTATTGAAGAATCTCAAAAAGTTTATTTTAAGGACAACTTTTATGTAGCTCAAGGTCCATTTGAGATTTATAAATTTTTCATTGAAAAAGGAATTGCTATAACAAGAGATAAGGGTATTGTTTGCTATATCTCGCCCGATACTTGGACTAATCTAAGTTATTTTAAAAAGTTAAGAGTTTTAATTGCCAATAACAATTTAGTTTGTTGCACCAAATCGCTTTATAAAGTTTTTGAAGAAGCTACAGTGGATACAAATATTTACATAATCCAAAAGTCAGATGTCGCCAAAACTGAGTTTAATATTATCTCGGAAGATTTGAAATTTGAAGGTATAGGTACAATACTCGACATTCAAAATCCTTTAATAGTACTGAAGGTTAAGCCGCATTTGATTTCTAAAATTGAGAAAGGAAGAAATAAGCTGGATAGTTATCTTAAAGTTTGGAGAGGTATGTCTGCTTATGGAGCAGCAAATCCAGATAGGCCTTACAATAGCTTCTCGAAAGATTCAGAATTTCATCGTCCCCTCTTGAATGGCGGAGATATTGGCAAATATCTTATCAAATGGAGTGGTGAATTTATTAAGTATGGAGATTGGCTTCATCGACCTAGACCAATGTACATATATGACCGCCCACATCTTTTAGTACAGCGTATTAGAAATCCAAAACTAAAACAAAGGATTATTTCGACTATTGACTTAGAGAAGTATATTAGTACTGATGGGCTATCAAATTTAATTTTAAAAGGCGATTTGAATAATGTTGAAATATTAAAATCACTTTTAGCTATTCTGAATTCATCAGTTGTAAATTACTGGTTCTCTTTTTATTATTTTGATGTTAATATCAAACCTGAACAATTAAGGGAAATCCCAATTCCAAAAAATTTTAATGATGACAAGTTGGTAAGTATCGTTGATAATCTACTTTTTTTAAAAAAATCAAATAGCGATTCTAGTACTAATGCTCTCGAAATTGAGATAAATGAATATGTTTATAAACTGTATGAATTAACTGAAGAGGAAATCGATATAATCGAACATAGTTCAAAATAAATTCAATGAAAGCAAACGAACTGCAAATAAATAGCTTTTTACAAGCTCCCAATGTGCAATTTGTAATACCTGTTTATCAGCGTAATTATGATTGGACAAATACAGAATGTAGGGAATTGCTTAATGATATAATATCTGTTGAAATAGAGAACAGGGGAACGCATTTTATTGGCAGTATTGTA
>Ga0138256_10005775_pt1 | contig 13094 bp, 10 predicted proteins | sample KNB2016incub_MG_FD_105486 | JGI IMG/M metagenome (GOLD analysis project Ga0138256, IMG submission 105486) | Active sludge microbial communities from wastewater in Klosterneuburg, Austria - KNB2014incub_MG | ecosystem: Engineered > WWTP > Activated sludge > Unclassified | place: Austria...
GCACCGGATAATGTCCAATCCGTGTTCAAGCCAAGTGTGTTGAATAACGCAGTGAGGTCGGCCGTGGTGCCGTCACAGAGATCCAACACCTGATCGGCGCCAAGTGCGCCGCTGGATTGCACCACAACGTTGATCTCCACGGTAGCTGTGCATCCGCTAGGGCCGGTGGCCAAAAGGGTGTATACATCCGGTTCTGTAGCAGCAGTAGGAGGTGGGATCGGAAGACCACCGACCGACCAAGAGGTACTCATGCCACTGGTGTTGTACAACGCGGTCAGGTCAACACTGGAGCCGTCGCAGATGTTCACCTCTTGATCCGTGCCAAGTACCGGACCTGCGCTCAGGTTCAGCGTAACAAGAGCGGTGTCGCCACAACCGCTGGCATCGGAGACGATCAGTTGATAGGTTCCTGAGACCGATGCTGTCGCCGCTGTTGCTGTACTGATTGAAGTTCCATCCAAAGACCATTGCTGCACAACACCGGAGAGGGCGAACAAGGCAGTCAAGTCTACGGGGGGCGAGCAGGAGGTCACGGTCTGATCACCTCCTAGTGGATATGGCAAACCCTCGACCAGATCGAAACTGGTCATATACCAGCAACCATCCCATGGGTCGATGGCTTGCACCTCGTAACTCCCAGGGACATCAACGGCAGAGGGGTCCGGGACGGCCACTCCATTCAAATAGTAGGAGTAGGAGTACCCGTTGTTGTTGGAGAGGTAGTAATACTCAATGTCGAATGTCCCACCAGGACAAACGGTAGCAGTGCCATAAGGGATCCAACCCATACATGGCGGTGACGAGTTGTCGAAATACATGGTGAAGCCTCCATTTGCGGCGGACCCATCGTACCATCCATCCGTCCAGTCGCCATTTGGTCCTGTTCCTCCGTTCGCGCAGGAGGTGTCGATCACAGTGATGATCCACGTGCCATCGGCAAATTCATAGTCGAACATGCTGAGTGAACCTCCTTGCGGGGACCAACTTCCGTCGAATGGTGCAGCACCCGTAGTGATCGAAGGCCCACCATAGTACTGGAACATACAATTGGTGTAGTTCTCACCGCCAGCACCGTTGAATGCTGAAAGCAATAGTTCGGTTCCTTGGGGCGATGTAAGCGTGATCTGCAAGGTCTGGGGATGATCCGTGGTGATGTTGATGATCAACGCCTGGAGTGAGTTGGTCCATGGGTTACCTGGCGGAAAGAGCATTCCAACACCTGCGACATTGGCCGTGAAGATGCTGGTGTCGCATAGTGGAATGGGGCCGCTGGTGAACGGGAAGACCGATCCTTGGGCCGTGCCCTGAACGTTCATGCCGAATAGAAGGAGCACGATCAAGCCAAAGCGTTGAAGGGTCGAGGTCATGGAGAAGCGCTAATGATGGGATGCAGAAGTGGTTACGCGTTGCTCCATAGACGTTGCATGCCGTTATGTAGTTGCTTGAAGGACCAGCACACGTCGAACATCGATGAAGGCATCCGCTGCGCGATCATCGCACTTCGAGAGATCACTTCTTCTTGGCGGGGGGCTTCTTTGCCGACTTGCCAGCCTTTGCGCTCTTGGTCGTTTTGGCCAGTGCTTTGGCCTTCACCGGGGCAGCCTCCATGGGGAACAAGCCATGGATCTCCGCATCAATGCGGCTGATGATGTTGCCGAGATCCTCGGGGTCCGTGTGGAAGCGGTTTTCCTCCACGTCGATGATCAGCAGCTTGCCCTTGTCGTACTTCTCGATCCAGGCATCGTAGCGTTCGTTCAGTCGGTGCAGGTATTCGATGCTGATCGAGTTCTCGTATTCGCGCCCGCGTTCACCGATCTGCTTCACCAATTTGTCCACCGGTGCTTGCAGGTAGATCAACAGGTCCGGGGGTGTGATCGAGTTGTCCATGTTCTGGAACAACCGGAAATAGTTCTCGAAATCGCGGGTGGTCATCAGGCCCATCGCGTGCAGATTGGGGGCGAAGATGAATGCGTCCTCGTAGATCGTTCGGTCTTGGATCACATTACGACCGCTGCTATGGATGTCCAACAATTGTTCATAGCGGCTGTTCAGGAAGAAGATCTGGAGGTTGAAGCTCCAGCGCTGCATGTCCTTGTAGAAGTCGAAGAGGTAGGGGTTGTTGTCCACCGCCTCTTGGAGTTGGTCCCACTTGTAGTGCTTGGCCAACAACTGGGTAAGGGTGGTCTTTCCGGAGCCGATGTTTCCTGCTATCGCGATATGCATGCGTTGAACGCCGTGGCGTGTGTTTCTGATCGTGTCCGGTCCGTTCGCACTTTTTACGAGGTCCGAATTTGACCGATGGTGTCTTGGTGGGAATGCGAAGATACCCGCCACCACGGACGCGGTGGCGGTTGTGGAAAAGTCGTAGGTCCCTTATTGATCCGAAGGGATCGGATCGATGATGATCCGATCCTTGGTGCGCAGGTATAGATGTGATCGTTCTATACGCACTTCCAGCACCTTGTCGCGGAGGTCTGTAGGCAAGGGGATCTCCTGGATCGCGAAGGAGATCATGTCGTAAACGAAGGCGGTTCCGCCTTGGAAATAATAGATCACGTTGCCGCGCACTTCGAAGTTCTCCACATCCAAGATGGGGATGGTCCGCACATAGGTTCCGAAAAGGTCGAACACCAGAATGCCGTTCGTCGGATCGTGTATGTACAGCCGGTTGTCGTACTCCTGCATGGCGATGGGAGAGGGAGAGATGTTCAACAGCAGGTCCAAACGGCCGGTATCGGACAATTTCCGCAATTGGGCATCCACACGGATCGCCCCTTGTTTCTGCTGGTCGAAGAACCAAAAGCTGTTCTGCACACTCATGCATGCCAATACCACTTGAGGATAGCCGAGCCGCGGCAGATTGAACACACTACCCTGGATGCTCAACGTATTGTCCAAGACCGCCAACTGGCCTTGTTCCGGGGAAAAGACCATCGGTTTCAAAGAGTAGAAGGCATCCAAATGACCGATCCGTCCGAAGGTCTTCACGCTGTTGCGCAACCACGACTTGCCGGTCGCATCGTACAAGGCGAGTTCATCGCCGTGCAACACGTAGACCTTGCCCAGTTCGTCGGTGGTGAAGGCATCGATCGGACCTTCGATCACGTGCCGTTGCGCGCTAACGTAGGTCGCCACCGCGAAGGCGAGCAACAAGGTGGTGTGGCGCAGGTGTTCCATCAGGCAACGGGTGCGAGCAGGTCTTCCAGGATCACGCGATCATTGCACAAACGGGGTACTTTGTTCTGTCCGCCCAATTTTCCGCGCTGTTTCATCCAGGCATAGAACGTGCCAGATGGTACGCTGTGGATCAGCGGCGGCAGAAGCGCCATATCGCCTTTTCGTTTGGCATCGTAATCCGAGTTCACGTTTCGCAAGGTCCGGTCCAGGATCTCGTTGAACCGCTCGTGATCATCCGGTTCTTGCGTGAATTCGATCACCCATTCGTGACCACCGCGGGCATCATCGCCCATGTAGATCGGCGCTGCGGTGTATTCGTTCACAACCGCCCCGGTGGCCTCGCAAGCAGCTTCGATACTGCGATCCGCATTTTCCACGATCACCTCTTCACCAAAGGCATTGATGAAGGAACGCGTTCGTCCGCTCACTTGGATGCGATGTGGGGTCAAGCTGGTGAAGCGGACCGTGTCGCCGGGCATGTAGCGCCAAAGTCCGCCATTGGTGCTGATGACGATGGCGTAGGAGACACCCACCTCCACTTCATGGATGAGCAGCGTATGCGGATGCGGTTCACCGAGCTGGTCCAGAGGTACGAATTCGTAGAAGATGCCGTAATCCAACATCAGCAACATATCATCTGCACCGTAACGATCCTGGATCGCGAAGGAACCTTCCGAAGCGTTGTAGCTCTCCAAGTAGTTCATGGTGGGCGATGGGATCAGCGCTTCGAATTGCGCCCGATAGGGCCGGAAACTCACCCCGCCGTGCATGAAGAGTTCAAGCCCGGGCCACACCTCCAAGATGTTCTTCTTTCCGGTGAGTTCCAGGATCCGGCGCAACAATACCAAGGTCCAAGAGGGAACACCAGCAATGCACCGCACATCCTCGCGCATGGTTTCGCGGGCCATGCGCTCGATCTTCTCCTCCCAGTTCTCCATCAGCGCCGTTTCGATCACCGGAGTGCGGCGCACTTCCACCCAGATCGGCAGGTTGCGAATGATGATGGCCGAGAGGTCTCCACTGTAGGCATCGGCACGGAATTGTTCGATGTTGCTACTACCGCCCACCACCAAGCTCATGCCTTGGTACAACTTGCTTTCAGGGAATTGTTGGAAGTGGAAGGCGATGAGGTCCTTGCCCCCCTTGTAATGACAGTCCTCTAACGCCTCTCGACTTACAGGAATGTACTTGCTTCGGTCGCCGGTGGTACCGCTGCTCTTTGCGAACCAACGGGCATCTGTGGGCCAAAGGATGTTCTGCTCGCCCTTGCGCAAACGTTCCACGAAGGGCTTCACATCGTCGTATTCCTGGATCGGGACCCGTTCTCGGAATACGTCAGGTTGCGTAATGGACGCATAATCGTACTTCCGTCCCCACTCGGTGTAGCGGGCGGCTTGCATCAAAGCCAAGAAGACCTCCAACTGGGACATGCGCGGATACTCGCGGAACAGATCGATCTGTTGCAAGCGCTTCTTGATCAGAAAGGATACCAGCGCGTTCAAGGCCATGTACGGGTCGGCGAATATCGGCAGCTATCTTCAGCCCAAAAGATAAGAACTACAAGAATGTCGACCGGGATCCCCTTGCGAAAGATGTTGGCGGACCTGCAACCCGTAGCGGGTGGCGGGCGTGTGCGCTATGCGCTCCATCGGCCCGGGCCTGCTCTGGAACTGGGTCCATTCATCGGCAATGCCTTCACCATGCGGGCCACCGGTGTACTTACGTGTGCGCACTGTGGTAAGGAGGTGAAGAAATTGTTCGCCCAAGGCTTTTGTTATCCGTGCTTTCAAAGTGCGCCAGAAGCGGCGGAGTGCATCCTGCATCCGGAGAAATGCTTGGCACACCTCGGCGAGGGCCGCGACCCAGCGTGGGAGCAGCAACACCATGCCACCGAACACGTGGTATACATGAGCTACACCGGCAATGTGAAAGTGGGGGTTACGCGCGGTGAACAGGTGCCGGTTCGTTGGATCGATCAAGGCGCGGTTGCAGCACTGGTCATAGCTCGGGTCCCGTATCGCCAACTCGCTGGTTTGATCGAAGTGGACCTCAAGCGCTTATTCGCCGACAAGACGAACTGGCGCACCATGCTCAAACAAGTTCCGGTGGACCACACTGCTCTTTTCGAAGCCCGTGCTGAAGCCCGCAACGGCGTGCGCGGGGATCTGGTGCAATACCTAGTTGAGGACGAGGAGCCCATGGACATCGCTTATCCTGTGCTGGCCTATCCGCCCAAGGTCACAAGTGTCAATCTGGAAAAGACACCGGAGGTGAGCGGTCGTTTGATGGGTGTGAAGGGGCAATACCTGATCTGGGAGGACGGTCGCGTCTTGAACGTGCGCAGCCACACCGGATACCACGTGGAATGCGGAGCATAGCCCTTATCCTCGGTGTGGCGGCGGCCGCTTTGTTGGGCGCTCAACCCGTTTGGACCTGGGAGGCGCTTCCGACCATGCCGATACCTACAGCCAACAATGCGGTTTGTTCCGCCCAAGTGGACGGGGTGGATCGCATCTATTCCTTCGGTGGAATAACAACAGGGTTGGATCGCTCGGACATTCACCGCGAAGCCTTCTGTTACGACACTGGTACCGGCATGTGGACCACCCTGCCGACCGTACCCGATACGTTGGGCAAGATCGCATCCGCAGCACATGTGGTGAATGGGGTGGCGTACGTGATCGGGGGCTACCATGTATTGGCCGCATCCCCATTCGAGGTCAGTTCCAACAAGGTGCATCGCTTCGATCTGGCAACCTCCACGTGGCTCATCGATGGCAGCCCAATTCCCATCCCGATCGATGATCACGTGCAGGCGGTGTGGCGTGATAGCTTGATCTACGTGATCACTGGATGGAGCAACAATACCAACGTGGCAGCGGTGCAGATCTACGATCCGGCATTGAACGCGTGGTCCGTAGGCACTGCGGTCCCGAACAACAACTTGTACAAGGTCTTCGGTGGGTCGGGTACCATCATCGGCGATACGATCTACTACTACGGTGGGGCTTCACTCGGCTCCAACTTCCCGGCACAGGACGAGTTGCGCATCGGGGTCATCGATCCGTTGCAGCCCATGCAGATTACCTGGCAACCCGCGTTGGCCACGGGGCGTTCAGGGTATCGCTCGGCCTGTGGAACTTGGGCCGGACGACCGTTCTGGTTGGGCGGATCCAGCACCAGTTACAATTACGATGCGGTGGCCTATAACGGCAGTGGCATCGTACAACCGGTCACCACCATCGCATGGTCCGTATCCGATACTCCTGTACTGGAATTGTCCGCAGCACAAGAACCGATCATGGACCTGCGCGGTATCGGCGAAGCGGTGGATGGAACCTTCCATGTATGCGGTGGCATCGGCAATGGGTCCGAGGTGTTGGACACGCACTGGCGGTTATCCGTAGCGGTAGGAATGTCCGAAGCAGTAGCAGGGGCAGTGCGCATCTATCCCGTGCCATCGTCCGGTACGGTCACGGTAGTTCCACCGTACGGTATAGGGTCCTATGACTACGCCGTGTTCGATGGTGTGGGCCGACTCGTGCTGCAAGGGCGGTCCGCAGGAGGTGCGCTGCAGGTGGATCTTACTGGTAGGCTTTCCGGTACCTACACGGTGAAACTTATTTCCGGACCTGCCGTTACAACAGGCAGGTTTTGGTATTATGAATGAGTGTTAGGGAACGCAAAGGGCCCCGGGAAACCGGGGCCCTTCGTGGTTCGCACCCACTGCGGTAGACGCTTAGGGTCCTAGTCGATCATCAGGTCGAAAGGCATGCGGGCTTGTACTCCCACCTGCGACTTGGCGCGCTGGATCTGCTTGTACTGTTTCAACAGTGCGGCATCTTCACCGAACCATTCTGTGGCTACCCACATCCGTGCTTGGCCGTTCAGATCTGCGAGGATCTGTTCGAACAGGTCCTTCTGTTCGGGTAGCTCCAACAAGGCATAATCCTCAAGTGCAGCGAGTTTCGCCGCTTCGGCAATGGCCGCTTCCAATCCCCCCAATTCGTCCACCAAGCCGATGCGCTGGGCATCTGCGCCGGTCCATACGCGCCCTTGTCCAATGCTATCCACCTGGGCTACGGTCATGTTGCGGCCCTCCGCCACACGCTCTTTGAAGCCTTGATAGAAGTCATCGATATATCCCTGTATCACGCGTTTCTCGGTGCCGGTCAGCGGTCGGCTCACGGTCAACATATCCGCGTATTCATGGGTCTTCACTCCATCGAAGGTGATGCCGAGCTTGTTCTTGAAGAAACCTTGCATGTTGGGGATCATCCCGAACACCCCGATGGAACCGGTGATCGTGCTGTTCTCCGCGAAGATCTTCGTTGCCGGTGCGCTGATGTAGTATCCACCGGAAGCAGCCACATCGCCCATGCTCACCACCACGGGTTTCACCTTGTTGGCCAAAGCCACTTCGCGCCAGATCACTTCGCTGGCCAATCCACTACCGCCGGGCGAATTCACACGCAGCACGATCGCCTTTACACTGCTGTCCTCCCGAGCCTTTCGGATCGCTGCGGATAGGCTGGTGCTGCCAATGACACCGTCCATGCTTTCTCCTGAGCTGATATCCCCTTCAGCATAGATCACCGCCAACCGCTCACCACCGCTGCGCTTTCCAAGCTTCGGAGAGAAGGAACGGCCATAGGTGCCCAAGCTGGTCAGTTTCAGCATTTCTCCTGCATCAGCACCCGTGCGTTCGCGCAGGATCTCATACACCTCATCGCGGTACTTCAGGCCGTCCACCATGCCCAGGTCCAAGGCATTCGTGGCATTCCGCACCAAAAGGCTATCCGCGATCGTGTTCAGGCGGGCCTTGTCCATGTTGCGGTTCGCAGAAACGGCCGTGATGTGCTCTTCCCAAAGTCCGGCCAAGATCATGTGGACCTGCTCCCGGTTCGCGGGACTCATGTGATCCTCGGTGAAGGTTTCGCCGAAGCTCTTGAACTTGTTGTTGCTTCCACGGATGAATTGGATGTCGATGTCCAACTTCTCGAACATCCCTTTCAAGAACATGGATTCGCTGCGTAGACCGTGGTACTCCAGATCCCCTTTCGGCTGCAGGTAGATGGCATCGGCGGCCGTGGCCAGGTAATAGCTGCCCTGCGAATAGCTCTCGCTGAAGGCGACCAAGGGCTTGCCGCTTTCCTTCTTGAACGCAACGAGCTTTTCGCGGATCTCCTTCATCGTGGCAAAGCCAGCTTGAATGTTCGACAGATCGAGGAAAATGGCCGAGATCTTCTCGTCTGTTTTGGCATGCTCCAAGGTTGCCAACAACGTATTCAGGCCGATCTGGTTCACATTGCGGAACGGACCGAAGTCCAGCAGGAATTGGTCCTTGTTGCCGCGGTCGATGATCTCTTGGTCCAACTGCAATTGGAGGATGCTGCCTTCTTTGATCGTGGTGGGCTTGCCTTCCATGGCGAAGCTGGAACCCAAAGCGGCGAGCGAACCGATGAAAAGCATGATCAGCACCATGCCGATCAGGAAGGTGCCCACCATGGAGGCGAGCATGAATTTGAGGAATTGGCGCATGGAACTTGATATTTGAGTGGTCGAAACTAGAATGCATCGAGGGTTCGACCTTCAGCACATACATGAACGGTAGGCCACTAGGATGGGAGGCCACTGCGGATAGCTTTGTGCGCATGGAAGAGGAGGTGGCCTTGTTGTTGGGTGCGGACCTGGGCGATCCGCCGAAGCAGTTGGAACGTGCGCAAGCCCTCATCGGTGACCGGGTCGGGACCATCGTGGCACGCAGTCGGGACCATTGGACACGGCCATGGGGGTTCGAGTCGACCACGCTCTTCCTGAATGTCGTATTGGTGGTGCGCACCGGCCGCTCAGCAACGGCAGTGCTTTCCGAATGTTCGGCCATCGAGCACGAACTGGGTCGCCGACGATCGCCCGGAGGAATGCTCACCTCCCGTGTCATCGACATCGACATCCTGCTCTTCGGTCGCACGGTCATCCACGAACCCACGCTTCAAGTGCCACACCCGCGCATGCACGTACGCCGTTTCGCTTTAGCGCCCTTGGCCGATGTGCTGCCCTCCTGGCGCCACCCGGAATTGCACCGAACGGTGTTGGACCTACTCCATGCGGCACCCCGGACATGAGCGCGCCGTATTCGTACATCGCGGTGGAAGGGTTGATCGGGGCAGGCAAGACCACTTTGGCCAAACGCTTGGCTGCAGATCGGGGTGGACGTTTGGTCCTGGAAGAATTCGATGACAACCCCTTCCTGCCGAGATTCTATGAGGATCCGGAGCGTTTCGGATTCTCCGTGGAATTGTCCTTCCTGGCGCAGCGCTACCACCAACTCAAACGCGTCACCGAACAGGAGCTCTTCGCGGCATGCACGGTGGCCGACTATTCCATTGGAAAATCGGTCGTATTCGCCAATGTGACCTTGCAACCGGATGAATACGCTCTTTTTCGCGACCTATACGGCATTATGTACGCCGATCTGCCTCGGCCGGACCTGATCGTCTATTTGCATTTGGACATGGATCGGGTCCAGGAAAGGATCCGGAAAAGGGGAAGGAGTTATGAACAAAGTATCCCCATCGATTACCTCAGTAAGCTTCAGGAACGCTATCTCGATCACTTGCAAAAACTGCCGGATGACCGCGTCCTTGTTGTGGATCTGGAAGGCCACGACCTGCTGAACGACGGGGGGGCGTACAACGTATTGCTGGAGCACATCGCAGAGGTAAGCCCCAAGGGATATCGGCTGGTGACCTTGTGATCCAGAGCTTGGATACACTTCTGAATGTGGAGAAGTGCGCGAGTAGGAAAGAGACGACCTCGCGGCCTGACGGTTATGTTTGCAGCCGAAACAACGAAACACGTAGCGAATCCATGGAAAAGCGGCACCTCAAGGGCCTCTCCTTGCTAGCCTTCACTTGGCTTGTCATCACCGGTTGTGGTGGCATCGGGAAAATGAACAAGTACGTCGAGAACATCAAGTATACCGTGGACCCGAACCCACTGATCGTCCAAGGCGATTCGGTGGCAGTAAGCGTCAACGGGAACTTCCCCGGCAAGTACTTCTACAAGAAGGCCCAAGTGGAATTGACCCCCACCTTGACCTATACGGGTGGTGAAACACCTTACAAGACCGCCTTCTTCCAAGGCGAAGGTGCCGTGGGCAACAACACGGTCATTCCGTACGAGACCGGCAAGGCCTTCAGCTATAGCCACAAGGTCGCCTACACGCCGAGCATGGCCGAGAGCGAGTTGGTCGTAAAGATCCTCGGCAAGCAGGGCAAAGAGGGTAAGAAGCAGTTGGAATTCGATCCGGTCAAGATCGCCGATGGGGTGATCACCACGCCATACTTGATGCTGAGCGATGACAAGGTGCTCCTCGGTAAGGACGCTTTCCAACGCATCACGGACCATAGCAACGATGCCACCTTGAACTACTTGGTGAACTCCTCTGTTGTGCGCCCCACTGAACTGCGGGATGCCGACATCAAGGCGATGACGGATTTCTTCAAGATGATGAAGACCGACCCGAATGTGGTGGCCACCGGACTTTCCGTTGATGCCTGGGCCAGCCCCGAGGGTGAGTTGAGCAAGAATGAGAACCTCGCCGATGACCGTGCCAAAAGCGCAAAGAGTTGGGCCAAGGGTGAGCTGCTCCGTGCAAAGAGCGATTCGGCCAAGTTGGATGCGTTCTACACACTCAACCCACGTGGTGAGGACTGGGACGGTTTCAAGCGCGCCATGCAAGCGAGCACAACCGTGCCGGACAAGGAATTGGTGTTGCGTGTATTGGAAATGTACCCCGATCTGACCAAGCGCGAGGAAGAGATCAAGAACATGGCTGCCACCTACAAGGAGATCTCCGAACAGATCCTTCCCCAATTGCGTCGCAGTGAGATGAAGTTGAACTACCAGCGTATCGGAAAGACCGATGCCCAACTCACCGAGATGAGCCGTACCATGCCGGATTCGCTGAATGTGGAGGAATTGCTCTTCGCCGCTACCCTCTCTAGCGACCTGAACGAACAACTCCGCATCTACAAGGAGACCGAGCGTGTACACGCAACGGACTACCGCGGTGCCAACAACGTGGGCTACGTGTACATGATGCAGAACAAGATGGACGAGGCCGAAGCGCAGTTCCAAAAGGCAAATACCATCTCGGAGAACCCTGTTAGCACCAACAACCTCGGCGTGGTTGCCCGTTTGAAAGGCGATCGTAAGAAAGCCGCCGAACTCTACACCAAGGCCATGACCGCAGGTCCAGAGGTGAAGTACAACATGGGCCTGGTGAACATCCAGAACGGAGACTACAGCGCCGCCAACACCAACATGGCCGGAGCGAAGAGCTTCAACAGTGCGTTGGCCAAAATGCTCGGTGGCGATGCTGCTGGTGCACAAGGCATGCTCGATGGTAGCAGTGATAAGGACAGCGCGATGGGCCACTACTTGGCAGCCATCATCGCAGCCCGCCAAAGCAACTGCGACGGTGTTCGCAGTAACCTCGGCATGGCGGTCCAAAAGGACGGCAGCCTGCGCGAGAAGGCCATGAAGGACCTCGAATTCCGCAATTGCAAGGACAACTTGGGTCTTTGATCCTTGAATAACTAGAAGAACAGAAGCCCTCGCCGAAAGCGGGGGCTTCTTCGTGTCTATATTCGGGCGTTATGAGGAAGAATGGTGGGTATGATGCCTTCGGAAGCCTAATGCCCGGAAGGAACTACAATGCTGGATCGTATCGGAATCTCTTCCAGGGCCAAGAGCATGACGATGAAATCTTCGGAAGTGCTGGATCGAGCTACGCCTATAAATACCGGATGCACGATCCGCGTATCGGTAGGTTCTGGAGCATAGACCCGCTAGCAGCAAAGTACCCACACAACTCGCCGTATGCGTTCAGTGAGAACCGCGTGATCGATGGTGTGGAACTTGAAGGGCTTGAATGGCAGCGGATGGTGGGCTACATGAAGTCGTGGACCGGATATGATGACAATCAGGCAGGAAATCAGGCCTACGAACGTCAGTTCGCCAAGACCCAGTTAAAGCTGGCCAATGAATCATTTCAGAAAGCCAAGTATGACCTCTTAGTTCGTCCTATCGTGGAGGAACCACGGCTAGCGATGATGGCTGCTCCTCTGGCAATAATTCTAGCTCCAGAGATGGCTGCCGCAGCCAGTACTGTTGTTGAATTGGGAGTGACAATGCCGCTAGTTGATGAAAGCTAAGAAGCTGCATCACAATTGATCTTCAACGGAGGTGACTTGAATAAGGTGGATAGGATGGATGTTGCAGCAACCTTCCTGCCCGGACTATGGGAAGTGGGTGTACAGTCAACCATGGACTGGTCAGGCGAGGGGTTCGGGTCGGTCTTCACCGGAGAAAAGTCAATTGGGGAGACCCTTCTAGAAGGAACGGTGGGTGCAGCCTTTCATAAAACCGGTGAGGAACTATTGAGGGGTGCGCCGAATGACCAGCTTCGCAACAAGACCTTTGAATTTAAGTGGGACCTATTCAAGACGGGCGTTCAAGAACAAGGGAAGAAGGCTTTACAAGACGATGCTCAAGAGAATAAGTAGCTGGTTCTGGAAGCCCTTCCGATCGCTTACCACTTTTCAGCATGTTGTTCTAGCTGGCATCTTGATATTCGCAACGATCGGGATAGTGCAAAGCGTGCGTAAGCGCATCCTGATCGACAGGACTGGTGAACGGACCATTGGGGCTATCACTCGTCATGAACGCTCCGGGAAAAGTGGAACCGTCACCTATTATGCGTACGTAGTGAACGGTACGCGCTATGAAACCGTTTCAGGAGATGACAAGCGCTTTGGTGACTGCATTGAGACAGGTTCTTGTATCGGGATGAAGTTTGTGGTGGAGTACGCGACTGCGGATCCGACAAAAAGTAGGATCCTTTGGTCTGA
>Ga0138256_10005776_pt1 | contig 13092 bp, 9 predicted proteins | sample KNB2016incub_MG_FD_105486 | JGI IMG/M metagenome (GOLD analysis project Ga0138256, IMG submission 105486) | Active sludge microbial communities from wastewater in Klosterneuburg, Austria - KNB2014incub_MG | ecosystem: Engineered > WWTP > Activated sludge > Unclassified | place: Austria...
GGTGTGCGAAGCGCGGTGCATCGGGCATGCCGTAGTGATCGTGCTGGATCGGATAGATGCTGGAGCTGTAGAGATAACCCGCGCGGGCCAGGCAATCGAATGCCCAGAGGTTGTCGACGCCGATGGAAAAACTGGGGGCCCGGTAGCCTGTCACCGCAGTGCCGCACACATCCTCGAGGACATGCTTGGCACGCTCGATATCGGCCAGGAAGTCTGCCTCATTGAGGTCCGTGGCGCGCTGGTGCCCATAGCCGTGACTGGCGACTTCGTGACCTTGGTCCGCAATCCGGCGTATCAGCTGGGGATAGCGTTCGGCGATCCAGCCCAGCGTGAAGAACGTGGCCTGAGTCTGGTGCCGATCCAGCATTAAAAGGATGCGGTCGACGTTGCGTTCAACACGGCATTCGCGACGATCCCAATCGCTGCGCGCAATGTAGGGTGCGAAGGCGGAGACCTGGAAGTAGTCTTCGACGTCGATCGTCAGGGCATTGCTGATGGATTCGCCCCGACTTGCGGCGGGCGACTGCATTACCGCTCCTCGGCCGGCAGGCTCAGCCAGCGCCACAGATCGCTGGCAATGCGCTCGGCCGCACGCCCGTCCCACAATTCAGGAACCCGGCCGCGCTTGCCCTGACCGCCAAGAATCTCGGCGACCGCCTGCAGGATCGCCGCTCGATCGGCGCCGACCAGGGTGTTGGTTCCCTGCTCGATGGTGATTGGCCGCTCCGTGTTGGCTCGCAAGGTCAGACAGGGAACGCCAAGTGCCGTGGTTTCTTCCTGCAAGCCGCCGGAATCGGTCAGCACCAGCGTGGCGCCGGACATCAGCCCGAGCATCTCCAGATAGCCCTGCGGCGGCAGCAGGACCAGGCGGGCGGGGTCGACAAGCGCGCCGAGCTGAAGCTTGTCGATGTTGCTGCGCGTGCGCGGATGCATGGCAAAAACCAGAGGCAGATCCTTGGCGACATCACCCAGCGTGACAAGCAGCGAGCGCAGTGTCTGGGGATCATCGACATTCGATGGGCGATGCAGGGTCACGACGCCGTAGCCCTTCGGATGCTCAAGGACCAGAGGATCGATACCGTGCGCGCGAAGGGTGTCGGCGGCGCTGCGTGCATGCTTTCGATGCGCCAGCAACGAATCAATCATCACGTTGCCGCAAAAGATCACCCGCTCGGCAGGGATGCCTTCGGAACGAAGATTTCCTTCGGCGCTGCGTTCTGTCGTGTACAGGCGATCCGCGATCTGATCCGTGACGACCCGATTGATCTCTTCGGGCATCTGCCGGTCATAGCTGCGCAGGCCGGCTTCGACGTGCGCGACCGGCACGCCTTTCTTGACCGCAACCAGCGTGCAGGCCAGCGTCGAATTCACGTCGCCCACCACCACGACGCAGGAGGGCCGATGGGCATCGAGCACCGGCTCGAACCGCCGCATGACCTCGGCGGTCTGCACGGCATGACTGCCGGATCCGACATCGAGGTTGATGTCGGGAAGGGGCAACCCGAGGTCAGTGAACAACTGCCCACTCATGTCCTGGTCGTAATGCTGGCCGGTATGGACCAGGAGTGCGGCAATAGGTGGGACGTGATCCGCCAGGGCGCGCAGGATCGGGGCCATCTTCATGAAATTGGGCCGCGCGCCGACGATGCACATCACCGGACCGAAGGCCTCGCCTGCCAATTGATGAGTCATGTGCTGGACTGATCCGAAGTCGACTTGACGGTGCTGGCCGATCCAACGAGTTTCTGAAGCAATCCCAGGATCTGAACGTTCTGCCGCTCCAGACGAAGAATGCTTCTCTCGACGCGCTGCAACTGGTCGAGTCGTTGCTCCGCGACCAACGTGGCCAATTGTCCTGACATGGACTCGCTGGCCTCCGGCGTCAGATTCAGCTTGGTCAGATCGATGTCTGGCGAGAAGTCCAATGCCATCGATTGCGCAGCGACTCCCACTGCCGCCACGCCCTTCGGCTTGACAGGGACCGCCGATTCCTCGGCAGTCTCGGCCACGACTTCATCCACGTCCGAGCGGCTGAAATGCGTCTTCTCGCAGAGGAAACCCAACAACAGGAGGCGATCGCAGAGGGAATTGATTCGACGCGGGATACCCTGGGTGGCCTTGTAGATGCCCTCGAATGCCGCCGGCTCGAAACTGGGCTTGCCGCGAGAGCCTGAACAAGCCAGCCTGTGCTCGATGTACCGCTGGGTCTCTTCCGCATCGAGCGGCCCGATGTGGCAAGTGGCGGCGACACGCTGCCTGAACTGCTCCATTTCCGGGCGCTGCAGGATCTCGCGAAACTCTGGTTGCCCGACCATGAAGCTCTGCAGCAGCGCCTGATTGCCAAACTGGAAATTCGACAGCATGCGCAACTCTTCGACGGCCTGCGGAGTCAGGTTCTGTGCCTCATCGACGATGAGCAGACAGCGCTTGCCCTGGCTCGTCTGGCTCACCAGAAATGCTTCCAGCGTGATCAGCAACTCGGCCTTCGAAACGTCCTTGACGTGAAAGCCAAACGCCGCACCGACCATGCGCAGAGTGTCTTCGGCGCCCAGCTGAGTGGTCACCAGATGACCGATGACCACATCACTGCCATGCAGACCATCGATCAAAGTGCGCAGGATCGTCGTCTTGCCGGCACCGATCTCACCCGTGATGACCACGAAACCTTCATGACGTGACACGCCGTATTCGAGGTACGCCTTGGCACGACTGTGCTGCTTGCTGCCGAAGTAGAAGCTGGGGTCGGGGTTCAGTTGGAAGGGCTTGCTGGTCAACCCATAGAAAGCTTCATACATGACTAGAACTTCACCCTCACGCTTGCGATGAGAGCGCTCTCGTTGTAGGGATTGATGGAGCTACCGAATAGCGACCTGCGGGCTGAAAGAGTGAGGTCCACAAACGGACTCCATCGATTGGTCCAGGTTGCCGTAAACGACCGAAGGTCTGTACTGCGTCTGTCAACACTTCCACTCGACTTGGACTGCGAAAAATCCGCGCTCAGGGCTTGCTGAGGCGTCAGGCGATGAGAGACATTGACGCTGAAGCCGCGCTGATCCACGGCATTGCCATTCGACAAATCTCCGGCATCAGTCACGGTTGTATCGACCGCCCTTGATTCACCGCGGAATGCAGAGAAAAGCAGCGTGGTTCGCAGGCCCAGCAGAGCGACAGAAAAATTCTTGCGGCGGCTAACCGACGCTGTAGACGTCAGCAATCCACCGTTAGCCAGGGTGGCTCGAGTCAAACCGTTGTTCAGCAAGAACGCATCGACAAGTGCCGCGCGCTGGACAGGATCCGGAGCGATCGATGCGAACTGCGCGAACAAGAGATCGAAAACGGTCAGCGGGCTGGCGGCCCCAGCGGTCAGCGGAGTGACATTGACGTCCTGTCCGGTAGCAAAAGACCAGACGGTACGCGGCGTTCGGTGCTCGAAGCGCACGTTGTAGGCATTGCCGAAGAAACGATGATCTCGAGTGGCTTCCAGACGGGTTCGCTGCGTTGGTGTCCAGGTGCCACCCCAGCCCCAAGTGTCATATTGTTCCGTACCAACGCCCGCCAAGTCATTGCTCTCACGCCCGGCACGAGCAGAAAGTCGGACTTCTGGAATAACTGTGTAGAACAACGTGCCATTCAGGCTGTCGTTCTTGCGGCTGCCCCTGCTGCCGAACTCTGAGGTTTGCCGGGAGTAAGCCGCAGACCATCCGAGCCTCGAGAAAGTGGACGAATCAGAACTGAGACGCAGTGAGGTCGTTTGACTCGTCGAATCGGAATTGGAGCTTTGGCTGCTCGTAGATGCCCAAGACCAGCGCGCTTCGTAGTTCGCGAAACCACCTAACCTGCCTCGAACATAAGGCGCCAGTTGATAGGTAAATACCTCCGATCGATTGGAGTCGATCAGCGCGCTGTCGGACGATCTTGTTCCAAAAGCCGAGGTGCTCTGTTGCGATACGCTGGCGCTACCTTCTACGAATGCCCAGTTGTCGACCGCTTCGTACGCTCCTTGAGCACGCAACGCGTGCTGAACTTCATTTGACGAAGATTCGCGCGCATAAATCAGCCCATGAAGCGAGTAGTCGAATGATCCTTTGAGGCGACCAGAGTTGCTGTTCAGACGAACTCGTGGCGAGATGTCGGTGATCAGGTCAGAACGGGCGTCGGTACTCTGCATCCGCACGTTGCTGGTCAAGGTTTCGCGAATACCGACTGAAGACTCAAGCGTGAACCCACGGCCCTCCTGCCCATGGGCCAGCGTAGAGACTGCCCCAAGCATCCCAATCACCGAAGGCAATAGGCAGATCCCTCGGCAAAGAGGCAACCGGCCAAATGCAGGCTGAATCCGCCGATTAACCGAAACTTCACGCCGTCGGCTTGTCACTGGGCGTCCCGTATCCGTACCCGTACCCGTACCCATAACCACTGTCGGCAACGCCGCGGACCTTGTTGAGAACCAAACTGATGTTGGAGCAGGTCTTGATCGTCGAGAGCGCATGCTGCACATCAGACTGCAAGGTCCTTTCGGCTTGAACGACCAACAAAACCTGTCCCATCTGAGTCGCAAGGACACGGGCTTCAGTCGTGAGCAGCAAGGGGGGAGAATCGAAAATGATGATGCGGTCGGGATAGCGTTGCGCCATGTCATCGAGCAAAGCGCGCATCGCATCGCTTGCCAGCAATTCAGTCGCTTTGGGATGCGGCGTGCCGCTGGGAAGAATCGTGAGCTTGTCGATGTTGGTCTTCAGCAAGACACTCTGCATGTCGACCTTCCCCTCAAGCAGGTCGAGCAGCCCCGGTCCTGGCGGAATGCCCAGCATGCGCAGCACAGAGGGCCGTGCAACGTCTGCATCAACCAGCATCACCGTGTTGTCGAGTTCCATCGCAAGGCTCATCGCCAAGTTCACCGAACTGAAGCTCTTGCCCTCACCCGCCAATGAACTGGTCACCATGATCAGATTGCCGTGCTTCAGTTCTCCGGCCTCCTGCGCCTTCACATTGGCAAGCAGCGGTCGCTTGATGAGCCTGAATTGATCGGCAAGGTGCGATCGGGGCGAATTGGGCGTGACGATGCCAGCAGCACTGAGAGCTGCCAAGTCGAGCGTCACCTGTTTAGACGTCTGAACGACGCTTGACTCCGCGCGAGTCTCGACTGGTTTCCTCACTGGCTTCACAGTCAAGGCTTCTGCCACGGAGGGGGATTTTCCTGCGGACAGCGATTCGGGAACGACAGCCCCTGCGCGGCGGAGTTGCTCCAGACGACGTGCGGCCTGTTCAATCAAACTGGTCATGTCGACTCACCCTTGCCTTGCCGCGATCAGCGACATGCCGATCAATCCGACCAAGAAAACACCGACCAGCCCACCAGAAGAAAGGATGAACTTGAATCGATCCACCCGGCTGCGCTTGTGATCGGAATCGCTGGCGACCATCGAAACCATGCCCAAAAGCGGAAAGTCAAACTTCGCGCGCAATTCGCTGGCGCTGTGAAAGACAGGACGAAGTTGGCTTGCCCCAAAAGCCACAAGAAAGCCGGAAGCAATGGCAGCGACCATTGCCAAAAGCACAAGAATCAAGCGGTTGGGCGAGACCGGTTTATCCGAAACCCGAGGAGGGTCGATCAACCTGAAATCCACACCACCGGTTGCAGAATCCAAATCTCCAGACAACTCTGCAGTTTCACGCCGCTTTACCAGATCTTCATAGTTTCTTTTATTTATCTCATAGTCTCGGTTCAGTTGCGTCGCCTCAGCTTCAATTTGGGGCGCGATCTTTAATAGCTCACGAGCCTGCTTGTAACGCGAACTATATTCAGATACTCGCGCCCTTAACGCCGCGACCTGAAGCTCAGAATTCGCCATCATCTTATTCAGCTCTTGATATACAATATTATTGCCACCAAGTGGTGCAGAAGGGTTGGCTGCGGCGGCCTTTCTCAATTCACTCAATTCCTTCTTCTTCTGCTCTTCCAATTCACGTATCAACTTGCGCGTGGAAACAACGTCTGGGTGCTGTTCGGTATATCGCTGAAGCAACATGTCGAGATTTCTCTTTTGAGCATCAATCCGAGAATCTATCTCAGGTGTCGCGATACCAAGCGTAGCTTCATCAGATGGCGCCTCACCCATGCCAGCAGCATTCGCATTTTGAGATTTCTCGTTTTCTATTTGCTGACGACTTGCCTGAAGAGCCTGCTCTGCTTCGCGCAATTGCAACTTCGCCTGCTCCAGTTGCTCACTCATTTGACTGAGTCGCCCAACAGAATCCATCCCATCCCTACTTTGCATTTCGATATTTCTTATCCGAAAATCCTTCAATCGAGTTTCTGCCTCCAGCAGCTTACCTTCATAGACCTTAATTTGCTCGTTGATGAAAACCTTGGCAGAATCAGTGTCCTTGCGAGAAGACCCCAGGCTAGATTCAATGAATATTGAAACAAACGACTGAATTACTTTCTGTGCTTTCGCTGGATCGTGATCCCGGTAGGCAAGCGTGTAAAGGTTGTCGCGTCCCACCGACTTGATCTGAAGAGAGCCCATCAGGTCCGTTACCAACCCGTCTTGTTGCGCTTTCGATTGAGCCTTCAGATCAAGATCGGCCATCCGAATCAGCTTCTCGACATTTGGACGACTGATCAGCGTGCGACTCAACATGGCGACCTGCTGGTCGACATTCGGCTGCACCGCCAGCCCAGACATCAGTGGCTTGAGGATGGAGTCCGTATTGACGAACACACGAGATGAAGCCTCGTACTGGTCCGGAATGGCAAAGGCCGCGACTGCACCCGCAATCCCTACAAGCCAAGCGACACCGACCGATAGCCATCGGAATCGCCACATGCTCCGCGCGATTGTCGACAATTGAGCAAGCAACTCTTCCATTATTTCATTCGTCTGTATTTTTGATAATCAATCGACTGAAATCAATCAGCAGGCCGCAACCAATACCCACTCAAAAGAAACTTTGGGGTATTATTATAATATCGCCCGGCTTCATTTCAACGTTGGCAGAAACATCGCCCCGCTTTACCAAATCCTTCAGGCGAACTGAGTACTGCTTGCTAGATTCAGCTGTGCGCAAGATAATTGCATCGTTACCTGCCGCAAAGTCAGTGAGCCCTCCGACCGCGATCATCACATCGAGCACAGTCATCTTCTGCTTGTAAGGAAGGGCCTGCGGCCTCGCCGCCTCCCCGACCACACGAATCTGTTGGTCATAGGGGCCAACAAAGCCCGTCACGATCACGGTAACTACGGGATCCCGCACGTACTTACCAAGCATTTTTTCGATCTCGCGTGCTATCTCGACTGGATTTTTTCCCTGGGCGACAAGTTCATCGATCAAAGGCGTCGAAAATTTTCCGTCTGGCCGCACAGGGACAGACATCGACAATTCGGGATTGCGCCAAACGATGATGTTGAGGTTGTCACCCGGGCCAATGATGTAGCTGTAGTCGTCCGTCGATGCTGTGGCAGGCGCAGGTTGCAGCTTGTCAGAAAAACTTCCACAGCCGGCCAATACAGCGATGGAAAATATCGCCAAAATGCTACGGAGCAGTCGCGACCGCAGTTCAAAAAAAGCACCCATCGTCTTTCCCTTCGATCGAAAATTACTTGCCGTGTGCAGATAAATTGGCGCCTGATCTACGCCATCATCATCCGAGACATGAATATGCGTTGATTACCCAGCGCCCTCATGATGACACGGCACAACAGAACTCCACAACGGAGCAGTGACGCACACACGCCAAAAGTTGCCAGTTGCCGTGAATTAGGCACGTCGACTGTGTCAGGATGTCACCAATGCCTCTCTGTTGCACCCAAACGAAACTCATGTGGGCCGCAAGACCTCCAGGTCAGAACCGCTGCGACCCCCGAACAGAGGGATCAACACAGTGACTTCGGTCCCTTTATCGGGCGCGCTTGCGACCGAAATCTTTCCGCCCAATTCCTGAATGTATTGCGAGCTCTCGTAGGCACCAATGCCCATACCTGTCGCTTTTGTCGATTGGAATGGCTTGAACAAGCGATCGCGAATGAATTCTGCAGTCATTCCGTGACCAGTATCTCCGACGACGACGCGAGCTCGGTCTCCATGCTTGTCGACATGAAGCCAGACACGCCCCTCTGAGTCAGTGGCATCGATCGCGTTATGCACGAGGTGTCCGATAACCCGTTCGATCCGCTCCTCGTGCCCCCGCGACACCACGGACTCAGTACAAAGGACCTCAAGCCTGCGACCTCGCGCATTGGTAACGGATTCAATTCGACTGGCAACGCTGCTCAGATCTACTCCAAACGTGGTACCCGCAGGCGTGGTGCCTTCGCGCAACTGCGCCATCAGCTGACGCATTTTCTCTAGGGAATTGTCGACTGTATCGAGCATATCTTTCTGAAATTCCGGATTTGCGTGTAATCGCTTGGCATTCCTCATCATCAATGAGAGTTGCGTGACAATGTTTTTCAGGTCGTGCACCACAAATGCGGACATGCGGTTGAATGCATCAAATTTGCTGACTTCCAACAAAGCCTCCGTTGCCACCATTTGAGCAAGGAAACTCGCAGCCTGTCGACTTGCGGTCTTCAGGAGGTCATAAACCTCCCAATTCGCATCAAATGGTATCCGTGCTCGCTGTAGAACAACGAATCCGATCATTCTCTCGCTCACGATGAGCGGCACCACCAACCACGCCTGATCCATTGATTGAAGCCAATTCGGAAGCGGCATCGAACCATACCGACCCGGAAATGATCGGTATTCTTCAATATTTATGATCGTATTTTTATTTTCCAGTAGCTCGCACATATCCGAAGCAGAATCCTCGACTTCATGCCTCGCATCCATATTCAAGCGTGCTGTCTGCTGATACCTTGATCCAGTCACGTCCTTCATCCACAGTCCGCCACCCGGACTTTCAACCAGATCAGCCAAGCCCTGAATGACCTGTCGACCCATTTCCTGTGGGGTGTTTTGAGAGCAGAGCGCCTGCGTGAACTTGAGCCACTCCTCCCTGTAGTCATAGCGATAACGGAAGAAATTCCTGCTCAGTACAAATCGAAGCTTGGCACGAACAGAGCCCGAGACCACCAGCAAGATCAGGAGCATCAACGAGGCAAAGACAACGCCGATCTGCAGAGCTCTACCCCAATCTCCGCCAAAAAACTTGATGTAGTACCCGACCCCGGAGATGAAGAGCAAATACACACCACAGATGAGCAACGTCGCGGAGTGGAATGCTGCAGTTCTTGAGATTCGAAGCTGTGAGGTCCAGTCGCGCAAGCGCGTGGTCGACACGAACAAAAGCGGAGTCATCAACCCATGAACCACCCCGCGAATGCTGTGTGAATCTGCATCGACCTTGCCGAAAATCACAGCCTGTGAATACATGTACAGATCGAAGGCGAATGAACCCGCCAACCCCGCGCTGATCGGCTTGACGCTCCAGCGGGAATCCAACGGGACATTGCGGAACACCTGCTCAACCAGAACCAAGCCAAAGATGGCAAGCGCCATGGAAGTCATGGGGGTCAGGCGTGCCCCGACCCACGGCAAGTTGAGCCCCGAAGCCTCAACGCATTGCAATACGGATGCAATTCCGACGAGAACGGCGGCTCCTGAAGTGAGCTCAGAGGTACTCGACGCGGCACCCGCAGAGGCCCTTCGAATCGACAGGAGAAACGCAAGCCAAAGCCCGTAACGGATCACATCAAGCAGAGACGAAAGAGCTACGAGCTGCGGTTCGCGCGACAAGACCCCTGCCGCCGCGCAAATACCCCACAGCGAAGTGCAGGCTACGGCACCAAGAAGTGACAACGCCGCTCGGGTCTTAATCGAGCGCCCGTACCCGCCGCCGATGAGGTGCAGCGCAAACGCCAGATGCGCCACCCCCACAAATCCGAAACTCCATGCCGTGAACGTCATGCCGCTTGAATCCATTGCAATCTCTGGCAAAGCAGCGCCAAGGCCTTGAAAACGAGCCCGTCCCAGGACACGCGAACTGTGTAATTAGTCGTCATCGATTATTCAAACAGGAACCAATGAAGGATGGCCCGGAGCCTCTTCTGCAGGCCCCGGGCCCAGTGACCATAGACATGATGTGCTTCTGAGCAGCGAACCCCAGGCATCGACGCCAACGGGCACGCATGAACTGTCCGGATGCGTGCGAAACGTCGCGCTGGACCCCCAACTCAGGGGATGCCTGCACACAGGCAGCAAACAATAATGAAGCGATCAATTGCTCACACTCGTGAGCGTGTCCATTGGCGGTTTCCGCCAACACGACACGAACTGTGGCTCCAGGGAGACAGATCGCCATGCGCGTATACCAACACAACGTACTACCCAGCGCGCCAGCAGGGATGGTGGTGGACCTGTCCCTTTGCTTCGCTGCCGTCCTGTTCGCTGCCTCGACATTGACAAGCAGGTACATGACGATTCCAGACGCCGTCCCGGAACTGCCCTTGATCCTGTTCGGCGCCACCTTCTTCGCGTTGGTGATGGCTCTGATGTATGCCCTCGTTGGCTTGTACAGGCCGAAATCGATTTCTCTCCCAGCAAAGGCCGCCCGCACCGTTCTTGCCGTCTGTATCGGAGGCTACCTCACCAGCCTCACACTTCGAATAGTAGCGGACAGGGGTTACATCGAGCAGCTCATTCCTGCTGCGATAGCCTACTTGGCCGTTGGTCTCGTGATTTCACGAGGCTGTTTTTATGTGATGCAACGAGTAACCACTCTGCCCTCGGTTCTGATCGTCGGTACTGGGGAAGAGGCTCAGGCCATAGCATCGGACTTGCGGGTACCGGGTCGCACTGCGCGAAACGTCATCGGATTCTTTTCGACGTCAGACGGCGATGAGGAATCAGAACAGACATTGCAAGGCATTCGTGTTTTCCCAAATAAATCCTCCATCACTGACTTGGCAAATAGATATGCAGTGTCAGAGATAGTTGTCGCCGTTCGAGAGCATCGCGGTGGCGGGATTCCTATGGAACAACTGCTGGAATGTCGGATCCGGGGGATTTCCGTTCTCAACTTGGCTGGATTTTGCGAACGAACCAAACGGGAGGTGCGTCTCGATAGCTTGAAAGCCAGTTGGCTGATTTACGAGAAAGGGTTTATTCAGGGTGGCTTCCGTCGCATTATGAAGCGCCTCTTTGATATAATAACATCGTCCATCCTACTGCTTATCACGATGCCAGTAATGGCGTTGGCAATCCTTGCGATATGGTTAGATAGCCCAGGGCCTATCATCTATCGCCAAGCTCGTGTCGGACTGGGCGGTAGGGTATTCATGTGCATGAAATTTCGGAGCATGAGAATTGATGCCGAGAAAGATGGAGTGGCCAAATGGGCCTCTAAAAATGACCCGAGAATCACCCGGGTAGGCTCATTCATGCGAAAAACTCGAATAGACGAGTTGCCGCAGCTCTTCAGCGTTTTGATGGGTGAGATGAGTTTGGTGGGCCCACGCCCAGAGCGCCCTACCTTTGTGGATCAATTAAAGGTAGACGTGCCATTTTATGAATTGCGCCACTCCGTGAAACCCGGTATCACCGGCTGGGCACAAGTGCGATACCACTATGGTGGATCGCTGGAAGACGCTCGCAAAAAGCATCAATTCGACTTGTACTATGTGAAGAATAATTCTCTTTTCTTGGATATTATTGTGCTGATAGAGACTGTCAGCGTAGTGTTATTCAGGGAAGGGCAATGAAGCCTCCGTCCGTCGTAATTCGAGAAAATCAAATTTGAATTGGTTGATCCATCCGTTGCCCGCGCTGATCCTAGAGCACGCGCCCACCCGCGATGGGGCCTATTGACCCCTGTGGAGTCCGCAACCGACCCCACCATTTGACCCCGCCTTATCAAGGGGCTTGTTTGATGTGCAGCACACTCAGGACGCGCGTTGGCGTGGTTACATGCACATTTCATCCTCCAGCACGGAGCGTGCACCTCGGTTCTCTTGAAGTTGCACTGGTGCAGATCAATCGATCAGGCGCCGGGGCATCGAAATAGCAGCGCCTCGATTGCCCGCTCGCATGGACGGCAATCAGCCGACATCAATACGTTTCGTCTGCGATGCGGAGTGATCCTGAAATGAAGCTGCTTGATGTAATGCTGTTGCATGCCTGGAAATGCTTTATCGGTGTATTCATCCTCGCCGCGCCGTTCGTCGCGTTAGCGTCAGATGAACTTCCCGATTTGATCGCCAGAATCAAGCCTTCGGTGATGGCTGTCGGGTTCTACCAAGAAACGCAGAACCCACGTTTCGGCTTCAGGGGTACGGGGTTCGTCGTGGCGGGCGGTAACCTGCTGGTAACGAATGCGCACGTCATCGAGCGCTCGGATGATGTGACCCGTGAAAGCATCCTGGTCGTGCACTCCAAGGGAGACTCGGCTCAGGCAGGTATTCGACGCGCTGCGGTGGTCCACCTGGACAAGGCTCACGATCTGGCTTTGTTGCGTTTCGATGGCAGCCCACTACCTGCGATCGAACTGGGAAAGCCAGCTGGCGCACGCGAAGGTCAACTGATCGCGTTCATGGGGTTCCCCCTCGGCAGCGCGCTGGGTCTGACACCAGTAACCCATCGCGGCTCAGTCTCGGCCATCACTTCAGTCGCCCTGCCAAGCCCGACAGCGAGACAACTGGATGCACGGGCCATCAGCCGGATCAAGGAAGGCGCATTCGATTTCATCCAGCTCGACGCCACTGCCTACCCGGGCAACAGTGGCGGGCCACTGTTTGACCTGGAAACCGGTGCCGTCATCGGGGTTGTGAACATGGTGGCCCTCAAGGGCACTCGCGAGTCCGCCTTGAGCCATCCTTCGGGCATCAGCTACGCGATTCCGGTCGAATTCGTGCTGCGAATGTTGGCAGCAGCACGTTGACTGACGATACCTACTTGGCGGAAGGGGGCTCGACGCCCTTCCATTGGATCGTCAGACGACGCATCAGGTCATAAAGCGTTGGGCGCGTGACACCCAGTATTTCGGAGGCTTTCACGAGATTGCCGTCCGAACGTGCCAAGGCCGCGACGACGGCCCCCCGTTCGGCCTTGTCGCGCACCGCGCGCAGATCCAGCCCTGCGTCTTCACCCGAA
>Ga0138256_10005777_pt1 | contig 13090 bp, 15 predicted proteins | sample KNB2016incub_MG_FD_105486 | JGI IMG/M metagenome (GOLD analysis project Ga0138256, IMG submission 105486) | Active sludge microbial communities from wastewater in Klosterneuburg, Austria - KNB2014incub_MG | ecosystem: Engineered > WWTP > Activated sludge > Unclassified | place: Austria...
AAAATAATAATAGAGAGGTTGTATCTAATGTTGATACAGCCTCTTTTTATTTTGTCAGTTGCAGTATATAGAAGACATTTCTAAGGTAAAGAGTAAGCATTATTTAAACCAACTCTGCAAACCAATAATTGTTGTGATTGATTGTATTGGTAACCGTTGCAGAAATTGGGTTTTTAAACAATGGACAATTAATTACCAATGTATGAAACTCTCCATTTTCGCCACAAGCATCTATACCTAAATGTTCTAATGTTTCTACCAATTCTATAGTTAATTGTTTGCCTAAAAAATTAGCTCCCATAATTTCATTACAGCTTACAATAATGGTTTCAATTCCTGCTTGAAACATTTCTATTACCAATTGTTTTCTACTTTGTTGCCAAAGTGGTAATTGAGCTTGTAGGTTGGCTGTTGCACAAACTTTTTCTTCCCAATCTCTGTGTCCTTGCAAATCTATATCTCCAAAAACTGCATGTGTTAATTGATGTTGTTGTGTTAGTGTACTGAGGGCTTCGATAAAGTTTTGTTCATATTTTTCCCAACTGCTATTTATTAAATGGATGGGTAAATTGGCTGCCATTGCTTGTTGTTGAAGTATACTTGACGGAATGCCATGGCTTCTTGAAATTTTGCCATCTTCATTCATTACATTTAATAAAACTTTGGGTGTGTAGCCAGCTTCTATTGCTTTCATTGCAGCAAAACAACTGTCTTTGCCACCACTCCAACTACAAACAAAATTTTGCTCATTCATATTTACGTAGGTTGATGAATTTCATTTTCGTACACTTCATCTATCAATAAATTTTTTTTATCATCTGCAGCAGCAGTGGCCAATTCATCGCAACGATTGTTGTAAGGATTGTCGGCATGACCTTTAACCCATTGAAATTTAACTTTAAAATTTCTAGCAACTTTATAATATTCTAGCCATAAATCTTTGTTTTTTTTACCTCCTTTAAAATCTGTTCTAATCCAACCATCTAGCCATTTTTTTTCTACACTATCAACAACATATTTACTATCTGTAAAAATGGTTAATGGAATGTTGGTTTTGGTTAACGATTTTAAAGCAACAATTACTGCCAATAATTCCATTCTGTTATTGGTAGTAAATCTATAACCTGCAAACAATTCTTTTTGTTTGTTGCCCCAAATTAATACAACCCCATAACCTCCATTTCCAGGATTTCCACGACTTGCTCCATCTGTATAAATATGCAAAGGATGTATTTTTTTTTCTTCGATGTTCATTGGTATAATCTTTAAGCTATGCTTGCGTTTAGCTCATATTGATTGGCAAATAATAATTGCCTTTACTGTATAAAACACATTCTCCTGCAATGGTTACCCTATCGCCTTTGTGTGAGCACCAAAGTGTACCTTTGCGTTTGCTAAGTTGCATTGCTTTAAGTTCTGTTTTTTGCAATTCTGTAGCCCAATATGGAATTAAAGTGGCATGAGCCGAACCTGTAACAGGATCTTCACCAATTACTGAATTGGGTACAAAAAACCTCGATACAAAATCAACTTCATTGGCTTTTGCAGTTACTATAATTCCTAAAGTATCTACCTTATTTAATACAGAAAAATTGGCTACTAAATTGTTGATTTGTTCTTCATTTTCGTATACTAAAAAGTAATCTCTACTTTTTAAAATTTGGGTTGGTTGTATATTAAATCCTTCAATTAAGTTGTTGGGAATTGCATATTCTATTGGCATTCTTGCAGGAAAATTCATTACCATTATTTCATCTTTCTTTTCTACAATTAATACCCCACTTTGGCTGTGAAATTGAATGATATTTGAGTTGTAATTGAGCTGTGAAAAAATAATAAACGCTGTTGCTAAAGTTGGATGTCCAGCTAAATCAATCTCTACTTCAGGTGTAAACCAGCGAATATCAAAATCCCCATCTTCTCTTGGTACAAAAAATGCAGTTTCCGATAAATTATTTTCAGCAGCCAATTGTTGCATGACGGAAGTTGGCAGCCATTTTTCTAATGGACAAACTGCAGCAGGATTGCCACCAAACAACTTATTGGTAAAAGCATCTACCACATAAATTGGTAAGCTTTGATGATTATGGTTTTGCATAGCCAATGGTGTATTTTACTTTTTTTATAGAATCGCAAAATGGGTTTAAGTATAAATTATCTACAGCAATATATTCAAAGCGTTTGTCTTTTAAATGTTCGTATCCTTTATTTTTTATTTTTAATTTTTCTTTGATTGTAATTGGAATAACAATTCTATTATTGGTACACTTTTTTAATGTTTTTGCAATTGCTTCAGAACAGTATTGCTTATCATCATCTTGCAAATTAAAATACTTATCAAACTTTACATGTCTTTTTTCTAAATCTTTAAATTGCACTGTAACACAATCCAATTCTGTTGCAGTTAATTTGTAACGAAATATACCAAAACCTACTTTTCGTTTAGGATTTACAAAGCTATCAAAAGGTTCTTTTTTAAAATTTTCACTGGGGTTTTCATCTTCTCCACCAATGGAATGGTACACCACTATTTTTCCATCTTCGTAAAATGCTAAACCACTATGAGAATAGGTTTTATCAGTTGAATTAAAATTTTGTATAGATTGACTGACAAAATCGAAGCCTGTTCTACAAATTAAATCACCATTTTGAATCCATTTTTTTGCAGCTTCAATTGAGTCTAAGGCTTCTTTATATTTTAGATTATATTCTGCTGTTACTTTGGCTGAAATATCTTTAGCAGGTTGATTTGTAGGTAAATTGCAGCCCATAAAAATTAACATTGATACAACTATAATAGAGCAGGTATTAAACATGATTGTTTGCAATTTTCTACAAAATAAAAAGGGTTAAATACAAAACTATTTAACCCTTTTGAAATATTTTTTAAAGATTTATTTACTTGTAAAAGTAACATTATCTATGCCTGCACAAAAAGCTCTTGAACCAGCAGATCCACCATCTTCTACAAAATATCTAAATGCAAATCTTCTTTCTTGAATGGTAGGAGGTAAGCCTGCAATTGTAATAGAATATTTTTTCCATTCTCTTGGAAAAGCATTGGCTCCATTTATATCGTAAGCTGGATTAATGTCTAATAATAAATTTGAGTAATCTCCTACACTAGTAGCTGTATTGCCAGCATCTACAGAGTTTTTTGTAGGTGCTAAACGTACTTGTAATCTTTCTGCAACATCTGTTCCTGCACCATTAAAATCGGTAGGTATTGTTCTTGTGTAAAATTCAATTACATCACCATTTTTCATATTGGTTGGTGGCGACATTAACCATGCACTAATTGTACCTTGTTGATCAACTGCATTTTGATTAATCATAATAAAATCTTTTCCAGAATATACTGCAGATTGAGCAGAGAAAGGATAAGATGGTACAAAGGCTTTACCTTTTGCATCCAATGCTTCTATTGAGGCTTGGTTCCAAGTTGATAAACCAATTGGACGAGAATTGTTGATTGCAGCCCAACCTTTGGCAAATGAATTTGCTAAAGTATCAAACTCTTCGTTCCAAGAATAATTGGGTGCTGCATTTGCTGGTGCTGCATCTTTTTTACAAGCAGTAACAATTACAAATGAAAAAATAGTTAGAATGAATATGCTTGAAAATAATTGATTTTTTTTCATATAAATATTTCAGTGTGAATTTAAGTTGAAGAATTATTGGCCAATGTATGCAACACTATCAATACCAATTGAAGTGCCTAAACCATTGCTTCCACCACCTTCAATATAATATCTAAATGCAAAACGGCCCCAAGTTGGTTTATTTAAACCATAAACCGTTGCAGTATATTTTGTCCAACGATGTGGATATGCACCTTTTTGTTGTGCAACTCCAGATACAAATTCACTCAATAAAAATGGTTTTAAAAAAGGATTGATATCTAAAATTGCTTGATCAAAATCGCCAGAATTGGTTCCTTTGCCACAATCTAAACCTGTATTTTTTGTATTTAACAACACTTGTAATCTATTGGCATAATCTGTAGAATCGCCAGCACCATCATCATAAATTTCTGCTCTTGTAAAAAATGTAATCTTATCTCCATTTTTCATATATACTTGAGGCGAAACTGCAAAAGAACTGATGATACCTGCATCGGCAGACGTAGATAAATAATCGGTCCATAAAAAACCATTCTTTTTTGCTTTTGACGAATATGCTTCAAATGGAACAGTGGCAACATCCAAAAAATTTGAAAAATCTGTAATACCAACAGGCTCACTTCTATTAATAAATTTCCAACCTCTACCATAAGCAGCAGTGGCTGTATCAAACTCTTCTACAAAAGATTGATTTGGAACAGGTGTAGGTTCTGCTAAATATGCATCGTTTACACAAGAAGTAAAAATGGCAGCAGTAATACTTGCCAAAAGAAGGGGTTTAATGAATAAACTTTTTCTCATATTGTTTTTTCGAATTATTCTGATAGCTAAATTGTAATTTAAAACTTTGTGAAAATAATGATTTTTAGGTTACTATAAAAAAATGTTCAATTAATTATAGTAAACAGTTAAACCTGAAAAACGCCCACTTTAAAATCTTCAATATGGCTTTGATGGTTAGCGGCATGTATAGCTTCTGCAATTACTGTTCTTGTAGTAATTGGGTCTATAATTTCATCTACCCAAAGTCTTGCAGCAGCATAATATGGCGAAGTTTGTTTTTCGTATTTATTGATCAATTCATTGAGCAATGTTTTTTCTTCATCTGCAGTAATTTCTTTTCCTTTTGCTTTCATGGTTGCAACTTGTATTTGTAGCATTGTTTTAGCTGCTTGCTCGCCACCCATAACAGCCACTTTTGCAGTTGGCCAAGCATAAATAAAACGTGGATCATAAGCTTTGCCACACATGGCATAATTACCAGCACCATAACTATTGCCAACTATAATTGTAATTTTTGGAACAACACTATTGGCCACTGCATTTACCAATTTTGCTCCATCTTTTATAATGCCACTATGTTCACTACGACTACCAACCATAAAACCAGTAACATCTTGTAAAAACACCAATGGAATTTTCTTTTGATTGCAATTCATAATAAAACGTGCAGCTTTATCGGCACTGTCATTATAAATTACTCCACCCATTTGCATTTCACCTTTTTTGCTTTTTACAATCAATCGTTGATTGGCAACAATACCAACAGCCCAACCTTCAACTCTTGCATAACCACAAACAATGGTTTTACCATAATCTTGCTTAAACTCATCGAAAGAACTTTCAGTGTCAACTGTATCAGATTTATCTACAACTCTTTCTATAATGTCTCTAATATCGTAAGGTTTTGCATTGCCTTCGGGCATGATGCTGTAAATTTCTTCAGGATTTTTTGCAGGTACTAATGCTTTAATTTTATTGAAACCAGCTTTGGGTTGATCGCCCAATTTGCTCATTATTTTTTTAATTTGTGTTAAGCATTCTTGTTCTGTATCAAACTTATAATCTGCTATACCACTAATTTCTGTGTGGGTAACTGCACCACCCAAAGTTTCATTGTCTATATCTTCTCCAATGGCTGCTTTTACTAAATAACTTCCTGCTAAAAAAATGCTACCATTGTTTTCTACCATTAAAGTTTCATCGCTCATAATGGGTAAATATGCACCACCTGCAACACATGCACCCATAACTGCTGCAATTTGTGTAATGCCCATAGCACTCATTTTAGCATTGTTTCTAAATATGCGACCAAAATGTTCTTTGTCTGGAAAAATTTCATCTTGCATGGGTAAAAAAACACCAGCACTATCTACCAAATAAATAATGGGCAATTTATTTTCCATTGCAATTTCTTGCATACGTAAGTTTTTTTTTCCTGTAATCGGAAACCAAGCACCAGCTTTTACTGTTTGATCGTTGGCAACAATTACACATTGTCTGTTGCTTACATAACCAATGCCAGCAACTGTTCCACCAGCTGGGCAGCCACCTTGTTCTTCATACATTTCAAAACCAGCAAAGCTGCCAATTTCAATAAATGGTTTGTCCTTATCAAGTAAAAACTCTATTCTTTCTCTAGGAGTTAATTTATTTTTTTCGTGTTGTTTGTCAATTGCCTTTTTGCCACCACCCAACTTAATTTTGTTGTGCAGTTGTTTAACTGTACTCAACTTTAATTTCATCCAATCTTCATTTCTATTTGCTTCTAAATTCATATACTTACAATTGTTAGTTTGCGAAGTTAAGAGAGGATGGAAATTAATAAGTAGAAATTATTAATGGAGAATGCTTTTAGCTGGGACTTGGTTCGTGTGGACACGAACCAAAGCGAAGAATAATTGTAAACGCACTTCATACTAAAATATTCATTTATTTTTTCTATGAATATTTACACTTTAACTCCAAATATATAACCTACCAATGCAGATAATCCCATTGCAATTGTTCCCCAAATGGTGATACGAATAATGGCTTTTAATATACTTGAACCACCTGTTTTTGCAGCTATTGCACCTAATGTAATTAAGAAAATAATTGTAAAGCCGTATAACAAATATTCAATGCCTTTTAATGGTGCAAACAATACAACTAAAAGTGGTAAAACTCCACCAACCATAAATGATGCACCTGATGCTAAAGCTGCTTGTATTGGGTTTGCTTGACTAATTTCGTTAATGCCCAACTCGTCTCTAACATGGGCTTGTAAAGCATCTTTTTCAGTAAATTCAATGGCTACTTGCATAGCGGTTTCTTTTTTTAATCCCCGCTGTTCATAGATTTGAGCCAATATTTTCAATTCTTCATCGGGCATTTCTTCAAGCTCAATTTTCTCTCTTTCTATGTCTGCTTTTTCTGTGTCTGTTTGAGAACTTACAGAAACGTATTCCCCAGTTGCCATTGATAATGCACCAGCAACAAGACCAGCAACTGTTGCTAAAATAATAGGCTCTCTTGAAGTGCTTGCAGCAGCAACGCCAATTGCAAGACTTGAGATAGAAATGATACCATCGTTTGCACCCAAAACAGCGGCTCTTAACCAATTGCTTCTATGTATATAATGGCTATCTAAATAATTGTCTATGGTAATTTTTTTTGTTGAGTTCATGTTGCTTTTAACTTTTTTGTTTAATTAACATCGTTCAAATATTGTGTATTATTTTTTATAAATTATTTTGTAGACGTTTCAATTCTGTCTGCTCTATGAGTAGAATTGTAGAAACTTATACAATTGGTTGTAAAAATATTTCAGCTATCATACATCTTGCACTTCCACCACCTATTGTTTCTATAGTTTTAATTGTAAGTGGAACCAACTCGGTGTATTTTTCTATTTCTGTTTTTTGTGTTGTAGTTAAACTGTTGTAAGCACTTTGCGACAATGCCAACAAACTTTGATTGTTCTTGTTTTTAAGTTCGAGCATATTGCCTACAAAGTTACTCATTTGTTCAAAACTAATGTTTATAATTTGATGCCCTGTTTGTGTTAGCGATTGAACAATCAACTCTTTTTCAGCTTGATTTGTAATAGTATCAAGACAAATTGCTGAGAATTTTTCAGCAATACACATCATTACATTTGTATGATAAATTTCTTGTCCATTTTTATCGTATGCATAAAAATAAATGGGTCGATAATTTAATAAAGTACATACTTCAATAAAAAGTGCTTTATCTGTTCTTGGCGATAAACAAGCATAGGCAATTTTATGAACGTGATCGAAAATTATACTGCCAGTTCCTTCTAAATATTTGTGCTCAATTTCATATTTTGAAAGATCAATGATGTTGTTAACTACAAAGTTCTTTTTCAATGAATCAATAATATCCTGTCTTCTTTCATGTTGTCTATTTACTGCACACATAGGGTAGAGAATCACAGTTCCGTCTGCATGAAACGAAACCCAATTGTTCGGGAAAATTGCATCTGGTTTTTCAGGTAATAAAGTATCATCAACTAGAAAAACATTTACGCCTTTAGTAGTTAATGTTTGAACAAAGGCTTCAAATTCTGCTAATTTCTTTTGTTTAATTTCTTCTTCACTTTCGTTTAGTTTAATCTGAAATGCATTGGATATAGCTGTTTCAGCATTAAATGTAAAACTTGAAGGTCGTATTAACAATACACTATTGGTTGCTTGCATTTTTTTTCGAAGTTTGTTTTTTTATTGATTGATTTTTGCCATCAATTTATTTCGGCATTACCTAAGTTATTCAATGCTACAATATATTTATCAATATACAACTGCTTGTCTTTGGATTTATATTGTTGAATGTATCTTGGATGCTCCAAAATTTTTACTCTTTCAAATAGCTTCGCTTCTTTGTTGAGTTGTTGAATAAAACCTGCATTTTTCTTTCCTAAGATAAAAACCTCTGAAGTATCCAATCCTAAATGGATGTGTTTTTTTAAGGAAGCAATCATAAAATCTTTTACCAATTCAAAAAGAAGAGGGTCATCATAATAATTTGCATTTAACCATTTGCCATCTTTTGTTTTTTGAACAATGGCCAAAGGGAAAGGAGAGTTAATATAAAACTGTTCGTAGAAGATTTTTACACCACCAAATGCTTCAATCATATCATACATAAAAACAGAGGAAACTTCATGTGTATGTGCCGATTGCATTTTAATACCACAAGCACTTTCTAAACGTTTGGTATCTGTAAATGGAACTCCTGTTACTCCTGCACCATGGCGGCTTGGGTTGATACCAACAATAAATTTTCGTTGTTTAAAATCGTTATAAAATGAATGATAAAATTGTTGCATTACATCCATTGTTTCTGGATTGTCTAAGTAAGGATTCAATACATGAAAACCCTCTGGCAATTTACCTATGTAGTTTAAATGACGATTGAAATTAATTACTTTATCTCCAAAACTTTTTGATGCCATAATTTTATTTTAGTACTCTGTAAATTCCTTCAGCAAATTCAAGACAAACACAGCTATAATAGAATGCCAATCATATTTTCTTTCAGATGGTGAATCCAAGAAAATTTTCTTTTGGCATGGTTTTGGGCAAGGTATGTTGAAATAAACACTTAAAAAATGAAAAGATTTTTATTAGCAACTGCAATTGTATTTATAGCAGTAAGTGCATTTGCACAGAAAACAGAAACTGAGATTACCAGTAAAAACTCATGGTTAAAAGCAGGTCTTTCTGCTGGTGTACCAGTAGGTAAAACAAGCGATTATAGTAATTTTGTTTTAGGACTAGATCTGAAAGGGCAATTAATGACAACGCCAAACTTAGGTATTGGTATAACCACTGGTTATAATCATTTTTTTGCAAAAACTGGGTTTAAAGAATTTGGTACAATTCCGTTAGGGGCTTTTATAAGAATATATCCTCAATCAAAAGGATTTTTTGCAGGTACTGATATTGGTTATAGTTTTTTAACCAACGCCAAGGGAGCTGATGGTGGTTTTTACATTAAACCACAAATAGGATATCATAACTATTCTTGGAATTATTTTGGATTCTTTAATGGTATTTTCCGAAGCAATAGTTCTGGTGGAAATATTAACAACGCAGGAATTGGAGCTACATACAATATTCTTTTTAAATAAATAAAGTGATCCTAATTAATAAAAAGGCCTTTCAAAATTGAAAGGCTTTTTTATGCTAATTTTTAAATAGGCAATATTGCTTTGCTTTTTCGGTTGTTAATGAATTGGACTTACGTCCTTTTCCGCCAACATAAAGAGATGAAATGTTTTATAAAGCATTTGCCGATATAAGTGTTGGTGAAGCTTTTGAATTTATTAACGACCATGACCCAAAGCCATTGTACTACCAAATGGAAGCTTAGAGTAAAGAACCTTTTAGATAGGAACATATTCAAAAAGGGCCTGAAGTATGGAAAGTATGAGTGGTTAAAATAAAAGAATAAACAGCCTCTTTTACTTTGAGTCATCTACAAATTCAAGAATATCGGCAGGTTGGCAATTCAATACCTTGCAAATTGCTTCTAATGTGCTAAACCGAATTGCTTTTGCTTTTCCTGTTTTGAGAATGGAAAGATTGGAAAGTGTTAAATCAACTTTTTCTGAAAGCTCATTTAGCGACATTTTTCGCCTTGCCATCATCACATCTAAGTTTACTATTATTGGCATGGCTTATACAGTTAAATCGTTTTCGTTTTGTAATTCAATACCTTTTGAAAATATTGTTGCAATAATATAAATTACAGCAGCCATTAAAATAAAAGCTTGGCTATCGGCCCAAAATTCGTTTAGTTTTTCAATTGCATAACCATAGTGTGCCAAATCTTTAGCTATTTGTTTACCTATATAACTTAAAAGTCCAATAGAAAATGTGTAATAACTAATTTTTGTAATTTGTACTGCAACAAAACTATTAAAGGGTTTTAATAAATTTAATTTGCTAATTAGTGCAATTACCAAATAAAAAAGGTAGGCCTTTAAAATTGAAATAAATAAAATAAAACTATACATACCGAAGAATGCCCATTGGTTGCGATTGTACATTTCACTTAAATCTAGCTTTTGATATAAATTTTGTACAAATTCTGGTTTGTACAAACTAAAAATAAAATTAACAATCAATCCCCCAGCTTCAATACTCAAGCCAACGAAAATAATCCAGGCAATAATGTGCAAGCTTTTAAATACAATGTTGTTTGTTTTTGTCATTTTTTAAAATTTAATTATTTCACAAAAGTAACAATTATTTATTGATAAACAATAAATAATAATGTTTATTCAAAAAATTTTTTTAAATGGATAATTCTGCTAAATTGTTTTTGCACTACAATTATTATCTAATAAAATTAATTCTTTCAGTTACTTTTATTCCTCCCATTACTCAAAAAAATATATGTAAAATTTATAATGAATGTTAAGTTGAGTAATTTATACTTCATTTTATCTGCCTTAAAATTTATAGAATAAGACTTTTAGTTTGTTACTTTCTAAATGAAGTTGTTTAGACTTTTGTGAAAATGCACTGCCTAAAAAAGCATTTGTTTATGTTTCTAAAAGTTCAATATGACAAAATCTAAAATTTGAGGTCCATTTTGTTGAAGAGCCTCATTGTTTTTCACCACTTCAGATGCAGGTTTTTGGGGTCACTGTTCATACTGGAATGATAATATTTCTGCTTAAGTGTTGTAGGAGGGAGGTTATGAATTCCTTGATGAGTCATCACCCATTTCTTAATGGTAGTTCTGCTCACTCCATACTTTTTTCTAAGTTGCCGATAGCCAATTTCTTGAGTTAAATACTCGTCAATGACTTGTTTTTTAATCTCTATTTTTGATTGATTTGTAGTCAACCTATTTCAGGAAGAAACAAAATAAAAGTTCATTGTTTATTTTGCAGCTGATAAGATTGCGTCAAGTTTGGTACAACTGATGCCAGCTGTTTGCTAAAAATATTTTTAAATCTTCTTGTAATTAGTTCAAATTATTTACATGCTTCCAAACAAAGTCTTCTATTTCATCAAAAAGACTTCTAGTTCTTATTTTCCCTACTGATTCTTCTTCATATTGGTTGGTAAGGTTGAGTGCAAGGTTGTACAATTCTTCAGTTGCAGATCGTTCAATTAATTCAGAAAAACTTTTTGGTTTTTTATTTTCTTCAAGGTCTCTTATATGACATAAAACTTCTACAACTTCAAAATGTGTTTTTTGCCATGATTCAAATCCATTTGGAAAATTAGGAGTTGCCATAATTGATTGGTTTTAATTTTACTTATTGGTTTGATATTAAATTCTTGTTCTCAAAAATAGACTGCTTCAGATTGTTTTGTTTTTATTTGTCACAAACCTGTACAATTAAAAATTTTAAGTAGTTGGTATTTTCCATTCCCCAAACAATTGGATGATCGGCCGCTTGTGCATTAAATACAACTTGTTTTAATTTTTTTCTTGCATCTTTTGCAGCCATTTCAATGGTATGTAAAAACATTTCTGGGGTTACTAAATTGGTACAACTGCTGGTTACTAAAAAACCTCCATTGCGTATCAACTTCATGCCCCTTAAATTTATTTCTTTATAGCCTGTAATTGCTTTTAATATGGTTTCTCTACTTTTTGTAAATGCAGGTGGATCTAGCATTACAACATCATATTGCTTGCCTTCTTTGCTCCAATTTTTTAGTACATCAAAAGCATTTAATGCTTCAAATTTTACAACTTTTTCTAGTCCGTTTAATGCTGCATTTTTATTGGCTTGTTCCACTGCACTGGCACTGATGTCTAAACCCAAAACAGATTTTGCCCCATAGTGTGCTGCATGTATTTCAAATGTGCCTGTATAAGTAAATGCTCCTAAAACATCTGCATCTTTTACAATATGTTGTATGGCTTTTCTATTGTCTTGTTGATCTAAAAAGTAACCAGTTTTTTGCCCTTGTTCAACATCAACATAAAACTTTAAACCATTTTCATTGATGATGATATTTGTATTAAAAGGAGCAGATAGAAAACCTTTTTGTTGTGGTAAACCTTCTAATTCTCTTACTGGCACATCGTTGCGTTCGAATATGCCTTTTGGATTAAATATTTTTTGTAGTGCATTAATTATAGCAGATTTCCAAGCATCCATTCCTAACGACAATGTTTGTATTACAAAATAATCGTTGAATTTATCTATAATTAAAGCTGGCATTTCATCGGCTTCGCCAAAAATTAATCTGCAATTTTCTACATAACCAATTTGTTGTCTGTATTTCCAACTAGCAAGTATTTTATCGTAAAAAAATTGCTCATTTATTTCTTCTTTTTTTCTGGTTAATAGCCTTACTAAAATTTGCGATTTTGGGTTTATATAACCTCTACCACAAAACTTATTATCGTTGTAATAAACTTCTACAATTGATCCAGGTTCAACATCGCCTTCAATTTTTTCTACTTCATTCCCAAAAATCCAAGGATGTCCGTTGGCAATTCGTTGAGCAATTTTTTTCTTTAAAAATACTTTGGTCATTGGGCAAAGATAATGGTATTGTAAAGAGCGATGAAAGCCTTCATTGTGCAACAGATTGAATTGTTTTAGTTTGAATTCAATGTCCAGATTAACGCTTTTTCTTTAGTGGCTCTAAAAATTGTATTGTGCTTTTCGTTGTGTTCGTTTGAATATTTAAAAGCAAGATTTT
>Ga0138256_10005778_pt1 | contig 13089 bp, 13 predicted proteins | sample KNB2016incub_MG_FD_105486 | JGI IMG/M metagenome (GOLD analysis project Ga0138256, IMG submission 105486) | Active sludge microbial communities from wastewater in Klosterneuburg, Austria - KNB2014incub_MG | ecosystem: Engineered > WWTP > Activated sludge > Unclassified | place: Austria...
ATGTTGCGCAGGATCACGCCCGGCGTCAGGGTGCCGTAATAGCCCTGGCCGATGCAGCTCGTCAGCACCTTGTTGTTGGCGGCGATGCGGCGCATTTCCGCCAGCGCGTCGCGCTCGGAGATGGCCGCCGGCAGACCCAGCGGGCCCTGCTGCAGGATCGAGGCCGGCGCGATGCGGGTCATCAGGTCGTCGAGCGAATCCGCGCCGACCACCGCCAGCATGGCGGCGATATCGGCGTCACCGGGCCCGATGTGGCGGGCGATGAACTCGTCGTGGTGTTCGAGCTGCTTCAGCGTGGAATGGGTCATCGGCTTAGCCCGCGCTCACCACGGCCTCGTAGCCGGCCGCGTCGAGCAGGCCCGACACGCTGGCGCCGGCAGCCGGCTTGACCTTGAACAGCCAGGAACCGAAGGCATCGCTGTTGATCGTTTCCGGCGCGGCTTCCAGCGCTTCATTGAACGCCACCAGTTCACCGTCGACCGGCATGTAGACGTCGCTGGCGGCCTTGACGCTTTCCACCACGCAGGCGGTGTCGCCCTGCTTCAGCGTCTCGCCGACTTTGGCGTCGCCGACAAACACCAGGTCACCCAGCATTTCCTGCGCGGTGTCGGTGATGCCGATGGTCAGGGTGCCGTCGGCTTCGGTGCGAACCCATTCGTGGCTGGAGGTGTATTTCAGGTCGGCGGGGATATTCATCAGGGGTCTCCGGAGTGAGGAAGGTTGGATTGGAAATCGAAAAAAGTTTTGACGGCGGCTTCAGACCAGCGGGTTGCCGTGGCGCACGAACGACGGCTTGGTGACCAGCGCGTCAACCAGCTTGTTGCGGATGTCGACCTGCACCGTGTCGCCGGGCTTCACCTCCAGCGGCAGGCGCGCCAGCGCGATCGAAAATCCCAGCGTCGGCGAGAAGGTGCCGCTGGTGGTTTCACCGTTGCCGTGTTGCGTGATCACTTTCATGTGGCTGCGCATGACGCCCTTGTCGAGCAGCTTCAGGCCCAGCAGCGCGTGGCTCTGGCCGTTGCTCTCGAGCGAATTGCGGCCGATGAAATCGCGGTCGGACTTCATGTCCACGGTCCACGCCATGCCGGCGTCGAGCGGATTGACGGTCTCGTCCATTTCATTGCCGTACAGGTTCATGCCGGCTTCCAGCCGCAGGGTGTCGCGCGCGCCGAGGCCGCATTCAGCCACGCCGGCCGCCTTCAGGTCGGCCCACAGGCGCGGCGCCTGTTCGGCCGGCAGGGTGATTTCAAAGCCGTCCTCGCCGGTGTAGCCGGTGCGGGCCAGGAACACGTCGCCGATTTCGGCGGCGAAGAACACGCCCAGCGGCTCACCGGCGGCGCGCCAGTCGGGCCGCACCGCGAACACTTTTTCGCGCGCGTTCGGCCCCTGCACCGCGATCATCGCCAGGTCGCGGCGCGGGGTCAGGTCGGCATCGTAGGATTCGGCCACGCGCTTCATGTGCGCGAGGTCCTTGATCGCGGTGCCGGCATTGACCACCACGCGGAAGTTGTCGCCGCCGCGCCAGTAGACGATCAGGTCATCGATCACGCCGCCGGAGGAATTGAGCATCGCCGAGTACAGCGCCTTGCCCGGCACCGTCAGCTTGTCGACGTTGTTGGCGATCAGCCGCCGCAGGAAGGATTTCGGCACCGCGCCCGACACATCGACCGCGCACATGTGCGAGACATCGAACATGCCGGCATCGGTGCGTACGGCATGATGTTCGGCCAGCTGCGATCCATAGTGCAGCGGCATCTCCCAGCCGCCGAAATCGACCAGCTTGGCGCCGCTGGCGGCATGGGTTTCAAACAGGGGGGTGCGTTGCAGGGTCATGAAGGCTCTCGGTAAAGGGACGAAGGGCAGCGTATGCAGAATACCGTGCAGACTCTACAGCGCTCAACGAGCGCCAGCCCCTCTGTCCTTTTGCCTGAGAGTTGAGCGACGTGATGGTCGCGTGCCCCTTCGGCGCCGGCCGCCCATGATGCGGACAACCAGTCTCTCCAGAGTGCCGAAAACTTTTCCTGGTTCATTTGCCTGAGCGATTACGGGCGTATACGCCTTCGGCGGCCCCGCGACATCATGTTGCGGGACGCTCTCCCACGGAAAATCAGCCGTTGAATTATAGCGGGAAACGGGCGATGGCCGGGATTGGCGGGGGAAGTCGGGCGGTGCGCTGCTGGTATGCGCGGTGAAGTGGATCCTTGCGAGGGTGTCCATTCTGGCGCGGGCAAGCTCAATCCTGCGCGCGACAGGTTACGCGGGTTAGTCCCAATATGGCGTAGGTGCGAATCGCGCGACGAAAAAGTCTATGAATGCCCGTACGCTCGGTGGTACATGGCGATTTGACAGGTAAACGGCGTGAATGTGGCGTTCGGATGGAACGTATTGCGATAACACGGCCTGAAGGGCTCCAGCCTGTAGATCCTTGCCAATGATAAACGTAGGCAGCAGGGCTACCCCAAGACCGCCGAGTACCGCCATTGACAGCGCTTCGTCGTCGTTCAGCCGGAGGTTTCCTTTAATTGGCACATCAATGTCGCCGTCAGGGCCGCGCAGGCGCCAAGTTTCTTTCGGATTGAAGTGCGTGTAAGTGAGGCAGTTGTGCAATGCGAGCTCACTCGGCGCGGCAGGAATGCCGTGCCGCCGAAAGTACTCCGGTGTTGCGACAATTTTACGGTTCACCGCAGCGAGTCGCCGTGCGACGAGATTTTGCGCGGGCTCCGTCGAAATTCTGATGGCGACATCAAATTTCTCTTCCGCAAGGTCGACGATACGATCGCCAATGACCATGTCAATACGAACTTCAGGATAACGTGCCAGGAAGTCAGGCAGCGCGGGCGCGACATGTAACGTTCCAAACGCAACCGGCGCGCTAACCCGTAGCAGGCCGCGCGGCGCGGCATTGAATTGTCCCACCGCGAGTCGGGCTTGCTGCACTTCTTCAACGACCCGGACGCAATGCGTATAAAAGACCGACCCCGCGTCGGTGAGACTCATCGCGCGTGTGGTGCGGTTGAGAAGGCGCGCTCCGAGCGAACGTTCCAACTCGCTCACAGCCTTGCTCACGACCGACTTCGACAGGCCGAGGCGCCTGGCTGCCTCGGAGAAACTATTGCCCTCGACCACCGCGGCAAATACGGCCATTCGATTCAGATCTTCCATGGATCACACTGTCGTCAATAAAGACACAATAACATCCCTTTCGATCGATTGTTCTGCTCAGAGAACGATGTGTTCGCAGACGAGGGGCTTATGCGAACCTGCTATTACCCTCACTATCTGAATAGCAACGCAAGCAGAGTCCGTCCGCGATGCACTCGTTAGACGCGTCTCGGACCCGTGAGATCTGCTTACATTGCCCTTGGCGCGCGACAGACCTACATAGAAAAGCGGGTTGCCGCACATGCGGACGGGTCTGGCGGTTTCAGTGGTTGTCGTCAAATGCGCCCTTCGTCAGGCCTCCCTGCTACACCGGTTACTCGCTGCCATTTGTTTATATCAAACAAGTGCCGGCACTTGCAGCAAACAGTTCGCGGCAAGTCACAATTTGCCCGTTTCGTGCAATCAGAAAGGAACTATCGTGAGAACAACCCAGCCCACTGTCACTGAACTCGATGCGGCCCGCATCCGGGAGTTCGCCGGTCCATTGCACGGCTTCGGCAGGATGCCCGCAGTAGGAGACTTGCTGGAATGGGTGGCAACCGAGACAGATGTCGTTCCATCTGACCGGATTGCGCCCGACGTCGTGACCATGGGGTCTACCGTATCCTTTATGGAGGTGGGTACGCGCGCTGTTTTTCGCGTGAGCGTGGTACATCCCGTCGACGTTTCTATCGAGGAACGCCGCATTTCGGTGCTGTCGCCGGTCGGGCGTGCATTGTTTGGGCGGCGCGTAGGCGAATTCACCACGGTGGAAATGCCCGATGGCGGCGAACGCGAGATCGAGATCCGGACAATGCATTATCAACCTGAGGCCGCGGGAGTGCCGCGACCGTAGCGACAGCAGCTTGTATATTTCCACGCCTCATCACCACTTGGGAAACTCGAGGCGCGATGGGCGAAGCACTACGTAGCAGGTCAATTTGACCCAACCAGGAGGACATGCACAATGAATCAATTTGGCGCTATCGTGGTTGCCACCGATTTTTCAGAGGGCGCAGCGCGGGCAGCCCGACGCGGCGCATTGCTCGCGGACGCTAGAGGACTGCCGGTCGAATTGGTCCATATCGTAAGTGCGTCTGAACTTGAGACCGTTCGCGCGTGGTTTAGCTACCGCTCCGATCTGGTGGAGACGCTTACCGCCGACGCACAACTATCGCTGGACTCGGCTGCAATGGCGCTGGCTGCCCCCGGAAGGTCCATTATTACGAGGTTGATCGTGGGCGACGTCCACGACGAACTGAAATCGATTGCTGCACGGAATTCGTTGCTTGTCATGGGTGCGCGTGGTGAAACCACGCTCGGTGAGATCCTGTTTGGTTCGACGGTCGAGCGCGTGGTTGGCGAGTCAGAGGGGCCGGTACTGGTTGTGCGCTCAGAGCCACGCGGGCCGTACCAAAATGTGCTCCTTGGTGCTGACCTCGACCACGGCTGCGCCACGCTGCTTGGTGACGTAGTCGATTTTTCGCCCGGCGCGCGATTTACCGCACTCAACGCCTATCATGTGCCGTTTGAAGGAGCGCTTCACCGTGCCGGCTTCACCACCGAGGAGATCGAACGCCAGCGTGGCTCTGCGCTCAAAACCGCGATCGACGGAATCAATTCCCTGGTCAGGCAGTTGCACTCGTCCAGCCTGCTGGTATTACCTGTCGCGCAACGCGGCGATCCCGCCCGGCTACTTGTGGAGCATGGCAAGCACATCGGTGCGGACCTGCTCGCTGTAGCAAGACGAAGCCGCTCGCGGCTCGCGGCCCTTTTGATGGGTAGCGTGACGAGGCATGTGGTCGCCAATGCGGATCGAGACGTGCTGGTGCTGCGCGGACCCGCCCTTACCTAGTTTGGCGGCCGCCTGCCGAGTGCAGCGCGCCCCAGAAGTAGATAGGTGACCGGCGTACTGAATGTGAGGAACGCTGCGATAAGTACCTCGTGAAGCACGAGTCTGGATTCGAGCACGCTGAAGTGCAGCATGGACCCTGCCAGAATCAGCATTGTCCCGACCGTCGAGCCCATGGTGGGCGGGTGGACCCGCTCAAAGAAGGTCGGCAGCCGCAACAGTCCCAGAGAGCCCACGAATGCCACCAGGGCCCCCAGGAAAACGAGCACCGCCGCGAATTCGGTCATTCGATCACCTCGCCGCGAAGCAGGAACTTGGCTGCAGCCGCCGTGGATACATGGCCCAGCATGCCGATGGCCAGCGCCGCCTCAAAGAATTGCCGGGTGCCGCCGGCCACGCCAAACGTGAGGATTAGCAGCATTGCGTTTATGTACATCGTGTCGAGCGCGAGCACGCGGTCCTGGGCCCGTGGCCCAACCAGCAAGCGCGCCAGTGCAAAAGCCATCGCGAGCGCAAGAAGGATTTGCGCCAAGGTGACGAGAATGATTGCGGGCTCCAGGCTCATTCAAATATCTCCATGAGTGGTAATTCGTAGCTTTGCTTGAACTCTCGCGTGAGTGTTTCTGCGTCTCCAAGATCGAGCACATGGAGAGTGAGCAGCCGCTCTCCGCGCTCGTATCTTACCCAGCTTGTTCCAGGTGTAGCCGTCACTATGCAAGCGAGAGCGGCAAGCCCGGCAGGCGCGGTTAACGTCAGTGCGATCGGGAGGAAACCTGCTTTACGGTCCGGCGGTCCAAGGCCCAAAACAATACGCGCGACCGCGACATTGGAACGCAGCACATCACCGCCAACCACGACCAACAGCTTTAGTGCTGCCATTGGCCGGCGCATGGCACCAATGTTGTCGCCCTTCAGTCTGCGCATGGCAATTGCGCCAACAGCGGCGATTGCTGCCCCAAGCAGGACATGCCCGAATACAAGCGACTCGTTAAGCACGAGCCAGAGTGCCAATAAGACGAAGAAGATGTTCATTGACGTGGCAGCACCGCATTCACATACGCCCGGGGCGTGTGGAGCGAGTTTGCGGCATCCTGGACGTAGCGAGTTACCGGCCCCGCGCCTATGGTGAGCGCGGCGCAAAGAATGAGGAGCGTCGCAACCGGCACCATCTCAAGAAAAAGAACCCGCGGCACACTGGTTCCGCCGGCCCAGAAAATGCTCACACCAATACGTGCTGTTGCAACAAGTGCAGCAAGCCCGCACACAAGCATGAGCCCGAGCAGTACCCAGGCTTCACCTTCAATCGGCCGTATCGAGAGGAGTCCGGAAATCATGCTCATTTTTGCGAGGAATGCCGGCAAGGGCGGCAAGGCTGCCAGCAACAATGAACAGGCAGCGAATGCGAGCCCGAGAATGGCCATGGTGGCCGGGATAGCGGGTCCCGGACTTTCTTCAGGCTCTTCGTCGTCGATGCCGAATTGCTCCGCCGTCACGGCGAGCACCTCTGCTCCAAGGGGACGCGCGCGCTGAATCAGTTCGATCAGCAAAAAGAAGGCAGCTGCTCCCAATGTTGAACTGACGAGGTAGAAAAGCGCCCCGGCCGTGACGCCCGCGTCGGCACGACTGATCGCAGCCAGCAGGGTGCCGGAAGAAATGACCAGGCTATACGCGGCAATGGTACCGAGGCGTTGCGCCGCCAGCATGCCAGCCGCCCCGAACATCATGGTGGCCATACCCGTGTAAAGCAGAAACTCACCGCCCGCCTGACCGTCGAAGAAAAGCAGCCAGAGCCGCAGAACAGCATAGATGCCTACCTTGCTCAGGATGGCGAACAGCGCGGCAGCCGGGGCGCTCGCGGCCGCGTAAGTCGAAGGCAGCCAAAACCCCAGCGGCCAAACCGCTGCTTTCACAAGAAACGCAATTGCCAGAATTGCAGCACCGGATTCGACGAGAGCTCGATCGGCAGCGGCGATCGCCGGAATGCGTTCGGCGAGCTGCGCCATGTTGAGCGTGCCTGCGACCCCGTATATAAGGCTCACACCGATCAGGAAAAGCAGCGATGCCGCAAGATTCACGACGATGTAATGGAGGCTGGCTCGTACTCGCGCGATGCCCGATCCGAGCAGCGCGAGCCCATAGGAAGCGGCAAGCAGCAACTCGAAAAACACGAACAGGTTGAATAGATCGCCCGTAAGGAACGCGCCGTTCAAACCCATAAGCAGGAACTGCAGCAGGACCGGGAACCGCCCCGGGCCGTGCCAGCGCGCGAGGGAGTAGCAGTGGGCCGCTGTACCGAGCAATGTGGTGAGGAGCACCATCACGGCCGCCAGCCGATCGACAACCAGGACTATGCCAAAAGGTGCATGCCAGTTACCAAGCGCATATACCGTGGGCGTGGCCGCGTCTGCAAGTTGCGTTAGTCCGAGCGCAACGACCAGTTGCGCGGCAATGGACGCGAACCCAATCACGGCCTTCAAGGTGGTGCGTCGCACGTCGAGCAGGAGCAGGACGGCGCCGGTCGCAAGAGGCAGCACGACGGGCAAGATTGGCAACTGCGAATCCATCATCACTCTTCGCGCTCCTCGCCGTCCACGTGATCGGTGCCGGTAAGTCCGCGCGCGGCGAGAAGTACCACCAGAAACAAGGCGGTGGTTGCGAAACTGATCACGATTGCAGTCAGGACCAGAGCTTGCGGCAGAGGATCGGCAAAGCGCGAAAAGTCAGGTTTGCTTGCCGCGTCCAAGATAGCTGGTATGCCGCCACGTACCCAGCCCATGACGAAGATGAACAGATTGACGCCATAAGAAATGAGCGCAAGACCGAGAATGACCTGATACGTGCGAGGCCGCAGAATTAGCCACACCCCGGAACCCGTTAGTACGCCGATAAGCAGCGCGACGATCAGTTCCATCGATGCCTCGTACTTTGATGTCCGAGCGCGATCAACACCAAGCCGATTGCGCCCACCACGAGCGCAAATACACCCAAATCAAAAAAAAGCGCGGTGGGCAGGTGCAGGATGCCGAAGATGGGGAGATCCAATTGGGCCGTGTGCGAAGTGAGAAAGGGGTAGCCGAAAAGCCACGCGCCTGCACCTGTGCCCGCTGCCATGAGCAGACCACCGCCGATCCAGCGCATGGGACGAAGGGCAAGTTGCGCTTCGGCCCAGCGCGTACCGCCCGCCATGTATTGGAGGATGACACCGATGGCGAGCGCCACTCCGGCGGCAAAGCCGCCTCCCGGTGCGTTGTGTCCGCGCCACAGAAGGTATGCGGCGAATACCACGATCATCGGGAACATCACACGCATCAGGACGCCAGGCACCAGCATTTCCTGGTCGGCATCCGGGCACGCCTGGTTTTCCGCGGGATGGTGGAGACTCTCGCGAGCCGGACGGAAACGCCTGAGCAACGCATATATCGTGAGGCCGACCACGGCGAGGACCGTGATTTCGCCAAGCGTATCGAAACCGCGAAAATCGACGATTATCACGTTCACGACATTAAGCCCGCCGCCATCCGGTAGTGCGTGCTCTACAAAGAATTTTGAAATTGCTTGCTCCGGGAGCGGACGGGTCATTACAGCGTACGCGAGCATGGCGAGGCCGGCACCGCAGGCCGTAGCCACCAGCAAATCACGACCCCGTCGCACCTGACTGGCGCGACGTACTTTGGCCGTCGGCGGCACCTCGACGCGTTTTGGCAACCAGCGCAAACCGAGCAGCAGGAGGACCGTTGTGACAATCTCCACGAGCAACTGTGTCAGTGCCAGATCAGGGGCCGCCATGCGGATGAATATCAAACACACTGATAAACCGGCGCCGCCCGTGAAAAGCAGCGCTGCAAAACGATGGAACCGCGCCAGATAGGCGGCTGCAACGGCACAAACCGCACCGACCGCACAGGCAATAGCCAGGGGTGCGTCGACGGTAGTGGATGCAAGCGGCCCGCGGTCCAACCCGCTTTTCAAAACCGGCCAGAGTCCGGCGACGAACGCAACGATGGTAATCCAGCGGAGTTGGACCTGCAGGCGCTTGGTGCCGATGTTGCGTTCTACTGCCCGTGGCCAGCCTCGAGTGACCGCCAGGAAGAGCCTCTCAAATGTGCTGCGGCCTTCGATAGGCGGCAAAAGCGGCGTCAATTCCGAGCCGCGTGCAAAAACACGCCTAAGCAGCAAGTACAGGAGGACACCACCCACGAGTGCGGCGATACTCATCGCCAACGGAAGATTGAAACCGTGCCACACCGCCAGGTTGTAGACCGGCACCTCCTGGCTGAGGATCGCACGGACAGCGACATCCAGGAATGGCCCGATGGTGATCGCGGGCAAGATACCCACAGCGAGACAGGCAATCACCAGCAATTCGATCGGGAACCGCATCCAGCGGGGAGGTTCTTGCGGTATACGCGGTAGCCCGGCGGGCGCGGGTCCAAGAAAAACGCCATGGATAAAGCGGATGGAATAGGCAACGCTGAACACCCCCCACGCCACCGCCAGGTACGGCAACGCCTGGTTCAGCGATCCTGATGGGCCGGCGACCTCGAGCGCCTCCGAAAAGAACATTTCCTTGGAGAGAAAGCCATTCAGCAACGGCACACCCGCCATTGCCGCTGCGGCGACGGTAGCGAGGGTTGCCGTAATAGGCATGAAGCGGTATAGCCCCGATAGACGGCGGATATCCCGGGTGCCGGTCTCATGGTCGACGATGCCTGCCGCCATGAACAATGAAGCCTTGAAGGTGGCGTGATTCAGCGTGTGGAAGATTGCGGCTACGACCGCGAGTGGCGAATTCAGCCCTAACAGAACCGTGATCAGCCCCAGGTGGCTCACGGTCGAATAAGCAAGAAGGCCCTTAATGTCATGTTGAAAGATGGCGATGTATGCGCCTAGAACCAGGGTGACCAGGCCGACCGAACCAACCGTCCACATCCATGCGTCAGTACCGGCAAGAACGGGCCAAAGCCGCATCATCAGGAACACGCCGAGCTTCACCATCGCAGCGGAATGCAGGAACGCGGATACCGGTGTAGGCGCGGCCATGGCGTGAGGCAGCCAGAAATGGAACGGGAATTGCGCGCTCTTGGTAAACGCGCCGACCAGTACCAGCATTAGCGCGGTGAGATAGAGCGGGTCCGCTTGGATGGCGTCGCGCGCCCGGATGACGGCGTCCAGGTCATAGCTGCCGGCGATACTCCCGATTATCATGACGCCGGCAAAAAGCGAAAGACCGCCAATTGATGTGATGACAAGAGCCATGCGAGCGCCGTCTCGAGCGGCCGTATTCGTGTGCCAATAGCCAATCAGTAGAAATGAGCAGAAGCTCGTAAGTTCCCAAAAGAAGACCAATTGCAGCAGGTTGCCGGATAGCACCACGCCGAGCATCGCACCCATGAATGCGAGAAAGAAGGCATAGAAGCGGGGCACCGGATCCGAAGCCGACATGTAATACCGGGCATAGAGGACCACCAGAAAGCTGATGCCACTGACCAGAAGCGTAAAGACCCACGAGAAGCCGTCAAGACGCAGGTTGAATTCCAGGCCAAGTGCGGAGGCCCAAGGTACGACGAAGCGTATGACGTCGCCACCAGCCATTGACGCATGGGCAGTCCATGCCAGTGCATGCAATCCAAGAGAAAGTGCAGCAGCCAGCCAGGCGGCCCTGTTTCTGGCGGTTGCGGGAAAACACGCCACGACGACGCTGCCGGCGAAAGGGAGAACAAGCAGTAGCGACAGAATTTCCGGTGACATGTACGTGGGCGGTGGATAACGCCTAGCTTATCAGGCCCGCGTCCGCATCGCGCAAGCAATCAGGCCCACGGGCCGGACAAAAACACCTGCCCGGCAACGAGCATCAGTGTTCTGAGCTTCTCCGGTTGGAAAACTGCTAACTGCGTGGCAGGACCGTGAGTACCCGGACAATAAACGCATGCAACTCAATCATATAGTTGCTCAAGAACTTCTCTGTGCTTTCGTCAGTCACTGCGCCCTCTGCCGTGATCAGCTCCGGTTTGAACTGGACGTATGCCTCGACAGTATTCATCAACGGAGAATTGCAAAAACACAACACGCCACGCAGGTGGCTTTGAGCGACTGCCGTTCCAATGGCGCCAGGTGAGGTACCAATCACGCCCGAGGGTTTTTTCGCAAAGGAATTCTGGCCCCAGGGGCGGCTTGCCCAATCGATCGCATTCTTGAGACAGCCAGGAATAGAGCGGTTGTATTCGGGTGTTACAAACAGTACCGCATCGCAATTGGCAATCTTCTGTTTGAAGGCGCGAGCGACCGGCGGATAGTCCGCGTCATAGTCAGCGCTGTAGAGGGGCAAGTCATTTATTGGAATCTCGGTAAGTTCGAGCCCCGGAGGTGCCAGGCGGGTCAGCGCCTTGGCGAGCCTGCGATTGATCGACGTCGATGAAAGGCTGCCGACAAAAAAACCTACTTTGTAGTTGGCCATAATGGTTTTCCTCCGCAAGTTGACGGTCGAGGGGTCACTGTAGCACTGGCGCCGCTATCAGTGCAGAAATGACTGGCGAAGCGCGGCGACTGACTAGTTTGTATTTCGTGCGAAAAACGATAGGCCGCTTCGTTGTGGCCATTTGCCATTGGGGGAGATGAAAAATTCTTTCGCATACCGCGAAGCATCGCGGCAATTGAATTCCTCGACGCGGCGCGCCACGGAGCCCGCAATCGTCCAACGCGATTGATGTCGCGGCGATTTCCATTGGACATCGATGAGTCGGCCTCGGGAGACTTCTCGCACTTTTTTCCACCAAATCAAAAGGCCACCCGCAGGTGGCCTTTTAATTTGGTGGAGATGAAGAGGATCGAACTCTCGACCTTCGCATTGCGAACGCGACGCTCTCCCAGCTGAGCTACATCCCCGTTTACTGCAAAACAAGAAATTCTTATTTACCAATCTGAAACAACTAAAGCCATTATTTCAGCAGAGGCGGCCAGAGCGCAAGAGGCCGACTAGGCATTTCGGCAACCCGCCTACTCTTTCCCTTCGTGAGCAGGCGGAATCCCCGCCCCGCGAATGGTGCTAAACACCGGCTCCCTTCCGAGCGAACCGTTGATTGCATCGGCCAGCGCGACCGCTTCATCGCTGCCGACCAGAAACTGCTTGCCGTCGCTGGTGGCGACGATGACGGCATTGCGGCCGGACACGTTGTACAGCCAGCCGCGGGTGGTGATGCGGATGCCCCAGCCGGAGACGGGCGCGGTCTTGGTCGGGATCGCGCCGATGATTTCGGCCAGCGGCACGGTCTTGCCGGGCCAGCCCAGCCAGCCGAAGCGAATCCTGAATTCGTCCTGGTCGATGGTGGTGGTGAGCCGGCCGAAGATGGCGATGCCGAGCAGGAAGGTTGCCGCCAGCAATGCTGTCACCAACGGGCCGACGACAATGCGCTCCGCGTTCCACAGCAGGCCCATGACCAGCAGCATGCCGAAGGCGATGCCGAGGATGCTGATCCAGCCGATCTGGGTGTGGTGGTAGCGCATGGCGGGGAGTATAGCGGTGGGTGCCTGAGGGTGAGGCTCAGCAAATTCAGACTTGCCGCGTGTTGATTTTTTGCCTTTGGGTGAGACGCCCCCATCCTAGCCTTCCCCCGTGGGCACGGGGGAAGGGATTGGCCCGCAACGGTGATCGTACTAATTGATCGCCGCGAAATGGTTACTTTTATACCTGCGGAATCTCGATCCCGCGCACCGCGATTTTCTCGGTCTCGATGGTGTGGGCGAGCAGCTTGGAGGCGCTGTAGATGGCGGTGATGGTGGGCGTGGGGACACCGGTCAGCTGCCCCAGCTCGACCACCGAGCCAACCAGCGCGTCGATCTCGATCGCGCGGCCGGCTTCGACGTCCTGCAGCATCGAGGTCTTGTGACGGCCGACTTTTTCCGCGCCGTCGATGCGCTTTTCCAGCGTGACGCGGAAACTGGCGCCCAGCTTCTCGGCCACCGCCTGGGCTTCGCGCATCATGCTGGCCGCCAGCTCGCGGCCGAGCGGAAACTGGCAGATGTCCTGCAGCGTGGCGTGGGTCAGCGCGGAGATCGGGTTGAAGGTCAGGTTGCCCCACAGCTTCAGCCAGATTTCATTG
>Ga0138256_10005779_pt1 | contig 13087 bp, 11 predicted proteins | sample KNB2016incub_MG_FD_105486 | JGI IMG/M metagenome (GOLD analysis project Ga0138256, IMG submission 105486) | Active sludge microbial communities from wastewater in Klosterneuburg, Austria - KNB2014incub_MG | ecosystem: Engineered > WWTP > Activated sludge > Unclassified | place: Austria...
AGAGCTCGTGCTACGATTGAGACAACAGCAAGTGGAAAAGACAGAATTATCGTCACCGAGGTGCCTTATCAAGTGAATAAAGCTGAAATGATCAAGCGTACAGCGGATCTGATCAACGAAAAGAAAATTGATGGTATCACTGATATCCGTGATGAATCGAATCGCGATGGAATAAGAGTTGTTTATGAATTACGCAGAGATGCTGTTTCAAATGTTGTTCTAAATAATCTTTATAAATATACTGCATTACAGTCCTCTTTCAGTGTAAACAATGTTGCTTTGGTCAATGGCCGGCCAATGTTGCTTAACCTGAAAGACATGATCGTACACTTTGTAAATCACCGCCACGAAGTGGTGATTCGTCGTACGAAATATGAATTGGCAGAAGCGGAAAAAAGAGCACACATATTAGAAGGGTTATTGATCGCATTAGATCATCTTGATGAGGTTATCAAGTTGATTCGTGCCTCACAAACACCACCGATAGCACAGGAAGGTTTGATGACCAATTTTGGTCTATCTGAAATTCAGGCAAAGGCCATTCTGGAAATGCGTTTACAGCGTTTGACCGGACTTGAAAGAGACAAAATCCGTGATGAGTATAATGAGTTGATGAAATTGATCGACTATTATAGAAGCGTACTGGCAAGCGAAGACCTGCGAATGGAAATCATCAAGGACGAATTGACAGAAATAAAAGATAAATACGGTGATGCCCGCCGAACTGAAATCGTTTATTCAAGCGATGACATTTCTATGGAGGACATGATTGCAGATGAAGAAGTGGTGATCACGATTTCTCATTTAGGTTATATCAAACGGACGCCATTATCTGAATACAGAACGCAAGGTCGCGGAGGCCGAGGTGCAAAAGGCAGTTCGACACGCGATGAAGATTTCGTTGAACACATTTACGTTGCAACCAACCATAATTATATGCTCTTCTTCACAGAAAAGGGTAGATGTTATTGGCTGAAAGTATATGGAATTCCTGAAGGAAATAAAACATCAAAAGGAAGAGCGATCCAGAATCTTATTAGTTTAAGTCCTGATGATAAAGTGAAAGCCTTCATCAACATTAAGGACCTGGAGAACGAGGAATATATCAACAACAACTTCATAGTGATGTGTACGAAGAACGGAACGATCAAGAAAACATCTCTTGAAGCATATTCCCGTCCACGTTTGAATGGTATCAATGCCATTACAATTGAAGATGATGATTGTTTACTGGAAGCACGACTAACCAATGGCAAGAATGAGATCATGCTTGCAACAAAGAAAGGAAAGCTCGTTCGATTCAATGAACAAACTGTCCGACCGATGGGAAGAAATTCAATCGGAGTAAAAGGAGTTACGCTTGACGGTGCTGATGATGTTGTAATTGGAATGGTTTGTGTAACCGATCCTGAAAAAGAATCATTAATGGTTGTTTCAGAAAAAGGTTATGGCAAACGTTCTGAGGTAGAAGAGTACAGAATAACAAACAGGGGAGGAAAAGGGGTTAAGACCATTAACGTTACTGAGAAAACCGGTAACCTGATTGCAATTAAGGTTGTAGATGATAGCGATGATCTGATGATCATTAATAAATCGGGAGTAACAATCAGAATGAGTATTGGCGAACTTCGAATTATGGGAAGAGCTACTCAGGGTGTTAGATTGATCCGATTAGATGATGATGATGAAATTGCATCGGTAGCAAAAGTGGAAGTGGACGAAGAGGAAAAGAAAGCGGCAATGGCTTTGGCCAATGGAGCAATCCCATCTTCTGAAACAGAAGATCCAACCGCAAGCGATTCAGAACCTTCACCAGATTCAGAACCAGAAAATCCAGAACAAAACTAACCTCAACTTAACATAATATTTAGCAAAAAGGACATATGAAAAGAATTAGTTTATTACTCATAACTACTTGTTTATCTGCATCTTTAGTGTATTCACAGAAAGCAAAAGTTCAAACAGCATGGAACTATTATAAGGATCCATACAATCAATATGACAAGGCAAAGGAAGCTATTGATGAAGCTAGTTTAAATGAAACTAGTTCAGCAATGGCAAAGACCTGGTACTACAAGGGACTCATTTATGCTGCGCTTTATAACAGTGAGAAGTATAAAAGTCTATGTGATAATTGCCTTTGGATCGCTTACGAATCATTTACAAAAGCAAATAAGATCGATCCTAAAAACGATTGGGCAGATGAGATCACAACTGTTCGAATTCCATTAGTAGTAAACGACGTTTTCAAGAAAGGTGTCAAAGCTTATGAAGCCAAAGATTTTAAAGTAGCATTAGAAGAATTCGAAAGAGTACTGATCATGTCGCCGGGTGATACATCGGTTATTTTGAACTCAGCTTATTCAGCAGAACATGCAGGCGACATGGTGAAGGCAAAACAGTATTACAATCAATTGATTTCATACAAGTTCAACGACGATAAAATTTATCTGTCGTTATCCGAGATCTACATGAATGAAAAAGATACCGCGAATGCATTAAAAACAATCCGTGATGGCCGCACTGTGTTCCCTGATAGTTTAAGTTTGATGTTGAATGAGATCAATATACTTTTATCGTCGGGCAGACAAAAGGAAGCAACTGCAGCGTTAGATGCAGCCATAGCAAAGGATCCTAACAATCCAAGTTTATACCTGGCATTAGGTGCAACATTTGACAATCTGGCGAATCCACGTGACAAGGCAGCGAAAGAAGCTTTGAAACCTGAACAATACAACGACTATATTTCGCGTTCAGAGTCTGCATATAAAAACGGTATCAAGATCGATCCGAACAATTACATCTTGAATTACAATTTGGGAGCATTATACTTCAATCAGGCAGTAGAGATGATCAATGCGGCGAACTTACTAAAGTCAAATACAGAATTCGACAAAGCAAAAGTAAAATACGAAGCAAAGTTCAAGGAGGCACAGCCATACCTGGAAAAGTCACTGGAGACCAATCCTAACAAATCAGCAGAAGATAAGGATACTTACAAAGGCACGCTGACATCTTTGAAGCAGTTATATATCAGAACAGGGGAAACGGAAAAATACACAAAGGTCACTGAACAGCTAAAAGCGCTAGAGTAACCTATACGATATCATATTTCAAAGCCCGGGGTTATTCCCGGGCTTTTTCTTTTGTCCTAATTGATGAAACCCAATGGGTGGAACTCTCCACAATTCTCACTTAACATAATATTAATTATAGGACAAGAAAGACTATTTTTATTTCTTTTAAAGCGGCTTTTCAAGTCCTATAATTCGACACTATGTTAAGTAGCCCATCACACCTAGATGGCTGCATTTGGTGACAAACTTTGTTTGAAGATGTTGGGATTTGGTTTAGGTTTGATGAATGGAAAAACTACCCGAACAACTTTCTGACGACGAAATTATTGATAAGACCTTAAGTGTTTATCACTACTCTAGATTTGGTAGCCATGATTTATTTTCTGTATTAACCAATGACGTTAAATTGAAAATAGATTTTGACTCACATAAGCATAAAGATATAGAGAATATAATGATTAGACTTGATTTAATAAGCCATATCGAAAACACTCCTTTGAGACATTATAAAATTACAGATAAGGGAATACGAGTATATAGTAAAGGCGGTTGGATTAAATATAAAAAAATAGAAGAGAATTGGTTTCTTCGAAACGATTCAAAAAATCTAAAGTTTTGTGTAGGAACAATTGTGGCTATTGCAGCAATTGTTATAAGATATCGAACAAGGAGATTATAATAGCAATTCCTAACATATAATATGCGTATTCGTCACCGCCTAGCTCCCGCCCAACATCCGCACCATCCCTAGCGCAACTATTATTTTCCTTCGACCCGCTTATAAAAGTTCCCTTGTCTTTGCGAAAAGCAAATCCAATCACTTTTAACGGGGTAAGTTTTCGGACTCGATTTGATTTTCCTATGTCTGCTCGTTTGTAAAAACAAACTCCTGCATCCAAAGTCAAATCAAATCGAGTCCGAAAACCTCAGGAAAATAATTTCCGTTCGCTCGAAAAATCGACACGAAAACACGCAAATACAGCCTATTGGTTACAATGATTATGTAAATAAAAACGTGTTAAGGTTATAGTATTAAATAACCTAACATGAACGAAACAGATAAGCCAAAGACAACATCTATACGGTTTGAGCCGTACGACATTCAAACCAATTACGAAGAGGTTAAAGCCCTTCACGAAAAAGGGATGCCAGTTGAAGAGGCAATTAAGCATCTAAAAATTAAGAGTAAGTTTCGGCCTCTATAATTTTTCGTTGTTCATCAGTAACCCCATCAATTAATACTTCCTTTAAAGGGTGAAATTCATCAATTATAGAAAAACTAATTGTTGCGTCATTGGCGTTATTCTTAATAGCGCAATCATAAACCTTGTTTATGTGTTCTTTTAAAATAGCCATCTTCGCTACCTGCTCCATGCTGCTTCCTGAAAAGCAAATATTGTCAACGGACGAATATATTTCGCCGTTGTAATCATAAATTACCGTTATCATTTCTTAGTATAGTTTATAACACCGAGTAAGCCTTCGAAAACTGCTCGGTGTTTGTTTACCACAATATAGAAAAAACAACGCTTAGTTTGCCCTTGTGGGGCAACGTCCCTGCTCAGCTACTTTAACATAATGCAATCCATTATAGGACAAGAAAGGCTCTTTTTATTTCTTTTAAAGCGGCTTTCATGCCCCATAATTAGACATTATCGTTAAATAGCCCATCACACCTACATGGCTGCATAGTTTGAAAAGCTTTGTTTGAAGATGTTGGGATTTCGCTTAGGTTTGATGAATGGAAATAAAGCGCGAACGTTTTTCAGATGACGAAATAATTGATAAAGTTTTAGGTCAATATTACGATGGTAAAAATCATTCTCATAACCTACAAGATGTTATTGATGATATGATTGGGTTAACCGTAAAGGTGACCGAATTAGAATACAAGCACATTGAAGATTTAATGTTAATGAACGGTTTATTTACTGACACAGAAATAAAACCTGATAGGCTTTATAAAATTTCCACTCTTGGTAAAAAGATTCAAAGTAAAAAAGGTTGGTTGAGATGTTTGAAAAGAGAAAAGATTCAAAGACCATTTCTTTTATTTGACATATTCTCAAAGCCGTTTACGTTCCTTATTCTTTTGGTAACCATCATTTGGAACATATGTACCTCAAGAACCAATATACAATGCCAACAACAGTTAAAACAAACCACAGACTCAACAAAACAAGTCCTACAGGACTTGGATTTAAGGTATAAGACGAATATTGAAAAGACAGAACAGTTGCAGATAAAAGTAGACTCTCTGGCAAAGAGTGATACAACCTCGAAAGGACGTTAGGTAAATCCGCTGACTACCTTTCTGCCAACAAATGTTTTAGGTGCTATCCCTCGCCCATCCCCTTCACGAGCCTTAGCGCAACTATTATTTTCCTTCGCCCCACTTATAAAAGCTCCTTTATCCTTGCGAAAAGCAAGTCTAAACGCTTTTAACGAGGGGAAAGTTTTCGGGCTGTTGCTTTTCAAGTAAATCCACTTTGCTCATTCGTGAAAAACTCATTCCGCAATTTGTGTCTTTAATGAAAAGCAACAGCCCGAAAACACGAAGGAAAATAATTTGCAAACTGCACGAAAAAACTACACGCCTGTTTGCTTACTAGCAATGCTTAAAATAAAAACGGACACCTTTCGATGCCCGTTCAATACTACAACTTAGTGATAAGTGCAGCAATAAGATTGATTAAAGACGGTATTAATGTCCTCCAATCAAAATTTTCCTTCTTTCTCATGATGGTGAGTTTTAGAAGTAATTGAAGATTCGGGATGTTCAAAGCTACACCGAAAATTAGCAACCAATTAAAACGAAAGTAGTACGTCTTCAAAATCGCCTACTTTTTGTTCACCTTGCATTAAAGCCGCAAGTAGCAATTGCAATCTAGCCTCATAGTTTCCGCTATGGGGCTTTGCTGTAAATATACAAATTCTATTCGCTCAGTTTGCCCGTATGGGGCAATGTCATTCACTCAGCTATCTTAACATAACGCAATACATTATAGGACAAAAGGGGCTGCGAAATAAGGGTAAAATGCGAAAGAATCGAATTTCCGAACGTCGTCCTATAATTGGACACTATGTTAAGTAGCCCATCACACCTGTGGGCCTGCATGATGTTGAGAATTTAGTCAAATTAGGTTTTTAAGTTTAGCTACGCTCTCACTACATTTTAACTCCAAGCAAGAAAATAATTCACAAACCGTAGCATCACATTCAAACATTGTTTCGATTTGGACATATGTCAATTCATACTTTAAAAAAGTAAAATTCTTCGTTTTTGAAGCATTTTTGCCGTTTTCTAACCATAAAAGCAGTTTTTAGCTCATTTTCAACACATTACATTTTTACCCTACTTATCCGGCCATCTACCAAACCGGGTCCACCATTTAGCCAATTAGAGTTCGCAAAGGCCCGATGTTGGGGCTACTTTTGTCCTGTTCAAGATACACAGCTATGAGCAAACCAAACGCGCTTAATTCAAAAACTAAAAAAAATGAAAACAAGCTGTTGTCATTCGAAAAAAATTCACGTACAAAAAGAGTACGTACTATGCATGAATGAAGAATGCGAGAATTTCATGTTGCCGACTGTGTCAAAGGCATCATCAAAATTAGTTAATACTGTGTTCGCATTATCCTTCTTCATATTCTTCCTGGTCTCGTTCAACGACTTCTCCTATAATGGTAAGGTGACTGCATCTAGTCTAACAAAAACATCTGTAAAAGATATTTTACCATTAAGTGAAGAAAATCTCCGCCGTGAACTGGATTCCAATCACATTATTTGCCAGGAACAAGTATTTGCACAAATTATGATTGAGTCAGGTCACTTGAACTCATATCTGGCTAAACGTGCAAACAATTTATTGGGAATGCGTTTTCCTTTTAAACGAAAAACGTCTGCAATTGGAATCTTTCTACCTGAATCAAACCTTGTCATCAAAGGAACTCAGGAAGAATTAAAAAAGTACCGTACACAAAATCATTATGCTGTGTATGCGAACTGGCAAGATTGTGTTAAAGATTACAAGTACTGGCAGGATCAGTCTTTCAAATTGACAGAAAGATACTTATCATTTTTAGGTGAAAATTATGCTGAGGATCCATTGTACATTGCCAAGATCAAACAACTTTCAAAATAACACACCCTTACAGACCAACGCAAAAAAAAAGTGCAGACCGCAAGGACTGCACTTTTTTCTTTTTAAAACAAATCAGATCAACCCCAATTTACTACATAAAACACCCAGCTTAACGCTAAAATGATCCACAGAAAAGCAAATACGGCAGCGCCGCCTTTGCCGAAATAAGTAAACCAAAGTCCTTTTTTTGCTTCTTGACCGGAATGATGATTTTGCGACATTGTTCTTGTTATTTGGTTGGCAAATATGATAAAATAATATGAATCATCGACTGATTTTGCCAATTTTTTATGTTTTTTTAACGGTCATTTTTCAGGGATGTTTCCATTTAGAGCCTTTAAATAGCGATGCACATAATCAACCATCATCTTTCGTTTATACTGCATAATGTATCTGGGATGTGCTAATGGAACAATTCTATCAAAAAAATGATGCTCTTCATTCAGCTTTTTCAAAAACTTAAAGTTTTCACCTTCGCCCAGACAAAAAGCTTCCGATCTATCGATCCCAAAACTAAGTTGATCTTTCAATGATTGAACAATGTACTCGTTCAGTACTTCGCAAAGTTTTTTGTCGTCGTAATAATTAATGTTCTTTCCATCCTTAATGAACCCAATCGGACTTACTGCTGTCACATAAAACTTTCTATAGAAAAGCTCAGGTCCTCCAAAATCATGAATGACTTTAAAAACAAAATCACTTGATAGTTCGGCGCGTTTGACAAAGGAGTTTTTAATTTCAAGAACTTTCTCAAGTTTTATTGGATCTACAAAAGAAATTCCTGTAATACCGGCACCAAAACGACCCGGGTTAATTCCGAGGATCATCTTTCTTGAGAGACGATCGTTATAATATTTATCAAAGAATAATTTATTGACTTTTAAAACTTCCGGATTTTCAAACGGCAATAAACACGATATCCCATTCGGTAATTTAGACTGAATTTTTAAATCCTTCAGAAATTCAAATGCAGCTTTTCCAAAATTTTTCATTTAACCCAATCAATACCTTTCTTCAATTGACCAAGTGTTTGTTGTTCCGGACTATCTAATTCAACTTTAAAATTATATTCCCAAGCCGCCAAATTTGGTAAACTCATCAAAATAGATTCTGTTCGGCCATCAGTTTCTAATCCAAACTTCGTTCCTCTGTCATACACAAGATTAAATTCAACATAACGACCACGACGAAGCAATTGCCATTGTTTTTCATTGTCAGTAAATACAGATGAACGATTTCTCTTCATCAGTTCAGTATAGATCGGTAAAAAGGAATCACCGATTTCCTGGACAAATTTCCATCTATCTTCCAAAGAATATTTCTCACTAGATTTTAACTGATCAAAGAAAATTCCTCCAATTCCACGAGTTTCCTGCCTGTGCTTAATAAAAAAATAATTATCAGCCCACTTTTTAAACTCAGGATAATATTCCAAATCATGTTTGTCACATGCAACTTTCAATTGCTGATGGAAAAACTCTCCATCTTTCTGCTTAACATAATGTGGTGTCAAATCGATACCGCCACCAAACCAGGCAATTCCACCGGACATTTCAAAGTATCGAACATTCATATGAATGATCGGTACATGTGGATTACTTGGATGAATTACTATCGAAACACCGGTTGCAAAAAACTGGGCATTTTCATCTGCTTTCAATTGATTGATCAGAAACTCCGGAGCTTTTCCAAAAACAGCAGAAAAATTTACTCCACCTTTTTCAATTACATTACCATTTTGAATGATACGTGTACGACCACCACCGCCTTGAACGCGATCCCATTGATCTTCTTTAAAAACACCTTTCCCATCTGCCTCTTCCAGACCTGAACAAATACGGTCCTGTAACCCCTTAAACCACTCTGAAATAACTTCTTTACCGATGGGCATTGCTATTTTTTTATTTTCGTAAAATAATCGATTTGATCATCTTTCGTTGGCTGAAAGACATGAATTACTTTGTTTTCTTTGGCTTCGCTTTCAATTTTGTATTCAGAAAAAATCCCCTCCACTTCAATTGTCTTTCCTGAAGAAATAAATTTTTTCCCATACTTTAAAAGATTCTTGCCTGCAAAAAGCATAGCGTCATATCCTTGGAAAGCAGCTTCAGATGGTTCACCATTGTACTTTTCACGAAAATACTTTCTAAAACTTTCGACTATCGCACTATTGTAATTAACAAATCCGGAACTGAAAATATAAACATTGCACTGATCAATTAAATTCTGATCAATAGTTTCAAAATATTGCCAGGTTGGCAAACCGGCTACCGTGATAGTGTTCTCAGAAATACGTTCTTTCAATCCACTTAAAATTGCAGAAACGATATCTTCGTTTGATGAGGATATGAAAATGACATTGTTCTTTGTTTTCGATAAACTATCAACTAATGCGGTTACGCCCCCTTTTGCAAAATCAAGATATAGGATCTTTCCGCCTCCTCCTTTTTTCCAGCCTTCCTTAAAAGCACTTGACCTTTCATTCTCCTTTGCCTGAGTAGATTTCAGGGTTATTGCAACAGCCCCTGGAAAGTACTTTGCATTGAAATAACCCATCTCTTCACATTGGCTTAAAGAAGATGGAAACATTGCGACAGAATTCTTTGATTCTCTTATGACCTCCGTGGTATTAATTCCACATGACAGTAATCGGATGTTTTTCGTATCACAATAATGAGTAAGGAACTTCAGAACATTTCCATTTTCATTTGTGATTACAACATCGGGTGAATGAATTTTAAGTTTGCTATTTAATTTTACAGAGTCCTGTTCAGAATCCAAAATAAATATTTGCGACTTTAAGCCATCACTTTTCAATAGTTCAGCACTTCTTGTCGCTCCTTCAATAAAGGACAAACTATTTTGAATTTCCCTTTCAATTGCTTCTTCAACATATGACGAATCCAACAAAGTTGAATCTTGTAAATATATTTTATGAAGGTTTAATGTTGCAATTATTGCGATCTTATACGTATTTTTCTCAGGATTCTTCTCAAGCTCTTCTTCCAGTACACCTTCAGATTTATTTTCTTTATTCAACCACGAGTAAGCAGGAATCCACAACTTCGTTTTTGCTTTAAGTCCTTGTTGATTCACGTCCTTATTAAATTCCAAAATCTCTTCCTGTGGAATATGGAATTTCTGAGAAATACTAAACAACGTTTCTCCTTTCTCTACTTTATAGATGTAGAATTTTCTAGAATTCAAAAATCGTACATCAGCTGTATCTTTTTTGGTCAAAGTCTGACTGTAGGAGAACTGAGTTAACAAAACTCCTATCAGAAATAATATTATTTTAATTGCTCGCACTTCTATAAGATTATTAATATTGAACTTATTATTCCCATTCAATTGTAGCCGGAGGCTTTGAACTGATATCGTAAACAACTCTATTGACCCCTTTCACTTTATTGATAATGTCGTTAGATACTTTTGCAAGAAATGCATGCGGCAAATGGCACCAATCTGCAGTCATGCCATCAACCGATTGAACTGCGCGAAGAACAACTGCTTTTTCGTAAGTTCTTTCATCTCCCATTACGCCTACCGACTGAACAGGAAGAAGGATCACCCCTGCTTGCCATACATCGTTGTACAATCCTTCACTTTTAAGTAATGAAATAAATATTTCATCTGCTTGCTGAACAATGTCAACTTTTTCAGGTGTAATATCTCCTAATATTCTAATAGCAAGTCCTGGCCCGGGGAATGGATGACGGTTTAAGATCAAGGGATCAATGTTTAATTGTCTGCCAACAGAACGCACTTCATCTTTAAATAGTGTATTTAGTGGCTCTACGACTTTCAACTTCATTTTGTCCGGTAAACCACCAACGTTATGATGCGATTTAATGGTAGCACTTGGTCCCTTTACACTCACCGATTCAATTATATCCGGATATATTGTTCCTTGAGCTAACCATTTTACATTGGTGATACGATGTGCTTCTTCATCGAAAACATCTATAAATACTTTTCCAATCGCCTTTCTCTTTTCTTCAGGATCGGAGAGTCCTTTTAATGCACTATAAAATTTTGATTTTGCATCGACACCTTTAATGTTCAATCCCATGTGCCGATACGATTCCAGAACCTGTTCAAATTCATTTCGCCGAAGGAGTCCGTTATCGACAAAGATGCAATGAAGATTTTTACCAATTGCCCGATGCAAGAGTATTGCAGCAACGCTGCTATCAACTCCACCAGACAAACCTAATACAACCACATCATTTTGCAATTTCGATTTCAAATTGTCGATCGTTTCATTAACAAAAGCTGCAGGAGTCCAGTCTTGACGGCATTTACAAATCGTTACAATAAAATTTTCAAGCAGTTTTTTTCCATCCGATGAATGTGTTACTTCAGGATGAAATTGAATACCATAGGTACTTTCGTTTTCAATTTTAAAAGCAGCAACCTTTACATCAGAAGTTTGTGCAATTATTTTGAATTCAGCAGGGATCTTTGCGATGGTATCGCCATGCGACATCCAAACGGTACTGTTCAAGGGAATGCTTTCAAAAAGTTCATTTTTCTCTATTGCTACAAGATGCGCTCTTCCATATTCTCTGATCTTTGAAGGCAGAACTTCTCCCCCATTTTTGAAAGCCAGAAGTTGTGCTCCATAACAGACCCCTAAAACGGGTACTTTCCCACGAATCGCATCAATGTCCATTTCAGGATGATTGTCATCACGGACAGAAGAAGGGCTACCGGAGATGATAACACCACAAACATCAGGGGTCAAAGCCGGAAAGTGATGAAATGGATGAATTTCGCAATAAACGTTCAATTCCCGGATTCGACGAGCGATTAATTGAGTGTATTGCGAACCAAAGTCAGCAATTAGAATTTTCTGATGCATGGGCAAAAATATTGTTAATTTTTGTGATAATTGAATCCAATTTTTACCAAATGAGATATTTTATTCAATTCCCTTTGCCAATTGTTAACAAGAAGTTGATTTCAACACAAATTGTATGCTGACATGAATCATCATCGAATTTATCAACCGTATGAAATTAGATAATTTTTAAAAAAAAGGACGTTTAAGGGAGTTATCAAACTTAAATTGTTTATTTCCAACTTCGTGATTTTCAATTATTCATAGTAACCACAAATTCCGATTCTTCTTTTGCAACCGAAGTCTAAGAAGAAGGGTATTAAAGTTTCTAAAACGATATGAAATGATATTAAATACTACTACGAAGCAATTATCTTTTACAATAGTTTTTCTATTGTCCGTTGTTATAAGAACATTTGGAATTCCCAGACCTGATCATGTTGTGATTTGTGTTATGGAAAATCATGCATATCAACAAGTGATTGGTTCTACTGCAGCGCCTTATATAAATCACCTATCAACTATAGGTGCGAACATGGTAGAATACTATGGCTTGACACATCCATCACAGCCAAATTATATCATGTTGTTTTCAGGCGACAATCAAGGTGAAACGACAAACAATGTTCCGGTAGGTACTCCATTTTCTACTCCGAATTTAGGTGCATCTTTATTGAATTCCGGCTTTACGTTTGCCGGATATTCTGAAGATCTTCCGGCAATTGGATCACTCGTTGATGTCTCAGGATTATACGCTCGGAAACACAGTCCTTGGGTACATTGGCAAGGAACAGGCACCAATCAAATTCCTGCATCCTGTAATTTGACGTTAGATAATTTTCCAACTGATTATAATCTGTTACCGGATGTTTCATTTGTTATTCCGAATCTGAATAATGCTATGCATGATGGCACTGATCCGGGTCGGATTGAACTAGGAGATCGTTTTATCTATGATTACTTGTCACCATATGTTACCTGGGCAATGAACAACAATAGTTTATTGATCGTACTTTTTGA
>Ga0138256_10005781_pt1 | contig 13087 bp, 11 predicted proteins | sample KNB2016incub_MG_FD_105486 | JGI IMG/M metagenome (GOLD analysis project Ga0138256, IMG submission 105486) | Active sludge microbial communities from wastewater in Klosterneuburg, Austria - KNB2014incub_MG | ecosystem: Engineered > WWTP > Activated sludge > Unclassified | place: Austria...
CAGCACCTGCCCGGTGATGCTGGCCACCGTGGGCAGGGCGTCGAAATAGGGCACGTCGCTGTCGGTGCCGTGCTGCAGCAGCAGGCCGAGCAGCGGCCAGGCCGCCAGCGTGGCGGCGGCGGCCAGGCCACGCTGGCGCGCCGTCATGTGGCGCACGACCAGGGGCGCGCTGCCGTCGACGGTGCCGCGCAGCCATTGCCACCAGCCCCAAAGGGCGATGATCACGAAGAACAGCTGCAGCGAGGCTTCACCGTACAGCCGGCTGTCGGCGAACAACAGCGCGTAGAGCAGCGAACTGGCGATGGCCAGCGGCCAGGCCACCGGATTGACGCGCATGTTGGCCGCCACCATGGCCAGCGCCAGCACGAAGGCCACGATCTCCAGCCACGTGACCGGACTGCCCCAGGCCGTGAAGGCCGGCACCAGCAGCGGGCGGGCGGCTTGCAGCAGTGCGTCGAGCACCGCGTCAGGCCGCGGTCATCTGCGCGCGCTGACCTGGACGAGGATCTCGTCGGGCCGCACCATGCCGAGTTCCGCGCGCGCCTTTTCCTCGACCATCTCCAGGCCTTCCTTCAGGTCGCTCACCTCGGCCGCCACGCTGACGTTGCGCTCGCGTGCCGCGTCGTTGACCGCCTGCTGTTCCACCAGCTGCTTGCGCAGGCTCATCACGTAGGGCATGTTGCCCTTGCCGAACCAGAGGTCGGCATGCACCAGCGCGAGCAGCGCGGCGATGAGCAGCGTGGGCCAGCGCCGCATGCTCAACCAAGGTTGTAGAACGCCGAGCGGCCCGGGTAGCTGGCCACGTCGCCCAGATCTTCCTCGATGCGCAGCAGCTGGTTGTACTTGGCGATGCGGTCGCTGCGGCTCAAGCTGCCGGTCTTGATCTGCCCGGCATTGCTGCCCACGGCGATATCGGCGATGGTGCTGTCCTCGGTCTCGCCGCTGCGGTGGCTGATGACGTTGGTCCAGCCGGCGCGCTTGGCCATCTCGATGGCGGCGAAGGTCTCGCTCAGCGTGCCGATCTGGTTGATCTTGATGAGGATCGAATTGGCCACGCCCTCGCGGATGCCGCGCTCCAGGATCTTCGTGTTGGTGACGAAGAGGTCGTCGCCGACCAGCTGCACCTTCCTGCCCAGGCGTTCGTACAGGAGCTTCCAGCCGTCCCAGTCGCCCTCGTGCATGCCGTCCTCGATGCTCACGATGGGGTACTTGCCGACCCAGGTGGCGAGGATGTCGGTCCACTCGGTGGCGCTGAGCTGCAGGCCTTCACCTTCCAGGTGGTACTTGCCATCCTTGTAGAACTCGCTGGCCGCGCAGTCCAGGCCGATGGCGACCTGCTCGCCGGGCTTGTAGCCGGCCTTCTCGATGGCCTCCAGGATCATCTGGATTGCCGCCTCATGGCTGGCGACGCTGGGCGCGAAGCCGCCCTCGTCGCCCACCGCCGTGCTCATGCCCTTGTCGTGGATGATCTTCTTCAGCGCATGGAAGGTCTCGGCGCCATAGCGCACCGCCTCGCGGAAGGTCGGCGCCCCCACCGGGATGATCATGAACTCCTGCAGGTCCAGCGTATTGTTGGCATGCGCGCCACCGTTGATGACGTTCATCATCGGCACCGGCAACTGCATGCGGCCCATGCCGCCGAAATAGCGGTACAGCGGCAGACCGGATTCTTCCGCCGCCGCGCGTGCCACGGCCATGCTCACCGCCAGCATGGCGTTGGCGCCGAGGCGGCTCTTGTTCTCGGTGCCGTCCAGGTCGATCAGCGTCTTGTCCAGGAAGGCCTGTTCGCTGGCGTCCAGGCCCAGCACCGATTCGCTGATCTCGGTATTGATGTGCTCCACCGCGCGCAGCACGCCCTTGCCGCCGTAGCGGGCCTTGTCGCCGTCGCGCAGTTCGATCGCCTCGCGGCTGCCGGTGGAGGCACCGCTGGGCACGGCGGCGCGGCCCATGGTGCCGCTTTCCAGCAGCACGTCGCATTCGACGGTGGGGTTGCCGCGGCTGTCGAGGATTTCGCGGCCGACGATGTCGACGATGGCGCTCATGATGTTCCTTGAAGTTGGGATGGGGGGCTCAGACCGGGGCGGGCACGCCCTCGACCAGGACCATGTTGAAATATTCGGTGGCACCGGCGCGCTTGCTGCGCACCTGGCGGTAGGTCTCGCTGTCGTAGAAGGCCTTGGCCTGCTCGTAGCTCGGGAAGCGCAGCACGGCCACGCGGTGCGGCTGCCAGTCGCCTTCCAGCGTTTCGTGGCGGCCGCCGCGCACCAGATATTCGCCGCCCGCGGCCTTCACCGCGGCGGGTGCAGCAGCCATGTACTGCTTGTACCGTTCGGGGTCGCTGATATTCATCTCGACGATCAGGTACGCGGCGGGCATGGCGGTCTCCACGAGAGTCAGCAGCTGAAATCGTTCTCGAGCAGCGGCTGCGCCTTGACGACGCGGTCCAGCGCCAGCAGCTGTTCCAGCAAGGCTTTCATGTGCTTCAGCGGCACGGCATTCGGACCGTCGCTCAGGGCATGGGCCGGGTCCGGGTGGGTCTCCATGAAGACCCCGGCCACGCCCACGGCGATGGCCGCGCGCGCCAGCACCGGCACGAATTCGCGCTGGCCGCCGGAGCTGGTGCCCTGGCCGCCGGGCAGCTGCACGCTGTGCGTGGCGTCGAAGACCACCGGCGCGCCGGTCTCGCGCATGATGGCCAGGCTGCGCATGTCGGAGACGAGGTTGTTGTAGCCGAAGCTGACGCCGCGCTCGCAGGCCATGAACACGTCTTCGGGCAGGCCCTTCTCGCGCGCCGCGGCGCGCGCCTTGTCGACCACGTTCTTCATGTCGTGTGGCGCCAGGAACTGGCCCTTCTTGATATTCACCGGCTTGCCGCTCTGAGCCACGGCGCGGATGAAGTCGGTCTGCCGGCACAGGAAGGCCGGCGTCTGCAGCACGTCCACCACCGCGGCCACGGCAGGCACCTCGGCCTCGCTGTGCACGTCGGTGAGGATGGGCACGCCCAGTTCGCGCCGCACCTTGGCCAGGATCTCCAGCCCGCGCTCCATGCCGGGGCCGCGGAAGGTGCTGCCGCTGCTGCGGTTGGCCTTGTCGTAGCTGCTCTTGAAGATGAGGGGGATACCCAGCGCCGAGGTCATTTCCTTCAGCCGCCCGGCCACGTCCATCTGTAGTTGTTCGCTCTCGACGACGCACGGGCCGGCGATCAGGAAGAAGCGTCGGTCCAGGCCGACCTCGAATTCACACAGCTTCATCGTCGGCCTTTCAGAGTGCGCCGAGCACGGCGCCCACGGCTTCGGTGCCGTCCAGGCGCTGGCGCTGGTGGTCCAGCGCGGCCCTGACGTAGCTCGAGAACAGCGGGTGCCCGCCCCAGGGCGTGCTCTTGAACTCGGGGTGGAATTGCACGCCCATGAACCAGGGGTGCGTCGCCGTTGGCAGCTCGACGATCTCGGTGAGCTGCTCACGCTGCGTCAGCGCGCTGATCACCAGTCCCGCCTGCTGCAGCCTTTCGAGGTAGTGCACGTTGGCCTCGTAGCGGTGGCGGTGGCGTTCAGTGACCACCGGGCCGTAGATGCGGTGGGCCAGCGTGCCGGGCTTGACGTCGGAGCTCTGAGCGCCCAGCCGCATGGTGCCGCCCAGGTCGGAACTCGCGCTGCGCTTCTGGATGCTGCCATCGCTGTCCTGCCATTCCTCGATGAGCGCGATGACCGGGTGTTCGCAATGGGGCTCGAACTCCGTGCTGTTGGCGCCTTCCAGCCCGGCCACATGGCGCGCATATTCGATCGTCGCCACCTGCATGCCCAGGCAGATGCCCAGGTAAGGGATGCCGTGCTCGCGCGCGTACTGCGCAGCCACGATCTTGCCCTCGATGCCGCGTTTGCCGAAGCCGCCCGGCACCAGGATGGCGTCGAGCTGCGCCAGCTGAGCGGCGGTTTCGGGGGTCAGTGTCTCGGCGTCGATGTAGCCGATCTCCACGCGGGCGTGGTTCTGGATGCCGGCGTGGCGCAGCGCCTCGTTGAGCGACTTGTAGCTGTCGGAGAGATCGGTGTACTTGCCGCACATGCCGATCTTCACGGTGCTCTGCGGATGTTCGACCTCGTGCACCAGCGTGTCCCAGCGCTTCAGGTCGGCCGGCCGCGTGAGCAGCTGCAGCTTCATGCAGATGAGTTCGTCCAGCCCTTGTTCGTGCAGCAGGCGCGGCACCTTGTAGATGGTGTCCACGTCCCACATGCTGATCACGCCGTGCGGCAGCACGTTGGTGAACAGGCTGATCTTGTCGCGCTCGTCGTCGGGCACCGGGCGGTCGGCGCGGCACAGCAGCACGTCGGGCTGGATGCCGATCTCGCGCAGCTTCTGCACCGTGTGCTGCGTCGGCTTGGTCTTCAGCTCGCCGGCGGCGGCGATCCACGGCACGTAGGTCAGGTGCACGAACGCGGTGTTGGTGGGGCCCAGGCGCAGGCTCATCTGGCGCACCGCCTCCAGGAAGGGCAGGCTCTCGATGTCGCCCACGGTGCCGCCGATCTCGACGATGGCCACGTCGACCTCGGCCGCGCCGCGCTTGACGAATTCCTGGATCTCGTTGGTGACGTGCGGGATCACCTGCACCGTCTTGCCCAGGTAGTCGCCGCGGCGCTCCTTCTCGAGCACGCTCTTGTAGATCTGGCCGGCGGTGAAATTGTTGCTGCGCTTCATGCGCGTGGTGATGAAGCGCTCGTAGTGGCCGAGGTCGAGGTCGGTCTCGGCGCCATCGTCGGTGACGAAGACCTCGCCGTGCTGGAACGGGCTCATGGTGCCCGGATCGACATTGAGATACGGGTCCAGCTTGATGAGGGTGACCTTGAGGCCGCGCGATTCGAGGATCGCTGCCAGGGAGGCCGCCGCGATGCCCTTGCCGAGGGAGGACACCACACCGCCGGTGACGAAGACGAACTTGGTCATTGCGTGCGGCACCCGTTGCTGACGAGTACCGTGGTGGAAACTTGAAGTATATCGGTGGGGGTCGGGCGCCCCGCCGCAGGGGTGTCGGTTTTTCGGTGGGCGGTCGGCGGGGCCGGCGGCGGATGTCAGCCCGGTGAAGCCCGGCTGCGCTAGCATCGCGCTCGCTTGCACCAGGTGCCTGCCGCTTGTGTCCCAGGCGGCGGGTTGAACGGGAAACCGGTGAGCGGCGGTCGGCCCACGATCGCTGCGATTCCGGTGCTGCCCCCGCAACGGTCAGCGAGGAGCGTGCCGCACGACACGCCACTGGGCCCCGGGATCGTCTCCAAGGGCCTGGGAAGGCGCGGCAAGCCTCCGGCAGGGGTCACACCCCAAGCCGGCACTCGCGAGCCCGGATACCGGCCCGGTGCATGGGAAGCCGGTATTGCGGCGGGCAATGCCTGGGTGGCTGCGGGCCGGGCAAGGCTGCAGCGGGGCCTGGGCGCGAATGCCTCTTGCGAGACCGGCGATGCAACGCTGGGCCGCACGGGGTGTGCGGCTGGAGGCCCGAGGTGATCTCTTCCCTTCGCCGCCGCGCTTGCTGCGCGGCTTTCGTTTGTCTTTTTGCCCTCGTCGGCGTGGCCGTTGCGCAGACGCCGCCGGAAATCGTCGTCACCGGTTCGCGCGAACCCCTGGCGCCCGAGCGGCTGGCCGCCGACGTGGTGGTGATCGGCGCCGAGACCCTGCGCGCCACCACCGCCGACTCGCTGGCCGACCTGCTGCGCCGCGAGGCCGGCGTGCAGATCTCGCGCAGCGGCGGCCCCGGGCAGAGCACGGGGCTGTTCATCCGCGGCACCTCGTCGCAGCAGTCGGTGGTCCTGGTGGACGGCGTGCGCGTGGGTTCGGCGACGCTGGGCTTCGCGGCGCTGGAGGCCTTGAGCCTGGCCACGGCCGAGCGCGTCGAGGTGCTGCGCGGGCCGGGTTCCAGCCTGTACGGCGCCGACGCCGTGGGCGGCGTGGTGCAGATCGTCACGCCGCGCGGCGGCGGCGACAACCGCTTCACGGGTCGCGCGGCCATCGGCGGCTACGGCAGCAGCGAGTGGTCGGTCGGTTTCGGCGGCGGCGCCGGCGCGCTGGACCTGGCCGGCGCGCTGTCCAGCGAGCGCAGCGACGGCGTCTCGGCGCTGCGCCCCGGCGACGCCTTCGGCAACTACAACCCCGACGACGACGGCTACAGGCTCGACACCGCGCAGCTGCGCCTGGGCCTGGCGCCCGCCGCCGGCCACCGCTTGGGCCTCATGCTGCTGCGCTCGCGGCTGGACTCGCAATACGACGGCAGCGAATTCCTGCCGCCGAACTATGCGCAGGATGCGTCGGCGGACTTCCGTCGCAAGCTGGACACCGAGGTCGCCGCCCTGGACTGGCGCGGCACGCTGGCACCTGGCCTCGTGGCCACGGCGCGCGCTTCGCGCAGCGTCGACGATTCGCTGGACGGCGGCAGCGTGAGGGAACGCTTCCGCACCGAACGCGAGCAGATCGCCGCGCAACTGGCCTGGCAAACGGGCGTATTGGGCCAGTTCGTGGCGGCCATCGAGCACGACGACGACCGGGCCCAGGCCACCCCCTACACCGCCGACGTGCGCCGCCGCAACACCGCGGGGGTGCTGGAACTGACCGGCAGCGCTGCTGCGTGGTCGTGGCAGGGCGACCTGCGGCGGGACGACAGTTCCGACTTCGGCCGCGTCACCACCGGCCGCCTGGGCGGTGGCTGGCGCTGGGCGCCAGGCTGGAAGTTGCGTGCCCTGGCCGGCACCACCTTCCGCGCGCCCAGCTTCAACGACCTCTACTACCCCGGCTACGGCGTGCCCACGCTTCAGCCCGAGCGCGGGCGCAGCATCGAGGCCGGTGTGTCGTGGCAAACCGGTGCCAGCGAGGCTTCGGCCACCGTCTACCGCAACCGGGTGAGCGACCTCATCGGCTACGAGCCCGACCGCAGTCGCTGCCCGGCCGACCCGGCCTACGACTTCGGCTGCGCGGCCAATGTGAAGAGTGCCACGCTGCAGGGCGTCACGCTGGCGGCCGCGCAGCGCGCCGGCCTGCTGGTGCTGAAGGCGCAATACGACTGGCTCGACGCCAGCGACGACACCACCGGCGAGCCGCTGCCGCGCCGCGCCGAGCACCAGGGCACGCTGGGCGCCGAGGGGACGGCCGGTGCGTGGACCTGGGCCGCCAGCGTGCTGCATGTCGGTTCGCGGCCCGACGGCGGCAAGCAGCTCGCAGCGGAAACCACGCTGGACCTGTCCGCCACCTGGCGCATCGCCGGACCCTGGTCGCTGCAGGCCAAGCTGCTGAATGCCACCGACGAAGACCGCGAACCCGTGCGCGACTATCAGGGTCTGGGCCGCCAGGCCTGGCTGGTGCTGCGCTATGCGCCGAATTGAACGCCGGCGGCCACGGATGAGACTCCTGCGCCGGCCTTTCGTGTTGCTGGGCCTGCTGGGCACGGGCGTGGCCGTGGCGACCGCAGCGCCGGTGCAGGTCACCGACGACCGCGGCCGCGAGCTCACGCTCGCGGCGCCGCCGCAGCGCATCGTGTCGCTGCTGCCGTCGCTGACCGAAACGGTGTGCGAACTGCAGGCTTGCACCCGGCTCGTCGGTACCGACCGCTTTTCCAACTGGCCGGCCGCGGTGAGCGCGCTGCCCAAGCTGGGCGGACTGGAAGACTCTCAGATCGAGCGCATCGTCTCGCTCAAACCCGACCTCGTGCTGGCGGCGGTCTCGGCGCGCGCCATCGAACGCCTGGAGGCGCTGGGCCTGCCGGTGCTGGCGCTGGAGCCGCGCAACGGCGCCGAGACGCGGCGCGTCATCGAGCGCGTGGCCCTGGCTCTCGGTGAGCCGGCGGCAGGCGCGGCGCTGGTGGCGCGCATCGAGGCCCGCATGGTGGCGGCCGCGGCCCGCGTGCCGCCGGGCTTGCGCGGTCGCACGGTGTATTTCGAGGTCGCCGCCAACCCCTATGCGGCCGGCGCGGCGTCTTTCGTGGGTGAATTGCTGGCGCGGCTGCAGCTCGTCAATATCGTGCCCGCATCGATGGGACCGTTTCCGCAGCTGAACCCCGAATTCGTGCTGCGTGCCCAGCCCGCGGTGATCATGGCCACGGCCCCCGCGGTGGCCGAGATGCCGCACCGCCCGGGCTGGAAATCATTGCTGGCGCTGCAGCGCGGGCAGGTCTGCGGCTTCGACGCCGGTGCCTACGATACCCTGGTGCGCCCCGGCCCACGGCTGGGCGACGCCGCCGAGGCCATCGCCGACTGCCTGGTCCGACTGGGTACCATGCCGCCATGAATCGGGCGCCATCCGCTCGCACGGCCGCCCCGGCCGCGGTGCCGCCGGCAAGCCGCGCCATGGACCGCGTCGGCACGCCGCTCGGTCTGGCCGCGGCCTTGGCTGCGGCGGCGCTCTTGCTGCTGGGGTTGGGGCTGGCGGCGGGGTCGCAGGGCTGGTCCTTCGCCTGGGGCGAAGAGGCTGATCTGATCGCCGCCATCCGCGCCCCGCGCAGTCTGGGTGCCTTGCTCGCCGGCGCGCTGCTGGGCCTGGCGGGTGCCATCGCACAAGGCCTGTTCCGCAACCCGCTGGCCGACCCCTACCTGCTGGGATCGGCCGCGGGCGCCGGCCTGGGCGTGGTGCTGGTGCTGGCCGCCGGCGGTCTGCTCGGCGCCAGCCTGGGTCTGGCGGCGACCGGTCTGCTGCTGCGCCTGGGCCTGGTCGGCGCGGCCTTCGGCGGTGCGCTGGTCGGCATGGCGCTGACCCTGGTGCTGGCGCGCGGCGCCGGGCGGCCGATGGTGCTGCTGCTCGCCGGTGTGGTGGTGGGTGTGCTGCTGACGGCCTTGTCGGACCTGGTGATCCTGCTCTCGCCCGAGGCCTTGCGCGGCAAGCAGGTGTTTATGCTCGGCAGCACCAGCTTCTTCGGCTGGCCCAGCGTGGCGGTGCTGGCGGCGGCCCTGGTGCTGGTGCTGCCGCCGGCGGTGAAGCTGTCGCGCGCGCTCGACGCCCTGGTGCTGGGCGAGGCGAGCGCGGCCAGCCTGGGCCTGCCGCTGCCGCGCCTGCGCCTGGCGCTGGTGGCGCTGATGGCGCTGGCCACCGGCACCGCGGTGGCGCAGGCTGGGCTGGTGGCCTTCGTCGGGCTGGTGGCACCGCACCTGGTGCGGCGGCTGGTGGTGACTCGGCATGGTGTGCTGCTGGCCTTGTCGGCGCTGGCCGGCGGTGTGTTGTTGCTGGCGGCCGATATCGCCGCGCGCAGCGTGATCGCGCCGCAGGAGCTGCCGGTGGGCGTGCTCACCGCCGTCTTCGGCGGCGGCTACCTGCTGCTGCTGTTGCGGCAGCGGCTGGCGCGCTGAAGGCGCGGCAGTGCAGTCCGACGCGATTCCGCCGCTGCAGGCCGAAGGGCTGACGCTGCGCCTGGGCGGCCGGCGTGTCGTCGATGCGGTCTCGCTGGTCTTGCGCAGCGGCGAATGGGTGGCGCTGGTCGGTCCCAACGGCGCCGGCAAGAGCACGCTGCTGCAGTTGCTGGCCGGCTTGCGCGATGCCGACGGCGGCAGCGTGCGTCTGGGCGGCCGTGCGCTGCAGGAGTGGCCGGGGCGCGAGCGTGCACAGCGGCTGGCCTGGTTGTCGCAGCAAGGCGAGGCCGACGGCGATATCGCGGCGCGCGACGTCGTGCGACTGGGGCGGCTGCCGCGGCACGGCCTGTTCGGCGCGCCCGATGCCGGCGACGAAATCGCGGTCAGCGCCGCCATGGCCGAAACGGCCTGCGCCGAACTTGCCGCACGCCGGCTGAGCGAGCTGTCCGGCGGCGAGCGCCAGCGCGTGCTGCTGGCGCGCGCGCTGGCCGTGGGTTCGCCGCTGTTGCTGCTGGACGAACCCACCACCCACCTGGACGCGCCGCACCAGCGTGCCCTGCTGCGCAGCCTGGCGGCGCGCGCGCGCAGCGGTTCGGCAGTGCTCTCGGTGCTGCACGACGTGACGCTGGCGCTGGCCGCCGACCGGGTGCTGGTCATGGACCAGGGCCGGCTGGTGGCCGATGGGGCGCCGGCCGACGCTGCCCTGCGCGCCGCCCTGGTGGCGGTGTTCGGTGCCGCCTTCAGCGTCGAGCGCGTCGTCTCGCCGACGGGGCCGCGCTGGGTGGCACTGCCGACGCTGTGACCCGGACTCGATGCCGAGCCCGTGAACGCCGCCCCGGCCGGCGTTCGAGTCTGCGCTGGGCGTACCACCGCACCCGCACCATCGCCGCGCCCGGCCGCGGGGGTGCCGCATGCACCGCGATGGCGCCATACTGCGCGCTGATTCCACAGCTCATCCGACAGGAGCCCCCATGCCCGCACCGCTGCGCGACGTGCCCCAGGAAGGCATCGAGCTGATCAAGAGCTTCGAAGGCATCCCCGACGGCGACCCCAGCTCCGTGAACCTGGACGCCTACCTCGACCCCGTGGGCATCTGGACCATCGGTTGGGGTCACGCCATCACCTACCAGGGCGTGTTCCTGCGCGGACCGCAGAACAAGGGCATTGCGCGCGCGCTGTATCCGGGCGGCATCACCATCGAGCAAGCCGAGATGCTGCTGCGCGGCGAACTCGTCAATTTCGCGCGCGACGTGCTGCGCCTGGCCAAGGTGCCGCTGGACGACGGCCAGTTTGCGGCACTGGTGAGCTTTGCCTTCAACTGCGGCTCGGGCAACCTGGCCAGTTCGACGCTGCTGCGCAAGCTGAACCAGGGCGACTACGCGGGCGCGGCCGACCAGTTCCTGGCTTGGAACAAGGCGCGCAAGAACGGCGTGCTGGTCGAACTGCCGGGGCTGACGCGGCGTCGCCGCGCCGAGCGCGCGCTGTTCCTGGGCGAGGACTGGCGCGCCGTTTCGGCGCTGCGCACCCGGGGTGGTTTGCCGGCGGCCCGGACGATGGCACCGGAACGTCCCGAGCCGCCGCCAGGCCAGGACGACGGCTCGTTGACCGCGGCTGAAGCGGCGAAGAAGCCGCGCCGCGCGCCCAAGGCAGCCAGCAAGACGCCGGACCTGGCAGCAACGGAGCCAGCCAGTGCGCGAGCCAAGAAGCCAACCAAGCAGCCAGCCGAGAAGCCAGCCAGGAAGGTGGTCGAAAAGGCGGTCGATGAAGAGCCGCGCGCTGCGGCCGCGGAGCCCGCTAAGCCACGCGCCCGAACCACCACACCGAAAGCGCCGCCGAAAGCACCGCCAGCATTGCGCCCAGCGCCGCGAACAAAGCGCTGATCTCGGTTTCCTTGCGCTCCACGACCATGCGCGAGCCCAGGTTCTCGTACACCTTCGTCAGGTCTTCGGCGGTACCGGCATAGAAATATTCGCCCAGCGTCAGCGCCGAGATGCTCTTCAGCGTGTCGTCGTCGAGCCGCACGCGCATGCTCCAGCCTTCGAAGCCGATGATCTCGCCCGCCGTCGTGCCGATGCCGACGGTATAGACACGGATGCCGCGCTCGGCGGCCATCTTTGCGGCATCCATCGGATCGGGGCCGGTGGTGCGCTGGCCGTCGGTGAGCATGATGACAGCCGCCGAACTGTAGGAACCCGCCGGCACGGGCGTGAAGGCCTTGTCTTCCTTCTTGCCGATGGGCTGGCCGGGAAAGTTGCGCTGGCCGGTGACGTGCTGGATCTCGATACCGTCGTCGGGAAACAGCGTGGCCAGCGAAAGGATGATGCCGCTGCCGGTGGCCGTGCCGCGCTGCAGCTGAAAGCGGTCGATGGCGGCCAGGATGTCGTCGCGGCTGGTGGTGGGCGCCTGCACCACGGCGGCAGTGCCGGCGAAGGACACCACGCCCACCTTCACCTCGCGCGGCAGCTTGTTGACGAAGGCCTTGGCCGCTTCCTGCGAAGCCACCAGACGGTTCGGCTTCACGTCTTCGGCGCGCATGCTGCCCGAGACGTCCATGGCCAGGATGATGGTGCGCTCGGCCAGCGGCAGCGTGATCGTGGCGGTGGGCCTTGCGGTGGCCATCAGCAGGGCGCTCACGGCCAGCAGCATCAGCAGCGGCGGAACGTGGCGTCGCCAGCCCGGCCCCTTGCCCAGCGCGAGCTTGGCCACGTTCACGCTGGCCACGCGCACCGTGCTCCTGCGCTTGCGCGCCAGCAGCCACAGGTAGAGCAGTACCAGCAGCGGCAGCAGCAGCAGCAGCCACAGCATCGAGGGCCAGACGAAACTCATGGGCGGGCCCCGGCCGGCGCGCCGGCTCCCGTTCCCGCAGTCGTGGGTCGCGCACGCTGCATGGCCGCAGGAAATCGGCGTGGCGTCTTCAGCCGCGCGCGGTGGCGGCGCAGGTCGGCAAAGCGCATCAGCGCGTCCAGCAGGTCATCGTCGGTGGCCAGTTCCAGCATGTCGGCGCCGCTGCGCGATAGGCTCTCCATGAGCGCCGCCTCCTGTTCCTGGGCAATGGCTTCATAACGCGCGCGAAAAGCCGGGTCGGCAGCATCGACGAAGACCTGTTCGCCGGTCTCGGCGTCCTCGATCGTGACCAGGCCCACGTCGGGCAAGGCCATTTCCATGGGGTCGAACAGGCGCACCGCCACCACGTCGTGGCGCCGCGCCAGGCGCGCCAGCGCGTCTTCCCAGCCGGGCTGGCTGATGAAGTCGCTGACCACGAAGACGAGCGAACCGCGCTTGATGGTGTTCTCGGCGCCGAGCAGCAACTCGGCCAGCGAGGTGCCGGCACTTCCGCCTGCACCCTGCGCAGCGCGCGGCCGCGGCTGGCGCATGCGCTGCAGCAGCTCCAGCACGTGCAGGCGCGAACCGCGTGGCGGCAGCATGGTGTCCACGCGCGTGCCGTAGAGCAGGGCACCGACGCGGTTGCCGTGGCGGGTCATGACCCGCGCGAGTGCCGCCACGAAGCCGGCCGAGACGGCCAGCTTGGTGACGTCGGCGGAGCCGAAGTCCACGCTGCCCGACAGGTCCAGCAGGAACCAGGCCGTGAGGTCGCGGTCTTCCAGGAACTGCCGCACGTAGGGTTGCTGCATGCGCGCGGTGACGTTCCAGTCGATATGGCGCACGTCGTCGTGGTGCTGGTATTCGCGCAGGTCGGCCAGGTCGACGCCGCCGCCGCGCCACAGCGTGCGCCAGTCGCCCTGCAGCAGGCCGTCCAGCCGCCGCAGCACCGTCCATTCCAG
>Ga0138256_10005782_pt1 | contig 13086 bp, 10 predicted proteins | sample KNB2016incub_MG_FD_105486 | JGI IMG/M metagenome (GOLD analysis project Ga0138256, IMG submission 105486) | Active sludge microbial communities from wastewater in Klosterneuburg, Austria - KNB2014incub_MG | ecosystem: Engineered > WWTP > Activated sludge > Unclassified | place: Austria...
CGGCAGCTCGCTCACCCGGCCGAGCACCGGCAGCCCGCCGAGCTCCGCCGGCATGGCCTCGTCTTCGTCGGCGACGTAGCCTGCCACGCGATAGCCCCAGAAGCGGTGTCCGAGGATCGACGCCGCGATCGAGCGCGCCCCTTCGTTGGCGCCGACGATCAGCACCGTTCGATAGTTGAAGCCGTGCGCGCGGACGTAGCGCGAGCTGATGCGCAGGGCGAGCTTCTCCGACAGCAGGAGCGCGCCGGTGAGGAAGGCGAACAGCGCGATCCAGATTCGGCTCAAGCGATCGTCGTCGAGCAGCCGTTCGTCGAGGCGGAAGGCCCAGACGATGAGCAGGAAGAGGATGGACGCGGTGACGGTGATGCGGACGATCGCCGCGGCCTCGTCGAGCACCGGCACCGTGCGGTGCGAGCGGTAGCGCCCCGAAGACCACAGCAGCAGCGACCAGAGCAGGAGCGCGAGCGGCAGCAGCGGCAGGTAGCGCTCGACCGGATAGAGAGCCCCCGGAATCCAGCGCGAGCCGAGCGCCGGCAGGAGATGACTGCGCAGGGCGTGGGCGAGGAAGAACGCCGCCGAGATGAGGGCGAGATCGAGCAGGAAGACGAGGGTGGCGATGAGGCGGGCTTGCTGCTTAAGCATCGGGCGGGCCGGGATTCTAGTCTAGCCGATCCCGGCGCCGGGTCTGGCCGCCGTGGTGGCGCCAGCGGCCGCCCGCAGGAGGTCCGCGTACTGGTCGGCGATGGTCTCCCAGTTGTAGCGCTCGGCCGCGCGGGCGGCGGCGGCGAGCCCGCGCCGCCGGGCCTCGTCGGGATCGGTACGCAGCTTCTCGAGCAGCGCCGCGAGCGTCGCGGGAGCGTCAGCGCGGAAATAGAGCGCGGTGTCGCCGGCGACTTCGCGGTTCTCCGGCGTGTCGTTGACCACCAGGCAGTTGCCGTAGCCCATCGCCTCGACGAGCGCGGGGTGCGTGCCGCCGACCTCGGTGGCGTGGATGTAGACCAGGGCGTGCGAAAGCAACTGACGATAGCCGCGACCGTAGATCGGTCCGGGAAAGCGCACCCGCGGGTCGGCGGTCGGGCGGAACGAAGCGATGTAGTCGTTGGCATAGGGCGCCCCGCCGACCATCAGCAGCGGCACTTCGCCGCCGACGCGCGCGAACGCCGCGATCACGCGGTGCGGGTTGTTCTCCGGCTCGAAACGCGAAACGTAGAGGAAGTAACCGCGCTTCTCGACGCCCAGCCGCCGGAGGACTCCGCTCTGCCAGAGCGGCCGCGCGTCGACGCCGTAGGTCACGATCTCGGAAGGCGCGGCGTAGCGTTCGACATAGTGCGCCCGGATCACTTCGGCATCGGTCACCAGGCGGTCCGGCAGGACACAGGCCAGGCGCTCCGAGAGCGCGAAGACGGCGCGTCCGAAGGCGCCCCACTTGGCGCGCCGCTTCTCGATGCCGTCCACGTTGAGCAGGGTGGGAGTGCCGGCAGCCGAAAGCAGTGGCAGGAAGAGGGCGTTGGCGGAGTTCACGACCAGCGCCGCGTCGAAACGCTCGCCGGCGGCGTGCAGGCAGGAGAGCAGGGTATGCACGGGCGTGTCGAGGTGCTTGGTACGCAGCGTCGGCAGGTGCACGAGTCGCGCGCCGCGGAAGGAGGCACGGCGCAAGGGAGGCCGGGTGCCGGAACGGCCGCCGATGCGGTCGCCGGGGCGGGGCGGCGACGTGCGGCAGTAGACGGTGACCTCGAAGCCGCGCGCGACCAGGCGCGGCGCGAGCTCGGTGAAGAGCGTCTCGTAGCCGCCGTAGCGCCCGGGGATGCCGCGCGAGCCGACCAGCGCCACTCGCAGTCGGCTCACAGCGGCTCCGCCGAGCGCAGGAACCAGCGGCCGATGGCGCGCGCCGGCACCGTTCGCCGCTGCTGCACGAGACGCCGGTGCCGGGCGAGCTCGCGCCGGCGCTGCCAGAGCCAGGCGTAGGCCGGCAGCGAGGTGCGTTCGCGCAGCAGCACCCAGGCGAGCGCGGCCAAGTCGCGCGTCAGCGTGGCGGGAAGTGTCCACAGGAAATTCGCCGCGGTCTGGTGGTCGATGCGCAGCAGGTAGCGGTTCTTGAGGGAGTGCAGATTCACTGCCGGCGGCAGCGCAGACCGGCGTTCGGGGAGCACACGCCGGCGGTGGGTTGCGACCGCCGCCGGCTCGTAGAGGATCTCCCAGCCGCGCTCGCGCAAACGGAAGGCGAGCTCGGCGTCTTCGCGGAAGGAGTGATAGCGCTCGTCGAAAATCTCGCCGGCGAGGGCGACGTCGTCGAGCGCCGCGCGCCGCCACAGGGTCGCGGCGCCGGTGGCGCCGAAGACGCGCTCGGCGGCAGCGTACTGGCCGCCGTCAGGTTCGCCGGAGCCGCGATCGAAGTGCCGCCAGGTCCAGGAGAGCCGCATGCCGCAGGCGTCGAGCTGGGGCAACGGCGCAGGCGTCCCGGCGGAGGCCGGCGGCAGCTCGCGGACCAGCCTGCCGGTCACCGCGGCGACGCGCGCGAAGCGCGGTTCCTCGAGTCGCGCGACGAGCGGCGCCAGGAAGCCGGGCGCCGGACGCGCGTCGGCGTTGAGCGTGAGCAGGTAGGGAGCGGTCGAGAGCGCCACTGCGCGGTTCATCCCGCCGGCGAAGCCGCGGTTGTCGGCGAGCGGCTCGAGGGTCGTGGGGATCGACGCCGGGGCCGACCGGCGGGCCTCGGCGACGCTGGCGTCGGTGCTCGCGCAGTCGACGATGACGAGCTCGCTCGGCGACGGCGCGAGCGCGCCGACGGCGGCGAGTCCGCCTGGGAGGTCGCCGGCGGAGTTGTAGGTGACCATGAGAATCGCGACCGGCAGCGGTCTCACGCTGCCGACTCCCCTGGCTTCCGAGGCTCTCTGGGCCAGCCCGCGAGGCTGCCGCGGGCTACCGCGAGCAAGGCTTGCGCGGCCTGCGTGCGCGTAGCGGCGCGCGTCGGCAGGCGGAGCGGCAGCAGCAGCAGACGCAAGAGCGCGGCCGGCCCGGCGAGGGCGCGGAAGGCGATGGCCCAGGCGTGCCCGTGGTGTTTGTCGAGATAGCGGCAGAGATTGCGGTCGTAGGCGGCGAGGAACGCGCCGTAGCCCAGGGCGCCGACGGAGCTCCCCTGGCGATGCCGGCAGAGGGCCTCCGGCAGGTAGAGCAACGGCTGGCCGCGATCCGCCAGCCGGCGAGCGAGATCGACGTCCTCGAACCAGGCCGGATAGAAGGCCTCGTCGAAGCCGCCGAGCGCTTCGAAGACGCTGCGGCGGAGGGCGAGAGCGGCCGCCGCCGGCTGCTCGATCGCTGCGCCGGCGGCGGGTTCGGCCGCCGCAGCGGCACCGGGATTCCAGAACAGCGCATGGGCGAGGAGGGCGAGCGGAGTCGGCAACCGGCGCAGCTGCCAGTCGGCCTGCGGCGCGCCGTCGAAGCCGACCAACCGCGGCACCAGACCGGCGGCCTGCGGCCAGGTCGCGAAACCGGCGCAGAGAGCGGCGAGGGCGTCCGCTGCCGGTCGGGCGTCGGGATTGAGGAAGAAGAGCAGGTCGGCGCCGGCAGCCTGCGCGCCGAAGTTGGAGCCTCCGCCAAAGCCGAGATTCCTGCCCGGCACGAGGAGGCGGATGTTGCCGCTGCTGCGCGGCTGCGCTCGGGAGGCTTCGACCGACTCCAGCCGCACCGCGAGGTCGCCTTCCTGATCCACCAGGACGAGCTCGAAGCGCCGGTCGTCCGGCCACTCCGAGACGAGCTCGGCCACATCGTCGGCCGCGCGCCAGGCGACGACGATGGTCGAGAGCTCCGGTCGCGTCACGTCGTCGAGCCTATCCGGAAGCGCTCGGCAGCCGCGAGCGCGCGTCCGCCGGCGGCCGCGGCGGGCGGGGCGAAGGCGGCCAGTCGCGGCACGGCGGCGGCCCAGCCGGCGACGATTCCCGCTCCGCGCGCGACGTCGAGGCGCAGCCCGGCGCGCACGAGGTCGCGCGCGTCGCGGCCGACGATCGTCGGCAGCGTGGCTGCGAAGCGGCTGCCGAGCAGCCGCCGCAGCACCCATAGCCGGTTGCGGTGGATCGCACGCCAGCGCCGCAGCGGCGCACGCCCAGTGGTCGCCTGCCCTGCATGGCGGGCGAGCGCGGCGGGCGCGCACCAGCTCTCCCACTCGGCTTCGCGCAGGCGGACCGCGAGCTCGACGTCCTCGTAGTAGCTGCCGAAGCGCTCGTCGAAGAAGCTGGCGTCGACTGCGGCGACGGCGGCGAGGGCTGCCCGCCGGTAGAGCGCTGCGGTCGCCGAGACGCCGAAGAGCTCGAAGGCGGGCGCGCTCTTCGCCGGCGGTGTGCTGCCGCCGCCGACCTGTACGGCCTGCCAGGATCGATTCCACTCCAGACCGCAGCCCTCGACCAGCTGCGGCCGGGCGAGCTCGAGGTGCACGCCCTGTACAGCTGCGGCCCGCGGCCGGTGGGCGAGCTCTTCGGCGAGCGCCGCGAGCCAGCCCGGCTCGACGACGAGATCGTCGTTGACGATTGCGACGAAGGCGCTCTCGGTGTCAGCCGCCGCCAGACCCACGTTGGCAGCGACGGCGAATCCGACCGGCTGCGGCAGACGGACGAGGAGCTCGCGCGCGCCCGCGAGCTTCGGTGCCGGCGCCGGACCCTGCTGCACCCAGACGAGCTCGGCGTTTTGCCCGGCGAGCTCGCGCCGCAGGGCCGCGAGCATCTCCGCCTGCCAGGGGGAGCGCCCGAGTGACGGCACGATGGCGCTGATCACCGGCTTCACTTCCAGGTGACCTCGGCGCGATCGAGCACGACGAAGCTCCGTCCTGCACCCGGCGGCCCGGTAGCGCGGAAGCGCAGCGCCTCGCCGGAGGCCAGTGGGAAAGGTTCGGTGGTGAGGGTCGTCCACGGCAGCGGCGCGTCGCCGGCGATCTCCGCCGGCGCGAGCGGCAACGTGACCACCAGCCGATCGCCGGCGCGGACCTCGAGCGCCAGAGGCGCCAGCTGCGTCGCCGCTGACAGCAGGCGAATCGCCAGGCGGCAGGTCGCGCCGGCCGGAATCGGCCGAGCTGCCACCTCGCTGTTCCTGCTCAACGCCCAGCCGCCGTCGAAGCGTGTGCGGTCGACCGTCCAACGCTCGGGAAAGAGCGCCCCGCCGCGATGCTCGACCCAGGCGTCTTCGAACTCGATGCGCGCTGTCGGCAGGCGCGCGGCGGTGAGCAGGAGGGAGCACCAGGCGAGCAGCAGGCAGAGCGCTGCGAGCGGCCACACGAGGCGCGAACCGCGGCGCGCCCTCGGACGGAGTCGTCCGCCGCCCATGCCGCCCATGCCGCCCGTACCGCGGAACCGGGCGATTGCCAGCACCGCGAGCGTGACGAGCGCCGGCACGATCCAGGTGGCCGGCCGCGGGCGCACCATCGACGGCAGCAGGCGGACCAGGTCGACTGCCAGCTCGCTCGCGAGCTCGTCGACGAGGCGACTGGAGCCGTTCGCCAGACTGTAGGCCCACGCGGGGTGCACCAGGTAGACGAGGGCGAGCGCCGCGGTGAGGGCACCGAGCACGGCGCAGAGCCAGCGCACTCCTGCCGGCGGGCGCCGCTCGCCAAACAGCGCCGGCAGGAGGAGCGCGAACGCCGGCAGCAGCACGACGCCATAGCGGAAGGGCGGCGACCAGCCGCCGTACCACTCCCGGCGCATGCCGATGAGCAGCACGTAGGGCAGGAGCGCGGCGAACTCGGGCAGGGGCGCCGACACGAGAGTGCGCCAGGGTGCACCCGGCGCGCGCGCGCCGAGCCTGGTGGCGAGCGCTGGCAGCAGCAGAAGCCAGATCGGGGCGAGGGCGAACAGGCCGAAGGCGAGGTCGAAGAAGAGGCCGAGGTCGCCGCGCAGCTGGTCGGCGAACGGGATGGCGAAGATCGCCAGATCGTCGCCGCCGTACATGCGTAGCGGATTGCCAAAGCGCCAGAGGTTCCAGCAGCCGAGCGCGACGAGAGTCACCGCGGCGAGCAGCAGCAGCTCTCGCCGCCTCCGCCGGGCGCCACGCAGGCGCACCAGGGCGAGCATGCCGAGTGGCAAGGCGAGGGCGAGGAAGCGCAGCTTGAGGAGTGGCAGGGCGACGAGCGGCAGGGCCAGGGCGAGCAACTCCGCCCGACTCGCCCCGCCTCCGGTGGCGGTCTTGCCCGCGGGGTCCAGTCGCGCGAGCGAACGCAGCACCAGCGCGACCAGCAGGGCCGCGGGGACCTCCACCCAGAACTGGCCGGCATAGAGCAGGAGGGGCGGGGCGAAGGCGAGGATCATCCAGGCGGCGAGAAGGCCGCGCCGGCGGTCTGGAAAGCGCGCCCGCGCCGCGCCGAGACCGGCGGCTGCTGCTGCTGCGGCGAGCGCCAGCATGCCCAGCTGTGCGCCGAACGGTCCGGCGAGGCGGTAGAGCGGCGCCAACGCGAGCGGCAGAAGGGCGCTGTGGCGCGAGTAGATCTCGCCGTCGGGTCCAATGGGGTCGCCCGGCTGTGGCGCCACCGGCACGGAGGTGAAACTCCGCCAGGCTTCGGCGCGATAGTCGTCGGCGAGATCGACGTCGCCGTCCTCGGCCAGACTGTGCGCGAGCAGCAAGTAGTAGGGCTCGTCGCCGTCGGGCGCGCGCGCCGTCGTCGTCCACGGCCAGGCGAAGAGATAGAGCGCCAGCGGCAGAGCGAAAAACGGCCAGAGGCTGGCGGTCGCCACGGCGCGATACAGGCGCACGGCGAGTCGCAGCGTGCGCGCGCCAGCGAGCGCGAGGCCGGCGGCGGCGACGAGCGCAGACGAGCCGGCGAGGCCGAGCGCGAAGTGCTGCAGGGCGAGGACGATCCAGCCGCCCCAGAGCGCGAGCTCCAGGGTGGAAGGGCGACCGGCAGCCGCGGCGCGGCCGACCGAAGCGAACAGCGCGGCGACGACCGGCAGCACCACCACCATGCCGCGCACACCGCCGAGCGGCAGTGCCGGCAACAGCGCTGCGAGCGTGAAGCTCGCCGCGCAGCCGGCGAGGACCTCATAGGCGGTGCGCCTCATCGCTCGGTCGCCACCAGGAAGATGGCGAGGGTAGTCGCCCCGGGCAGCTCGGCGCTGCGCTCGATGCGCAGCCTATGGCCGGCGCGCGGTCCGGGCAGCGCGATGCGGGCGCGGGTGGTCTGGCCGAGAAACCGCCCGCCGCCCGGGATCCAGGAGATCCAGGCGGCCGGAGCCGGGCAGGCGAGCCGTGCCGCGACGTCGGGCCGGCCGGCCGCCCACTCGGCGCTGTCCCGTCCGGCGACCAGCTGCGAGCTCCACCGAGCGCCTGGCGAAGCTGGAGCCGCGTTGTTCTCCGGGAGCTCTTCGAACACGACCGTAGCGAAGGGTCGATCGCAGGCGAGGTCGTCGCCATGGGTGAGGTAGGAGTCGATGACCAGGGAGCGGACTCGAGCGCCGTTGAGCTTGGCCTCGAAGACCGGTGCCTCGGGCGTCAGCACAACAGCGCGCTCGCTGAGCGGAGTCTCGACCACCGGACGGTCGAGCGCCGCGAGAGCGCCGGCGAGGGTTGCGACCGGCGCCGTGCGCAACCACGGAAAGCTACCGGCGAGCATCGTCGCGGCGCCGAAGAGAAAGAGGGCGCGGCGCGCGAGACACGCCGTCGTGCCCGAGGCGAGGCTGGCGACCGAGGCAGCGGTGGCGAAGGCGAGCAGCGTCCACCAGGGCTCCGCGGCGAGCTGCGGCGCGGCGAGCAGGAGGAGCGCGGCCGCCAGGCCGGCGCCTGGTCGCCCGACGGCAGCGAGGCGCGTGGCGATAGCTGCCGCTACCCCTGGCAGAAGTGCGAGCAGCACCAGCGTCGCGGTCGAAAGGCCGTCGAGGAACAGGCGATGGCCATGCAACACGAAGGCCGTGGCCAGAGCGAGCGCGCCGGCGGTGCGCAGCCCGGGCGCCGGGCGTGGCGTGAGAGCGAGGGCGGCGAGCACGGCGACGGAAAGCGCGAGGACGGCAGCGACGGCCACCGGGCGCAGCCCGCCCGACCGCGGCAGCGCGGCGATGAGCGCAGTCGTCGCCACGGCGAGCGCGGCGTGGGTGGCGCCGCGCGCCGTCGGGAGAAAGGCCAGCGGCGTGAAGACGGCGGCGGCCCAGAAGGAGAGAAAGAGCGTCTCCGCGGCCGCCACCCGACCGCCGCCGACGGTCAGGCCGAGGGAGGCGGCGAGCAGCATCGCCGCCGGTAGAGCTGCGGGTAGCGCGGCCGCCAGCCAGGAGCGAGCGCTGTGGCCGCCCGGCATGGGGAGTTTCCGCGCGTCGCCAGCGCCCTTCGGGGGCGAGCTCATGCCGGGTCGAGGAGGCGGTCGGGGAACATGGGGTGGCGGTCCTCGCGCGATCCTAGCCTTTCGTCGTGCGAGCGGCTGCGAAACGCGCGATCTGACGGAGTCTACGAGCGGGAAGTCAGGGCCGTTGATAAGCTTGCGCCATCATGTTGTCGCGCGACCTGCTGAGAACCGACCCCGAGAAAGTCCGTCGTGCCTTCGTCGACCGCGGCCAGGGCCCGGCGACGCTGGACGAGTGGCAACGCCTCGACGCCGAGCGTCGGGGAGCCGTGACCGAAGTCGACGAGCTCAAGCGCCGGCGCAACGAGGCCAGTCGCGAAGTCGGCGCGCTGAAGAGCAAGGGGGGCGACGCCTCCGGGCTGATGGCCGAGGTCGGCGGCATCAAGAGCCGGCTCGAGACGCTCGAGACCGCCCTCGCGACCCTCGACGAACAGTTGGCGGCGCTCGAGTTCCGCTTTCCGAATCTGCCCGATGCTTCGGTGCCGGTCGGCACGGACGAGACCGCGAACCGTGTCGAGCGCACGGTCGGCACGCCACGCGTGTTCGACTTCGAGCCCAAGCCGCATTGGGACCTCGGCACCGACCTCGGCATCCTCGACTTCGAACGCGGCGCCAAGGTCACCGGCGCGCGCTTCACGGTCTACTACGGCGCCGCAGCGCGCCTCGAGCGGGCTCTCATCTCCTTCATGCTCGACCTGCACACCACGCGGCACGGCTATCGCGAGGTGCTGCCGCCGTTCATCGTCAACCGCGACAGTCTGGTCGGCACCGGGCAGCTCCCGAAGTTCGAGCAGGACCTCTTCCATCTCGAGGGCACGAGCTACTACCTCGTACCGACGGCCGAGGTGCCGCTCACCAATCTGCACCGCGAAGAGGTGCTCGACGAGGCGCTCCTGCCGCTGCGCTACACCGCCTACACGCCCTGTTTCCGCAGCGAAGCGGGCTCCTACGGCAAGGACGTGCGCGGTCTCATCCGCCAGCACCAGTTCAACAAGGTCGAGCTCGTTCAGCTGGCCTCGCCGGAGACCAGCTTCGCCCAGCTCGAAGAGATGACCTCGCACGCCGAGCGCGTGCTGCAGCTGCTCGAGCTGCCGTATCGCGTGATCTGCCTGTCGACCGGCGACATGGGCTTCTCGGCGACCAAGACCTACGACCTCGAGGTCTGGCTGCCGTCGCAGAAGACCTACCGCGAGATCTCCTCGTGCTCGAACTGCGGCGACTTCCAGGCGCGGCGCGCCAATCTGCGCTGCCGCAGCGAAGGCGGCAAGCCCCGGCACCTGCACACCCTGAACGGCTCCGGCCTCGCCGTCGGCCGCACCCTGGTGGCGATTCTCGAGAACTACCAGCAGGCCGACGGCTCGATCGCCATTCCCGAGAAGCTCCGCCCCTACCTCCCCGGTCTGGACCGCATCGTCAAGGAAGGCTGAGCAGCCTTCCGGTTCGCTGTGGCGCCGCGAGAGTCGTCGATTCGGTAGACTGCCCAGCGACAGGACCGTCCGGATTGCCTGTATCGCAAGGCGGGCGACCGAGGAGATCGCGAGACGTACTTTGGGTACGTTGAGCGATCGCCGAGCGAGCCCAACGCCGCGAGACAGGCAAGACTGACGGTCCTCGAAGGAGGGGTGGCAGAGTGGTCGATCGCGACGGTCTTGAAAACCGTTGGGTCCTCACGGATCCCGGGGGTTCGAATCCCTCCCCCTCCGCCAGCTTGCCTTCTTTCTGAGCGGCGCGGGCCACACTTGTCGTCGGGCTCGCCCGGAGTCCGTTCTTTCCGGCGACGACCTACGGAGGGAACGATGCGACGACTCCTGGCGCGAAGCTGCCTACTCCTGACCCTTCCGCTGACTGCCGGAGCTTCCTACGCGCGGGCGCAAGCGGCACTGGCTGAGAACCGGTTCGACGCTGCGATTGCCCGGATTCACGACCGTTTCTGGCAGGAGATCCCCCGCGAGGAGCTCGAAGCCAGGGCCCTCCGGGCCCTCGTTCGCGAGCTCGACCCTTACGGCCGGGTGCTGGACGCCGCGGACTGGAGCTCGTTTCGGGACGAGATTTCGGCGTCGTTCGCGGGCGTCGGCGTCGTCCTCGAGCTCGACGCCGATGCCGGCCTGCCGCGCATCCAGGGCTTGATCGTCGGCTCGGCCGCGGGGGCGGCGGGAGCTCGGCGCGGGGACCGCATCGAGGCGATCGACGCGCACCCACTCGCCGGACTCCCGCTCGACGACGCCTTCCCAAGGCTGCGCGGTGAGCCGGGCACTCACGTCCGCCTCCGCCTTTCGCAGCCGGGCGGGCCGAAGCGCGAGATCGATGTCGTGCGCAAAGCCCATCACATGCCGAGCGTTCACGGCGTCGCACGCGACGAGGACGGGGACGCGAGCTACCTGCTCGAGCCGCGGAACGGGATCGGCTACCTGCGCATCGAGCACCTCGCGAAGGACTCCTGCGCGAGCGTCGCCGGTGCCCTCGCCCGGCTCGCCTCGGCGGGAGCGACCGGCCTCGTCCTCGATCTTCGCGGTAGCTACGGCGGGCTGAAATCGGCCGCTGTGCAGATCGCCGACCTCTTTCTCGCAGAAGGCCTGCTCGCGGGCAGTGAAGGGCGCCACGACTCGACGCGCGAGATCGCGGATCCGGCCGTGGCCTGGGCGGGGCCGCTGCTCGTCCTCATCGACGGCGACACCGCGTCGTCGTCCGAGTTTCTCGCCGCCGCGCTGCGCGACCACGGACGTGCCCGCTTCCTGGGCGAGCGGACATACGGCAAAGGGCGGATCCAGGAGATGTTCGAGCTCGGCGAAGGGCAGGGCGGGCTCGTCCTGACCACTAGCCGGTACGTGCGTCCGGCAGGCATTGCGGCCGACCGGCACGACCCACCGCCGGCCGGTGCCAGCGCCGGCGTGTTTCCCGACGCCGACCTCGAGATGCGCCTCGAGGGCGAAGCTCTAGCAAGCTGGCGAAAGGGCTTCGAACTCCGTGCCAGCCCCTGCCCCTTCACCCGCGAGGAGTTCGCCGCCGCCGGCCCCGACCCGCTCCTCGACCGTGCGGTGGAACTCCTCGTCGAAGCGGTGCTCGTCGAAGCGGTGCCTGGCACCGAATCCGGGGGGAGCGTGCACTGACCGAGGCGCGCACGGGGCTCGGGGCTCGTTTCGTGCAGTCGAGCCGCCGCCAGGGTGGAGCGGTCATGCTGACGGCTACGGCAGGACGAGGATCTCGGTGCCGGATCGGAAGAGGTGATGCAGGCGCTGCGCGCCGGCCGGAGCGACGACCATCGTGATCAGCGAAGGATGCTGCGGCTCTTCGCCGCGCAGCCGCTGCCAGCCGTCGCGCACCGAAGCGACCAGACGCCGGAAGAAGCTCGACTGTGGCGCCTCGGCGGTGACGTAGAGCTGCCAGCCGTTGTCGAGCGTCGCGCGATAGCTGGTGGGGATCGTGGTCTCGTCGGGCTTCTTCTTGGCCGGCGCAGCCTGGGCTCCGGCGGCCGGCGCGACCACCGGCTCCTCTTTCTCTTCCTCTTCCGAGTAGGGCCGCAGCTCGACCGGCGCGATCGTCTCGCGGTCGGTATCGCCGGGGCCCTGGGTGACCTTCCACAACGTCGGGGCGGAGAGCTCGGGGCTGTCGGAGCTGGAGAACAGCGGCTCGAACTCGAGCAGCAGGAGGTCCTCGAGCTCGACACGCTCGAGGACCATCGCCCGCGACTTGATGTCGAGATGCAGGCCCTTCGGATCGAGTACGAGGTAGATCTTCGGTTCGCGCGCCAGCGCGGTCTCGAACTCGGCGGTGCGCAGCCGCACAAGCGCCGCACCGTCGGGGGCGGCAGCGGGCTTGGCCGCCGCCTGTGCCAGGGCCCCGGCGGTGGTGGCGAGCGTCAGCGCGAAGGCGGCGCCCAGCCTAAAAGAGGTAGACACGCGCGTCCGTCGGAACCGTGTCGAAGACGAACTTGAGATCCTCGTCGCCCAGCCGGATGCAGCCGTGGGTCACCCGCTTGCCGAGCAGCGTCTTGAAGATCGTGCCGTGAATGATGTAGCCGTCGCGCATATAGAGGCCGTAGTCGCCGAGAGAGAAGTCGTCCACCCGGTCGCGCGCGTTCTTGGGCGGCAGGTAGCCCTCTTCGATGAACGCCCAGTCGGGTTTGATCCACAGCGGGTTCTTCTGCTTGCGCAGAATCTTGAACTCGCCCTGCGGGGTATCGAAAAACCACTCCCGGCCGTCGCGCGGATCGCGCAGCTTGATGCCGGAGCCGGTCGAACAGACCGCCTCGCGCAGGAGCTTGGCGCCGCGATAGACCCGCAGGCGGTTGTTGTGGGTGTCGACGACCACGTAGACGTCCTTCGGGGCGAGTGTCGCCAATCGCCCGGCCAGCTTCTCGGCCTTCGCCGCCGGATCGCCCTTGACCGTCGCCGGATCGGGCAGCTCGAGGCGGGTCGAGAACGCATGCGCGGTGTAGGCCCCGCCATAGCGCGCCAGACCCAGCGCTGTGCCGGTGCCGACGATCGCCAGGGCGAGGATCAGCGCGCCGAGCAGGCGCAGCCAGCGCCAAACGCGGCCACGTGGCCTCGGCGATGGAGCGTCGGGGCCGGGAAGTGCATGGGCGTCGGGGGGCGCCGGAGGCGTCGGATTCGAGATCACGGGGAGATCCTATCTAGAACGTGCCCACGATGGTCACAGGTGTGCCAACGCGGGAGCGCGCGAAGACCTTGTCCATGTCGCTGTCGGTGAGCGCGACGCACCCGTCCGTCCAGTCGCGGCCCTGCCCGCCGTCGCCGTGGATCTCGATCAGGCTGCCGATGCCGGCGCGC
>Ga0138256_10005783_pt1 | contig 13086 bp, 11 predicted proteins | sample KNB2016incub_MG_FD_105486 | JGI IMG/M metagenome (GOLD analysis project Ga0138256, IMG submission 105486) | Active sludge microbial communities from wastewater in Klosterneuburg, Austria - KNB2014incub_MG | ecosystem: Engineered > WWTP > Activated sludge > Unclassified | place: Austria...
GAGAGGGTTTTGTGCGCGGGTTGCGCCCCACGCGCCCAAAGTTGCTGGCGGTGGCGGTGGGTGGCAGCCCGGCAATCTTCCCGCCGATGGCTTCTGCGATGGACAAATCAACCCCATTCCGGTCACCGGCCAGCGCTAGCGCGTCAATCTCGTGCGGGTCGGTTGTTTTGAGCAGCAGCGCGCCCAGCCCCAGCATGGTGCCGCCGCCCACCGCGCTGCCCGTCACGTGATGCGCTTCGGTCTCGCGGGCGGCGACCATGGCCGTGCCAGTGCCTGCGCTCACCACCAGCCCGCGCGCGGCGCCCCCCAGCGCAAGGCCACCCAGGCCAATCGCGGTCATTTCATCCACGTGCGTTATTTTGGTTTGGCCGATGGCGCCTGGCAGGTTTTTGTGTTGCCCGCCGGTGATGGCTATTTGGCCGACCGAGGCCACATCCACCCCAATATGCGCCAAAACGCGCTCAAGTTCCATCACGCTGGCCGGGCCATGCGCGGGCACGGTGAACCGCCTGCGCTGCGCCCCGCGCTGGATGATGACATCGGTGTTTGAGAGGCCGAAGTCTACTCCGGCGGTGAGGATATTTTTTGTCATGCGAGCGCGATTATATGGGGTAAGAGTAGCGCAAGATACCCAAGCCCCAATACCCAAACATTCTCCTCATGGTAAAATTACCGCTGGTCGTGTGACCAAAATAACACATGCGTTTTGCTGGCTTAGCGATCCTGTCGCGGGAGCGATGCGAGGCCGAAGAAAAACGCAGAGGCGCCATCAAAAAGATGGCAAATAAGGAGAAAATAATATGAGCGTAGTGCCAATGAAGTCACTTCTGGAGACAGGTGTGCACTTCGGCCATCGCACCAAGCGATGGCACCCCAAAATGAAGCCGTATATCTTCACGGAGCGAAACGGCGTTCACATCATTGACCTTCAGCAAACCATCGTTTCCCTCGATGTTGCCGCCAACCTCATCCGCGATATTGTGAGCAAGGGCGGGAACGTGCTGTTTGTGGGAACAAAACGCCAGGCGCAGGAGCCAATCGCGACACAGGCCGCCCGCGCAGGCCAGCCGTACATCACCGAGCGTTTCATGGGGGGCTTGCTCACCAACTGGCGCACCATCAAAGCCCGCTTGGACCGCATGGCCGAGCTGGAGGCGATGAAGGAGCGCGGTGACCTGGAGCGCTTTACCAAGAAAGAGCAGCTTTTGCGCAATCGCGAAATTGACCGCCTGAATCGCAAGATGGGCGGTATCAAGAATTTGCGCCGCCTGCCAGATGCGCTGTTCATTGTGGATGTGAGCCGCGAATACAACGCCGTGAAGGAAGCCAATGCGTTGGGCATTCCCGTGATTGCCATGGTGGACACCAACTGTGACCCCAGCGGCGTGGATTATGTGATCCCGGCCAACGACGACGCCATTCGCGCCATCAAACTGATTGTTGAGGCGATGGCCAACGCCGCGCTGGAAGGCCTGGCGTTGCGCAAGGGCGCAGATAGCGAAGGTCTGGCCGATGCGGCCCCGGTTGGCGAGACAGCTCGCGTAGAAGAGCCGCCCGCGCTGCGCTCGTTTGACCCCGGCGTGGAGGAAGAGGCGTAATTTTAGACAGGTCTGACCGCTCAGCCGAACTTGTTTGGCCGCGGTCAGACCTGTGAGGTATACACATGGCAAGCACAGAACTGATTAAACAACTGCGCGAGATGACTGGCGCGGGAATTAACGATTGCAAGAAGGCGCTGGACGCGCATAATGGAAGCGTGGAAAAGGCCGCCGCGTGGCTCAAAGAGCAGGGGCTGGCCGCCGCGAACAAGAAGTCTGGCCGCGAGGCCAAGGAAGGCGTGATCGAGGCGTATTCTCACACCGGCGGGCGCGTGGCCGTTTTGGTTGAGGTGAACTGCGAAACCGACTTTGTGGCCCGCACCCCGGAGTTCAAGGCGATGGCGCATGACATTGCGTTGCAGGTCGTCTCGATGAACCCGAAGTACGTGAAGCGCGAGGATGTTCCGGCGGAAGTGATCGCCGAGCAGACCGAGTTCTTCAAGCAGGAAGCCATCAAAGAAGGCAAGAAGCCAGAGATTGCCGAGCGCATTGCGCAAGGGCGGCTGAACAAGTTTTACGAGGATAACTGCCTTATGGATCAGATCTTTGTCAAAGATGACAAGGTCAAGATCAGCGATTTGCTCAAAAATTCAATCGCCAAGCTGGGCGAAAACATGATGGTCAGGCGATTCGTTCGATATGAGGTCGGCGAATAGCTTACAAAAAGGGCGTTACAAGCGCCCTTTTTTATTGCCTGGAGCGCTTTAGTTTGATGGAAGACCGGAGGACGAGAGGACAGGAGACGGAAGACGGGAGACAAATAATGAGCCAGTCTCACGTCTGTCTTCCGTCCCCCGTCTTCCGTCTTAAAAACAGGAGGAAGAAATGACACAACCAATGTTTAAGCGCATTTTGCTAAAAATGGGCGGTGAATCTTTGGCCGGGCCGGGCGGGATGGGAATTCAGCCAGCTTTGGCGACCGGCGTAGCCGAAAAAGTAAAGGCCGTGCACGAGATGGGTGTGCAAGTGGCGGTGGTTTTGGGCGCAGGCAACTGGTGGCGCGGCAAAGACGGCATCGCCAACGGCATGGATCGCTCTACCGCCGACCATATTGGCATGTTGGCCACCGTGATGAACGCCCTTGCCATGCGTGACGCATTTGAGCGCGTGGGTTTGCAGGCGCGCGTGCAAACCGCCATCGAGATTAAATCGGTGGCAGAGCCATACATCCGTCTTAAAGCCATCAGCCACTTGGAAAGCGGCAAAATTGTGATTATGGGCGCCGGCACAGGCAACCCCTATTTCACCACCGACACCGCCGGCGCTTTGCGGGCGATGGAGATTGGGGCAGATGTGCTCATCAAGGCCACCAAAGTGGACGGGGTGTATGACTCTGACCCGATGAAAAACCCCAGCGCCAAAAAATTTGGGCGGCTGGATTACCGCGATGCGCTCAACATGGGCTTGTCTGTTATGGATAGCACCGCCCTCACGTTGTGCCAGGAAAACAAAATGCCCATTTTGGTGCTTAATCTTTGGGAAGAAGGCGCATTGCTCCGCGCCGTGCGTGGTGAAGCCGTTGGCACGATGATCTCCTGAAGTTTAAATAATGCGGGTTTTGGATAAGAGTAAGCCTGTCATTCTGAGGAGCGCAGCGGCGCGAAGCAAAGCTGTGCGACCCTTCGGCAAGCTCAAGGCAGGCTGAATCTCTGCAAAATTCTGGCTGAAAAAGAATGAACCAGAGATTCTTCGCTCCCTTCGGTCGCTCAGAATGATATTTTTTACTTCGTTTTGCTTATCCAAAACTCACGTTAATTATGAATTATGAGTGAGATTCATTTGTAATTCGTAATTTGTAATTCGTAATTAAAGGTTATTGTTATAATTTTCTGTCAATCCCTCATTTTTCGGGTTTTGTGATAGAAAATGATAGAGTTTGTAGGCTTATGGACAGGCTGCCAGGCCTAATATCGGAGGAATCTTATGGCAGATGAAGTAAAAGAAGTTATACGAGACGCAGATAAAGCAATGCAGGCCGCGCTGGACGCGATGGAAAATGACTTTCACACCATTCGCACTGGCCGAGCTTCGCCAGGGTTGGTAGAGAAAGTTTTGGTGGAATATTATGGTTCGCACGTCCACCTTCAGCAATTGGCTACCGTGTCGGTTCAAGAGGGTCACACGCTGGTGATTAAGCCTTTTGATGTGACGACGATTAAGGCCATTGAGAAGGGTATTCAGGCATCTGAACTGAAATTGACCCCCACCAACGATGGCAAAGTGGTGCGCTTGACCATTCCACCCATGACCGAGGAGCGCCGCCGCGAGGTGGTGAAGGTGGTGCATCGCCGCTTGGAAGAGGCAAAGGTTTCTTTGCGCAACTCTCGCCACGAGGCCATTGACATGCTCAAGGAATACGAGAGCGAGGAAATGATCACCGAGGACGAACTGAAGCGCGGCAAACAAATGGTGGAAGACACCATTCAAAAGTTCAACGCCAAGGCCGAGGAGTTGAGCGCCAAGAAAGAGAAAGAAGTGATGGAGATTTAAAGAAACGAGAAGTAAGAAATAGGAAAAATGCGCGTTGCGCCATTTCCTATTTCTTCATTTCTTATTTCTTGGAGTAACACATGGCAGTTTCGATTCCCGCCCTAAGCCAAAAGCTCACGCGACGCGCGTCTGCGCCCGTTGCGCAGCCGGTTGCGCGCCCTGTGCCGCAACACTTGGCCATCATCATGGATGGCAATGGCCGCTGGGCAAAAAGCCGAAAACTGCCGCGTGTGGCCGGGCACAAGGCTGGCACAGATAACCTGCGCCGCATCCTCAAGGCGTGCGTAAAAGAGGGCATAAAAGTCCTCACCCTCTACGCCTTCTCCACCGAGAACTGGACCCGCCCGCAAGACGAGGTGGGCGGGTTGATGAACATTCTGGAGATGGTGATTGACCGCGAGTTGGACGAATTGGACTCCAGCGGCGTGCAAATCCGGCATATTGGCCGCATAGACCGCGTGCCAGAAAATCTTCAGCAAAAAATTCGCTATGCCATTGAGCGCACCGCCCACAACGACCGCCTCATTTTGAATGTGGCGCTGGATTACGGCGGGCGCGCCGATATTGTGCAGGCGGTGCAGCATTTGATGAAAGACGGCGTTGACCCCAGCGCGGTGGACGAAGCTGCCATTGCCCGCTATCTTTCCACCGGCGACCTGCCCGACCCCGATCTCATCGTGCGCACCAGCGGCGAATACCGCATTAGCAACTTCCTGCTCTGGCAGGCCGCTTACTCCGAGCTTTACATTACCGAGACCTACTGGCCCGATTTTGACGAGAAAGAGCTGAGCAAAGCGATTGACCAGTTTGGTTCGCGCAACCGCCGTTTTGGCGGCGTGTAAAAACACAAACCTCACAAGTTGCGCAAACCTGTGAGGTTTTTTTAATTCAATGTCCTCCCAACTCCAAACGCGCGTTTTGAGCGCGGCTGTTTTGCTGGCGTTGTTTTTGCCCGCTGTTTTTGCGGGCGGCGTTTGGTTTGGCGGGCTGATGGCGCTCGCGGCGGCCATCGCCACAATTGAGCTGGCGCGGCTGGCGCGCGGCGCGGGTCACCTCACCACCCCCATTTTGCCCGTGTTGATGGCGCTCTTGGCGTTCATGGTCATCCGCTGGCCGGCCCAGGCCGCGCTTGTGCCGGGCATGCTTGCGCTTATGTTGCTTGGGCTGGGGATGTGCGTGCTTTGGCCCGCCGCAAATTCCATCACCGGCTGGGCGCTGGGCGCGGCGGGCGCCCTTTACATTGGCTTGTGCGCCGGGTATTTGGCCGCGCTGCGCGAGCTGCCCAATGGCATTTGGTGGCTGGTGATGGCGCTTGTGCCCACGTGGATTGCGGATAGCGGCGCGTATTTTGTCGGGCGACGGTTTGGTCGGCACAAGCTCGCGCCGGTCATCAGCCCCGGCAAAACATGGGAAGGATATTTGGGCGGCGTGGTTGCGGGCGCGTTGGGCGGCGCGGTGGTGGGCGCGATCTCACCGCTGGGCGTGGGTCACGGGCTGGCTTGCGGGGTGCTGGTGGGCGCGTTGGGCGTGCTGGGCGATCTGGCCGAGTCGCTGTTTAAGCGCCAGGCCAACGCCAAAGACTCCGGCCATCTCATCCCCGGCCACGGCGGCGTGTTCGACCGCATTGACTCGCTTTTGTGGGCGGGGGTAATTGTGTATTACTGGTCGCTGATTGCTGGTGGTTAGTCGCTAGTTGCTAGTTGCTGGTAAAAACCACCAGTCACTAGCAACCAGCGACTAGCAACTAAACCGTTGCGATGCACTCAATCTCAACCAGGCAGTTCTTGGGCAGTTTTGCCACTTCTACCGTTGAGCGCGCGGGCTGAGGCGCGGGGAAGTAGGTGGCGTAAATCGCGTTCATGGCCGCGAAATCGCCCATGCTTTGCAGGAACACGGTGGTCTTGACCACTTTGCTCATATCGCTGCCAGCGGCTTTGAGCACGGCGCTCAAATTCTTCAAAACCTGATGCGATTGCTCCTCCACGCCGCCTTCCACCATGTTGCCGGTTTCTGGCACAAGCGGGGTCTGCCCGGAGCAAAATACAAATCCATTGATGATGATGGCTTGCGAGTAGGGGCCGATGGCTTTTGGAGCGTGATCGGTGTGTACTGGTTGTTTCATGCGGTAATTATAAAGTGATAGTGGGTAGTGATGGTCAGAGTAAATCTACCGCATTCACTCTTAACTATCACTAACAACCATCACTAATCAGTTACTCGTATCTCAGCGCTTCAATTGGGTTGAGCTTGGCGGCGCGGGCGGCGGGGTAAACGCCAAAGATGGCGCCCACGATGATGGAGAAACCGACGGCGATCAGAACCGCATCAACCGAAACGATGGCCTGAAATTGCCCCTGCGAGACCAGCGTGACGAACTGCGCCAGCGCCCAGCCCGCCGCAATTCCAATCAGCCCGCCCAGCACAGAAAGCACGATGGATTCTATGAGGAACTGCGCCAGAATGATGCCTGGCCGGGCGCCAATGGCCTTGCGCAAGCCAATTTCGCGGGTGCGCTCGGTCACGCTCACCAGCATGATGTTCATGATGCCAATCCCGCCCACAAACAACGAGATGCCCGCCACCGCCGCCAGAAAAACGGTGATGGCCGAGGTGACCGCGCCAAACGTCGCCAAAATATCTTGCTGGCTGGCGACCGAGAAATCATCCTCGTTCTTAAATTCCACGTTGTGCCGCGCCCGCAAAACTTCGGTGGCTTGCTCAATCAGCGCGTTCACGCGGTCTTTGTTGGCCGCTTGCAGCAACACAATTCCGGCGGTGGTTTGGCCTTTGGCGTTGCGCGATGGAAACAGCCGTTCCCGCGCGGTGGTCAGCGGGATGGTGATTCGGTCGTCATCGCCGCCAATTTGGTTGCCCGCGCGTTCCTCCAGCACGCCCGCCACCCGGAAGCTCACATCGTTAATGCGGATGTCCGTGCCGGTGGGGTCGCCGCCATCTGGAAAAAGTTTTTGGTAGGCATACGAGCCAAGCAAGGCCACACGGGCGCTGCTCTGGTAATTGGCCTCGTCAAAATACGCGCCATAAATGGCCTTTTGGCCGTTTAGCAGTTGGTACGATGGCGATGTGCCGCGCACCGTGCCCGCCCATTTATTTTCGCCAGAAGTGGCTTTGGCGTTGCCGCTGACAATTGGGACAACCAGAGCCGCATCTGGCACCAGCGTTTTGTCCTCCAGCGCGGCGGCATCGTTCACCGTGAGCGAGAGCGAAAGCCCGCCCCGCGAGCCGGGCGCCCCGCCAATGAACCCAGAGCGGTTTGCGCCGCCCTTGGTGTTCACCTGCGCGGGAAAGACATACACCAAATTTGCGCCTTGCGCCTCGAACTGCGAGGTGATGAACGACTGAACGCCGTTGCCCAGCGCGACCAGCGAAATGACAGCCGCCACGCCAATGATGATGCCCAGCGTGGTGAGCACGCTGCGCAGTTTGTTGGCGGCCAGCGCCTTTAGCGCCACGCGCAAATTTTCCTTTAACACAAAGAGTATTTTACGTGGGCGGCAAAAAAAACGGCGCGGTTTCGCAGGCCTCACAGGTTTCTGCAAAGCCCAACGCCAGCGTACACGTAAAATGTTGGCGTGATGGACGAAGCGCAAAACAAAATCGCCCGCGTGTTGCGGCGCGATGACATACGCGGCAAATACCCGCGCGATTTGAACGAGGACGTGGCCCGCGCCATTGGCCGCGCCTTGCCGCCGCTGTTTGGCGGGCAAAACCCGCTGGTGGTGGTGGGATGGGATGCGCGGCTGAGTTCGCCCGCCCTGGCAGAGGCGCTCTCGCGCGGGCTGCGCGAGGCGGGCGCGCAGGTGCGCTCGCTTGGGCTGGCGAGCACGGAAATGGTGTATTTTGCCGCTGGTTTTGCCCCGGTGGATGGCGGTGTGATGGTCACGGCCTCGCACAACCCCGCCGATGAAAACGGGTTCAAAATTGTGCGGCGCGGGGCGCAACCCGTGAGCGGCGAAGAATTGGCCGCCCATCTTGGCGGTCAGAGCGCTCCGCCGAACTTGTTCGGACCCGGTCTGACCGTTTCTTCGCCCAGCAGTGAGACCACGAACGATTACGCCGAAACAGTCATTCGCCTGTCTGGCATTCGCCGCAAAAACGCAGAGAAGCTAAAAGTTGTGGCCGAGGCGGGCAACGGGGTGGGTGGGTTGGCCTTCCGCCAGGTGGCGGCGCGCTTGCCCTTTTTGGATGTGGTCTATTCCAACGAAACCCCCGATGGCCGGTTTCCCATCTGCCTGCCAAACCCGCTTGACCCCGCTTACATGAAGCTGGCCCAAGGCCGTGTGTTGGCCGATGGCGCGGCGCTGGGGCTGGCGTTTGACGGCGACGCGGATCGGGTGGGCGCGGTGGACTCCAAAGGCGAGGTCTTGAGCGCATCAGAGATTATGGCAACCCTAGCGCTCCGGCCGCTCCAAGCGACCGGGGCGCTGCCGCTACCACCGCCACCGCCCCGGGCGCTCCAAGCGACCGGGGCGCTACGTACGAAATTCATGTACAACCTGGTGATGAGCCAGCTTGTGCCGGATGTGATTGGCGAGATGGGCGGCGTGGCGGTGATGACGCCCATTGGGCACGGGCAAATCAAGGCGCGGATGCGTTTGCCGCAACACGCAGATTGTGTTTTGGCGGGCGAGCATTCCGGGCATTTCTTCTTCCGCGATTTTTTTCGCGCAGATAGCGGGATGATCGCCGCGCTGATGCTGATTGAGGCCGAGCTGCAGGCGCGTGAGCGCGGCAGAGACTTGAGCGCAGAGGTGGCAGAGTGGCGCGAGCGGTACGCCATCTTGCCAGAAAAGAATTTTGAACTGCCCGCGTCCCACCCGGGCGCGGCGCAAGATGTGATTGACGCCGTGCGCCGTCATTTTGCCGGGCGTGGCGCGGAGTTAAAACAGTACGCGCCGGGCGACCCCATCCCCAAAAGCATTTTGCGGATGGATTTTGTGGAGGAGTGGGGCAAGTGGTGGCTGTGCGCCCGGCCATCGGGCAACGAGCCGTTGTTAAGACTAAACCTTGAGATAGTTGCGAAAAATAACGCGAGGGGTAGGATGGGCCAGATCGCCGCTGAGGTGATTGGCTTGATTGAAGAAAATATTAAACATGGATGAGCTACAAAACAAAACCCTTTTGCAAAACATTGCCCGGCAGGCAATGCTGGACCGCGGGCTTCAACCGGATTTTCCGGCTGACACTTTGGCGCAACTGGCCACACTGAACACGCCCGCGGCAAAAGGCGACGCGCCCACACGCGACTTGCGTGATTTGATTTGGTGCTCAATTGACAACGACGACTCGCTGGATTTGGATCAGCTCTCTGTGGCCGTGCCGCAAGCCAACGGGACAAAAATTTTGGTGGCGGTGGCCGATGTGGACGCGCTGGTGCGCAAAGACACGCCCATTGATCTGCACGCGCAGCAAAATACGACCTCGGTCTACACGCCCGCGGTGATCTTCTCCATGCTGCCAGAGAAGCTCTCCACCAACCTCACCTCGCTGAACGACCACGCCGAGCGCGTGGCGGTGGTGATTGAATACGTGGTGCTGGCGGATGGGTCTCTTGGTGATTCGGATGTGTATCAGGCGTTGGTGTTTAACCACGCCAAGCTGGCGTATAACAGCGCCGCCGCGTGGTTGGATGGAACCGGCCCCATGCCAGCGCCCATCGGCCTAGTGAAGGGTTTGGATGACAACCTGCGCCTGCAGGATGCCGCGGCGCGGAGATTGCGCAAACTGCGCCACGCGCACGGGGCGCTGGAGTTTCAGACGATTGAGGTGCGCCCGGTGTTCGCCGATGACAAACTGACCGACTTGAAACCGGAAGAGACCAATCGCGCCAAGCAACTGATTGAGGATTTTATGATCGCCGCGAATGGCGTGGTGGCGCGGTTCCTCGCGGCCAAAAAATTACCGTCTTTGCGGCGGGTGGTGCGCATTCCAGAACGCTGGGATCGCATTGTGGAGTTGGCCGTGCAAAAGGGCTACTCGCTGCCCAAAGACCCTGACTCGGCGGCGCTGAACGTCTTTTTGGTGCAAGCACGAGACAAAGACCCGCTGCATTTTCCCGATCTCTCGCTGAGCGTCATCAAGTTGCTAGGCTCTGGCGAGTATGTGGTGGAAATTCCGGGCGAGAACGCGCCGGGGCATTTTGGGCTGGCCGTGCGCGATTACTCGCATTCCACCGCGCCAAACCGGCGCTACCCAGACCTCATCACCGGGCGTTTGGTGAAGGCCGCCCTGGCCGGCAACGGCTCGCCATACAACCGAGACGAATTGCAGGTTTTGGCTCAACGCTGCACCCAAAAAGAGGACGATGTGAAAAAAGTGGAGCGCCAGGTAGATAAATCTGCGGCGGCTTTGCTGCTGAGTTCGCACATTGGGGCGCAATTCGATGCCATCGTGACCGGCGCATCGGACAAAGGCACGTTTGTGCGCATTACGACCCCGCCGGTAGAAGGCAAGCTGGTTGCCGGGTTTCAGGGCGTGGACGTGGGCGACAAAATCCGCGTGCAACTGGTGGAAGTGGATGTTCAGCGCGGGTTTATTGATTTTAAGCGGATGAATGGGAATAACAGGCGATAGACGATGGACGATGGACGATGGGCGTTTTTGCAACCCATCGTCCCCGGTCTTGTTATTGTTAATTTATTTGGACTTACGCAAAAAATAGATTTTGGCGCTCAAAATTCTGTTTGGGCGGTCAAACAAAATTTAATGGCATTTTGCGTAAGTCTAGTTTATGTATTAACCTGCTAATACTTAACCAACATCCCCGATGCATACTCCACCAAAGGAGGAAAATCAATCATGATTTTGCAGTTTGTGGGATTGTTCGTTGTCGGTGTCGTTGTCCTGTTCTTTCTTTCAGGCGTGCGGTTTATCCCCAATAACCGGATCGGCATCGTAGAGAAAAGGTTCAGCCGCACAGGGTCGCTCAAGTCGGGCTTCATCGCGCTGAACAACGAGGCGGGTTACCAGCCCAAGGTGCTGCGCGGCGGTTTGCACTATCTCATGCCCATCCAATACGCGGTGCATGTGGCGCAACTGGTCACCATCACCCAGGGCAAAATTGGGTATGTGTTCGCCCGCGACGGCCAGCCGCTCTCATCTGACCAAACGCTGGCATCCAACGTGGATGTGCGCAATTTTCAGGATGTGGAGGCGTTTTTGAAGGGTGGCGGCCAGCGCGGCCCGCAACGGCTGGTTTTGCGCGAAGGCACCTACGCCATCAACCTGGTGCAGTTTGTGGTGATCACCGAGGAAAAGGTGTTCAGCTTGCCGCTTAACCGCGATGACGCGCAAGTGATTACGCGCATGGCCGAGGTGATTGAGGAGCGCAACGGGTTCAAGCCGGTGGTGATTAAAGACACGGATGACCTGGTGGGCGTGGTCACCGTGCACGATGGCCCCTCGCTGGCGCAAGGTGAGATCATCGCGCCGGTGATCGGCGATGACCCATCCAATGCGGAGAAGTTTCACAACAACTTCCAAAACCCAGAGCAGTTTTTGGCGGCGGGCGGCAACCGCGGGCGGCAGTTGCAGGTGTTGGTGGAGGGCACGTATTACATCAACCGCTTGTTTGCCACGGTTGAGATGATCCCCAAGACCGTGATTGATGTGGGCACGGTGGGCGTGGTGATTTCGTACACCGGTGGCGCGGGCGCAGATTTGTCTGGCACAGATTACCGCCACGGCGAGCTGGTGGAGCGCGGCAAGCGCGGCGTTTGGAACGAGGCGCTTTTGCCCGGCAAGTATGCCTTCAACACCTATGCGGGCAAAGTGATTGCCGTGCCGACCACGAACATCATTTTGAAGTGGATCAAGACGCAAGTCGGTTCGCACCGGTATGATGAAAACCTGAGCGAGGTGTCGCTCATCACCAAAGACGCGTTTGAGCCATCGCTGCCGCTCTCGGTGGTGGTGCATATTGATTACAAAAAAGCGCCGCTGGTTATTCAACGCTTTGGCGATATCAAGCGGCTGGTGGAGCAGACGCTTGACCCGATGGTCTCGGCGTATTTCAAGAACATTGGTCAAACGCGCACGCTGATTCAGTTGATTCAGGATCGCAGCCAGATACAACTGACCGCCAGCCAGGAGATGAAGGAGCGCTTTGCGCATTACAACCTGGAGCTGGAGGAAGTGCTGATCGGCACGCCATCTTCTGCCAGCGGCGACAAGGCGATTGAGACGATTTTGACCCAGTTGCGCCAGCGCCAAATTGCGGTGGAGCAGATTGAGACCTACACCCGCCAGGAGACGGCGGCCACCAAAGAGCGCGAACTGCGCGAGGCCGAAGCGCGCGCCCAGCAGCAGCGCGGCATCACCGAATCTGAATTGAGCATTACGGTGCAGACCAACCAGGGCAAGGCCGAATACCAGCGCGCGGTGCAGCAAGCGCAGCAAATTCGCACGTTGGCGCAGGCCGAGGCCGAAAAAGTGGCGCGGGTGGGCATTGCGCAGGCTCTGGCGGTGGAAGAACAGGTGCGGGCGTATGGCGGCCCGCAATTCCAGGTGACCCAGCAGGTGATGAACCGCTTTGCCGATGCCATCCAGCAATCGCGGGTGGATGTGGTGCCGCGTGTGGTGGTGGGCGGCGGCAAGGATGGCAGCGGCGGCACGGGCAACATCATGGAAGGGTTGCTCACCATGCTGCTCTCGGAGCGGATGGGTGTGGATGTGGCCGCGCAGGCCAGCGCCCCGCGCTCGCCAGAGGCCGAGGCTCTGCGCGATCAAATCCGGCAGAGCATGGCGAACACGCCGCCCGTCGGAGAGCCATCGGCCAAATGAGACGGAGGACGGAAGACCGAAGACGAAAAATAACCGTCCTCCGTCTTCCGTCTCTTTCGTAGGCCAGCCGTATGCGCGGCGCAGAGAACCCGTCCGGTAAAATGCTAGGGCTTGTCGTAGCATGAATGCCGGAGGGTTCTTTTTTTATGAGGAATTTGCATTTTTTCTTGAATGGTCTGACCACTGCAATTTTGGCTGC
>Ga0138256_10005785_pt1 | contig 13083 bp, 10 predicted proteins | sample KNB2016incub_MG_FD_105486 | JGI IMG/M metagenome (GOLD analysis project Ga0138256, IMG submission 105486) | Active sludge microbial communities from wastewater in Klosterneuburg, Austria - KNB2014incub_MG | ecosystem: Engineered > WWTP > Activated sludge > Unclassified | place: Austria...
GCAACATTGCAAGCGGCAACTTCGCGGTGATTTCCGGAGGACGCAGCAACATTGCAAGCGGCGACGACAGCGTCGTGGCCAGCGGCTTCGACAACGCGGCGGGCGGAAATTTCAGTTCGGTCAGCGGCGGTGAAAACAATGCCACCAGCGCTGTCCACAGCGCAATCGGTGGTGGAAGCTACAACCGCGGATCGGGCAGCCATGGTGTCGTCGCTGGAGGCAATGCGAACTATGCCAGCGGCAACATCAGCGCGGTGCTTGGTGGCGTCAGCAACACAGCCAGCGGCCAGGTCGCGACGGCCTTCGGCAGCTACAACTGCGCGGGCGCGGACCACTCGTTTGCGGCAGGCAGCAGCGCGAAAATCCGGCCCGGAACCTCGTCCTCCGGCGAAGTGGGCCAAGGCTGCAGCGGCGTGGCTGTCACTGATGCGGATGGCGACAACGGCACTTTCGCTTGGGCAGACGACACGGACAGTGACTTCACGTCGACCGGCCCGAATCAGTTCTTGATCCGCGCTGCGGGCGGTGTCGCCATCAACACCGCCACGCCGACCGCGAACGCAGCACTGACGGTTGCCGGCAACGTGTCGATTCCGACCGCCAGCGTCAACATGGGATCGACGACGCGACAGATGATCAATCTCTATGAGCAGGCGCCAAGCAGTTTCGGTATCGGCGTGCAGATCGGAACTCTGTACAACCGCGTGAACTCCGTCGGGAGCTTTGCCTGGTTCCAGGGTGGAACTCACAATGACGCGCAGAACAATCCCGGCACCGGCGGCACCGTGCGCATGAGCCTTGATGCCGTTGGTCAGTTGCGCACCACCACCGGTACGATCGCGACCACGTCCGACGCACGCCTGAAGAAGAACGTCACCGAGTACACCGGCGCACTGGCGCAGATCAGTGCGCTGCGTCCCGTGCACTACGAATACCGCGAACCCGGAAAGTCATTCCAGATGCCTGGTCGCCACCTCGGCTTCATCGCGCAAGAAGTGGAGCAGGTATTTCCGGAATGGGTCAGCCAGGGCGACGATGGCTATCTGATGCTCTCCCTGCGCGGCTTTGAAGCCGTCGCTGTGCGCGGCATGCAGGAGCTGAGTGCGGAGAATGAGGCGCTGAGTAAAACGAATTCCGCGTTGCAATCAAAAATCGAGCGATTGCAAGCGCAGAGCAAAGCCTTTGAAGCCCGCCTGCTGGCGCTTGAGGGAAACCGTCGGTAGTCGCACATCGCGCATCGCCTTTTCGCTGGGCGCGGCGGGTGCGAGCGTCGGCAGATGTGTCTCGATCTTGTGGGCAAAGTCGCCAACATGTACCGCACGGGTTCTTGAAGGGTATCCGCCGGTTGTTCGAACGAACCGGCAACACGCACGCCAGAAGTAGCAATCGAAGTGATCAAGGAAGCCCCGGCATGCCGGGGCTCCGAGTGTCACCGCGCGGGGTTGCTTACAACGGCTTGCCGCCGAATTTCCAGGTGAATTCCAGATAGAAGCTGCGCCCCTGGGTATCGAACCAGGAGATGTCGTAGTACGGGTAGCTGGTGTAAGTCGGATCGATCGGTGGCGCCTTGTCGAACAGGTTGGTCACCGTCAGCGACAGCTGGGCACGGTCGTTGACCTGGTATTGCAGGTTCGCGTTGTAGCGGTAGGTGGCTTCGATCCACGGGCCCGGGTCGCCGTCTTCCCACACTTCGTCGTAAGACCAGCCATTTGGCAGGCGGCCCAGGCGACGGCCCTGCAGCGATGCCGACCACGCCTCGCGCTCCCAGGACACGCGTGCGCTCGATTTGACGCGCGGAATGTCGTAGCCACTGTTCACCGCGAACATGTCCACCACCGGCTCATCCGGATACACCTGGATCTCGTGCGTGCGCACCCAGGTGTGGTTGCCACTGAGGCGGAACGTGCCGATCCCGGTATCAAGACGGTAGTTGGCGCTCAGGTCGACGCCGCTGGTGCGTTCGCGGGCGATGTTGATCGGGTTGACGTGCACGCCGTAGATGCCGCCATCCTGAAGTCGGGTGATGCGGGCCAACGTGTCGATGCACAGTGGCGAGCTGATCGGCTGTACGCCAGTACGGCACTCGAACTCGTTGCGCATCACTTCGCCCGCGCGCAGGTCCTGCACCTGGTCGCGCATGTCGATGGCGAAATAGTCCAGCGAGACGTCGATGTTGGTGGAGGGCGACCACACCAGACCGGCCGTCCACGAGTCGCTGGTCTCGGGATCGAGGTCGCGGTTGCCGGCGCGGCTGCGGATGATGCCTTCGTCGCTGTAGCTGCAGTCGTCCAGGTCCTCGTCCGGCTCCTCCATGGCACAGCGGTAGTAGTCAGGCACGGAGGTTTCATCGTTGCCCGGGCCGGAATAGACGTAGTGCAGGTCTGGCGCACGGAACGCGGTGCCGTAAGAGCCGCGCACCAGCAGGCTGTCAGTCGGCAACCATTCCATGCCGGCGCTCCAGGTCGGCTTGCCCACGGTGCGGCCGGCAAAACGGTACTGGTCGTAGCGGCCGGCCAGGCTCAGGTTGAGCGAGTCCAGCACCGGCATGCGCAGTTCGCTGGCCAGTGCCGCGCGATTGCGCCCGCCTTTGCCTTCGGAATCCTTCCAGCTGTAGTAGTAGTACTGCGTGGCCAGCGGGTCCGGCTTCAGGTCGTAGTCCTGATGGCCGAGTTCGGCGGTGGCGGCAAAGCCCGCCGCGCCACCCGGCAACTGGAACAGGTCGCCCTGGGTGAGGGTGAAAGACAGGGTCTGGCTGGCCGATTCGGGGCGGTAGTTGGTGTAGGCGAAGATGCTGTCGTACTCGGCGCGGGTCAGCGGCGTGTACATGCGCGAGTAGTCGGCATCGAAGATCGGGAAGCCGTCTTCATCGACGCCCAATTGAGGGCCAAGGAATAGCGCGTTGGCGTTGGCGGCGATGATCTGTGGCCAACTGATGCTGGCTTTGTACTGCGAGTCGCTGAGCGCGACTTCGTAATCCCAGTCCTCGCCAAGCACACCCTTGTAGCCGGTGGTCAGGGAGAAGGTTTTTTGCACGGTATTGACCATGCCGTTTTCAAGCCCACCCATTTCCTCCAAGGTGAACTGGCGTTGCCAGTACTCCACCTGCTCGGTGGACTGGTTGTAGAAATACCCTTCCTCGTTGCCGTCCGGCATCATCAACGACCAACTGCGCGGCGCGCGAAACAGCGACACCTCGTGGCGGCCAGCCTGGACGTCGGCGAACCACTCACCGCCGTTGTCAAACATGTAGCTCAGCGATGCGTAGGTGTTCACGCCCTTGCGCTCGCTGATCATGGTCCGGTACGCGACTGCGCGGTCGCTGCCGCAGTAGTTACCGTAGTTGCGCCGATTGGCATACTGCATCGTCCCGTCGTTGAGGCCGGACAAGCCCTCGCAGGTGGCTTCGCCCGGGTCGATGTAGTCGTCGTACCAGTCGGTAATCAGGAAGTTGCGCGCGGGGTAGCCGTAGCGGGTCGGGTTGGGCGCATCGAAGCTGGAATCCTGTTGGTCGCGCTCGAAGCCCCACAGCGGCTTCTGGTTGCGGTATTCCAGGCCTGCCACCGCGGTGAATGCGTCGCGCGAGAATCCGCTGGACAAGTTGAGCACATGGGACGCGCCGCCACCCTGGTCGTTCCAGCCGTAGCGGTAGTCGACGGTAGTGCCGTCGGCTTCCTTCTTGAGGATGAAGTTGACCACGCCGGAAATTGCGTCCGAACCATAGATTGCCGACGCGCTGCCGGTCAGCACTTCGATGCGGTCAATCATTCCCAGCGGGATGCTGGAGATGTCGGTGAAGTTGCTGCGGCCACCGAACGGCATCGGAAAGTCGGCGATGCGGCGGCCGTTGACCAGGACGAGGGTATGGTTGGGGCCAAGGCCGCGCAGGTCGACCTGCTGCGCACCCGGCGAGAAATCTGCGCCGCCGGCGGATTGCTGGCTCTGGGTTTCGCCGCCGTTCTGGGTCAGCGACTGCATCACCTCGGGCACGCTGGTATAGCCGGCGGCACGGATGTCGTCGGCGAAGATCATGATGATCGGCGCCGGGCCTTCCACCTGCGCGCGCGGGATGCGCGAACCGGTGACTTGCACGGTCTGCAGGTTGGTGACTGGCGCGTCGGTGGGGGTGGCCGATGCGGGCGTCGCCTGAGCGGCACGCGGCGGCGGCGGGGCGGCCGGTTCCGACTTCGGTGCGGCTTGCGGCACGATCACGACCGCGCCGGAGGCATCACGCTGGGCACGGTAGCCGCTGCCCTGCAGCAATGCATCGAGCGCCTGCGGCGACGCGACCTGTCCTTGCACGCTGCTGCTGCGCGCGCCCTTCAGTTGGTCGGCGCGGTACATCAACTGGGTGCCGGACTGGCGCGCGTAGGCATCCAGCGCGGTGGCAAGGTCGCCTGCCGGGATGTCGATCTGGGAGGCAGTCTGCGCCTGCGCGGCAAGCGCGGCGGAGCAAGCCAGTGACAGCAGCAATGCGTGCAACGGACGTGATGGTTTCAAGGCGGTTCCCCATGCGCCTTTTGGTCGGCGCTTCCAGTGATCAGGACGAACGAGTTGGCGAAATCCCTACGCCGTCACGCGCTGCATGGTCAACGGCTGCGCAGGACGATGCGGTCGCCGGATTCGTCGGCATGCACCGGGAAGCCTTGTTCGAGCAGGCGCACGAAGGCGGTGGCGTTGTCGGCGCGGAAGCTGCCGCCAATCCGCAAGTTGCCGGCAGCCGGATCGCCGATCACCAGTTTGCGCGCGTTGTAGCGATTGAATTCCGCCGCGACCTCGGCCAGTGTCGTGTTGCGGAAGGCCAGCAGGCCCTGTCGCCAGTCGAGCAGGCGTTCGGCATCCTGCAGCGCCACGTGGCGCACCAGCACGGCGTCACCGCGCACCAGCGCGATGCTGCCGGCGGGCAGCAGTGCCGCCGGTTGTGCGCTGCGACCGTTGCCATTCGGCTCCAATCGCACCGTACCTTCGGTGACCACGACGCGCAGATCGGCGCCGTCGCGGCGAACCGCGAAGCGGGTGCCGACCGCGACCACTTGGTGCGTGCCGGTATCGACCACGAATGGGCGTCCGGGATCCTTGGCTACCGAGAAGAAAGCTTCGCCTTGCTGGAGTGCGATCTTGCGCTGGTGACGCGACAGGCGGACCTCGATGCGACTGTCGCTGGACAGCGTGGCCTCCGAGCCATCGGCCAGTGGCAAGTTTTGGGTGGCGCCCAGCGCCGTCTGGTAGCGAGTGCTGTCGACGCGGGTGTAGTTGCGCCAGCCCGCGCCGCCAGCCAGCGCGCCGACAATCAGCAGCAGCGTGGTCATTGCAAACTTGGGTACGCCAGTGCGGCGATGGGCGCGCTGCGGCGGGTTGCGGCGCGTCAGCATTACCCGTTCGCCGGCGGGGCTGAGCCAGTAGCCGCGTGGCGGTGGGCCCGAGTCCCGCAAGCCGGCGGCCAATGCCTGCAAGCGGTCGCTCTCCCGCCACGCCGCCTGCAGGCGAAGGAACGCCACCCGGTGCGCGGTATCGGTGCCAAACCACGTCTGCAAGGCCTGATCGTCGATGTCCGACCATACGCCACGATCGAGCCGCGCCAGCCATTCTGCAGCGCATTGCTCAATCTCCTGGCTGCGGCCAGGCACGGGTTCAGTCGACGCGGTGGCGTTCATCGCGTTCGTTTGCTTCCGCGACCGGTTGCGCCGGCGCGTCATCGCGCAGGCCGTAAAGATAGTCAGCGAGCAGGCGCATGCCCTTGGCGATGTGCTTTTCCACGGTTTTCTCGCTGATTCCCATGCGCACGGCCACCTCCTTTTGCGATCGTTCCTCGACGCGCCGCAGCCAGACCACCTCGCGGCAGCGGTCGGGCAAGCGGTCGAAGGCATCGGCCAGCCGCATCAAGCCCTGCCTGCCGCCGCACCAGCGTTCAGGCGACACGTCATCGACCAAGACGTGCGAAGGCTCGAAATCACCCATCGACTCGATCGAAACCACCCGGCTGCGGCGCAGGCGGTCGGTCATCATGTGGCGCGCGCTGGCGAACAGGAAGGACTTGGGCTGGGTCGGCAAGGCCTTGCCGGCGGCCTCGTAGACACGCACATAGACTTCCTGACGAAGGTCGTGGATTTCGTCGCGTCGCGACCAGCAGCGCTCCAGGTAGCGCACGAGTGCTGCCTCGTGTACGAGAATTTCGTCGATGAACCAGCGGTCGAGTGCAGAGTGCATGGCCGCACCATATCCGAACGGGGGAAACCACGCCGTCGTTCGTCTTCCACTGCGGCTGCCGATGACGGCGATGAGGATTTCATGATGACGTTGTGACGTGCGATCGGTTTCGGCCTGCGGGCGGCGACACTGGGGTTGATGCTTGTCGGCCATGCGCTGGCGACCGATGTCGGCCACTACGTGCTTGGCAACACTGCGGCGAAGACGCCCGGCAAGGTCCAGCCCGGCTTGCTGCTGCTGGGTGGCGGCGATCGCAATTCCGACGCGATGCACTGGTTCATGAAGCAGGCCGGCAATGGCCACATCGTGGTCTTGCGCGCCTCGCAGGCGGGCGAGATCGGCGAGGAGTTCTTCCACGAGGTTGGCGGAATCTTATCCGTCGAGACCTTCGTGTTCAGCGATCGCGATGCGGCCACCGATCCAAAAATTCTGGCGACACTGAAGCGCGCAGACGGCATCTTCATCGCCGGCGGCGACCAGTCGCGTTACGTGCGCTACTGGCGCGGTACGCCGGTCGCCAAGGCCCTCGATGACCATGTCCGCGCCGGCAAACCGCTCGGCGGCACCAGTGCCGGCCTGGCGATGCTGGGCGAATACCTTTACGGCGCGATGGACGGCGGCAGCCAGGTCAGCCCGGCGGCGCTGGCCGATCCGCTGGGCGACGGCAACACCATCGAAACCGGGTTCCTGCAACTTGCCCTGCTCAAGGGCGTGATCACCGATACCCACTTCAGCGAGCGCGCCCGCCTGGGTCGACTCATCGCCTTTGTCGCCAAGGGCGAGCGCTTGGCCGGCAAGCCGCTGATCGGGCTCGGCGTGGACGAGGACGCGGCGGTCGCGGTCGCGGGTGACGGCCGCGCGCGCGTGTACGCCACGGCGCCTGACGCGGGCGCCATTGTCGTCAAGGGGGGCTTCGCGCAAGCGCAGCAAGAAGACACCGCGATGAGCCTCGGCCGGATCGATACGGTGGTCGCCGGCGTGGACTCGGTGCTGCACCTGCCGAGCGGGCGCGTGGAGCGACCGCTGGCGGAGCGCCACTTTGCCGTGCGGAATGGCGTGCTGGTGGCGATGGATGCGCCTGTGCTGGTGATCCATGGCGGCGCCGGCGTGGAGCCGGGCGACCTGACCCCGGACGAGGAGAATGCCGCGCGCGCGGCACTGCGCGAGGCATTGAAGGCCGGTTACGCCAAGCTGCAGACGGGCGCTTCATCGGTAGACGCCGTGGCCACCGCGATCACCGTGCTGGAAGACGCGCCGCAGTTCAACGCCGGCCGTGGCGCGGTGTTCACCCACGACGGCCGCAACGAACTCGACACCTCGCTGATGGATGGCGCCAGCGGTAAGGCCGGTGCAGCGGCGGGCCTGCGTCATGTCAGGAATCCAATCGTGCTGGCGCGCGCGATCATGGACAACTCCAAGCACGTCATGATGGTCGGCGATGGCGCCGAAGCGTTCGCGAAGGAACAGGGCATCGCCTTGGTCGACGCCGCGTACTACCGCGTCGAAAAGCGCTGGCAGCAATTGCAGCAGGCGCTGCAGGAAGAGCAGACGGCGCAGGCGTCCAAGCTGCCGCTCGAACTGTCGGGCAAAGCCTACTTCGGTACCGTCGGTGCGTTGGCACTGGACGCGCACGGCCGGCTTGCCGGTGGCACCTCAACCGGTGGCATGACCAACAAGCGCTACGGCCGGGTCGGTGACTCTTCGATCATCGGCGCCGGCACCTGGGCCGATGACCGTTGCGCGGTATCCGGCACCGGTTGGGGCGAGTACTACATTCGCGCCGCCGCCGCCCACGAGATCTGCGCGCGGGTGCGGCTGGCCGGTGACCACATCGCCCGTGCCGCCGACCAAGTGATCAACCACGACATCCCCAAGGCGGGTGGCGATGGCGGCGCAATTGCGCTGGGCGCAGACGGTAGCGTCGCGTTCCCGTTCAACACCGGCGGCATGTATCGCGGCTGGATCGGCAGCGATGGCGTGCCGCACGTGGCGATCTACAAGACCGATGCGCTGGTGATGCCAGGCAAGGGATGAAGCCGGGGGAAGGACCCGCCGACGAAATCGGCGGCGTGTCAGGGGTGCAAGTCCCTTCCAGAAAGCAAAAGCTAGCGGCAGGAAAAACCCAAGCATTCGTCGATTCATTTCCAGATCTTCGAAGTCGGCAATCGCCGACGGGTAGACATCTGCAGGCAGGCCTCGCGCGGGGGCACTCACCCCCGCACCGCGAAAAAAATGGCTTCGGATTTCCTATCCTTGGCATTCGCTTGCAGACGATCGACAAACACTGCCCGTGGCAGAACGGGCGCAGCGACTAACTCTTCGGCGGCGACAGCGGTGGAAATTTCGATTCGTACCAGAACACCCTCGCCGAACTCTCATCCGGATTGATCTCGAACATCAACTGCAGTTCGCTATGGTCAACGAATCCATTGACCTCAACCCCACTCGTCCGGATGCGCTCCACCATTTCCGCTGGCGGCGGATCGATCAGGAATGGCACTTCCACTTTTTTGCCATTCAATCGCCACGAAACGATGCCCGAACTCAAGGCCTCTCTGGGCTCGACGTCCGAATATTGCTTCCACCCACCTTTCGCCAATCCACCCCAAATGTGAGCAAACCGCGGCAACTCGGACTTGACACTCACTTCGGCAATCGTGGTTTCGCCGACCGTTTTGGCCACCATCGAATAGACATAGAGATTTTTTGCGTCACTACATCCTGCCGCAAGCGCCACCAACAACACGAAAACCCACTGATGCCATCGGATGCTGAGCATGATTACTCCGTCACTGCTGCGCTTTGACCATTCGCGCCCTCAACGACGCGCGCCGACAACCCCTGTTGTTCACGCCATCGCTTGACGAGTTCTTCGGCGCTTAGCGTCTCGCTGCTGCCATCGCCGTAGTCGATGGTGCGCGAAGTACGCCCAGTGATGCGCTCGACAATTCCGGTTTCAAGTGCGCGCGAATCATGAATGAACCGTCGCAATTGATCATCCGTCAATCGATAGGGATCGATGCCCGTTCGATCCGACAACTCAGGCACGGAAAGTGGCACACCGCGGGCCTTCGCTTCGACCCACATCAGGGCCAGCGCAAACTTGTCGAGCCCATGACGCTTCTTGTCGATGTTGAATGAACCCTCGAGTTCGAGGGGCGCATTACTGCCACCGACGTCGCTATGCGCTCCGGGCAGAAAATACTCCTGAATGCTCTGGTCACAAACGGTCGCACTTTGACATGCAGACACCGAGTCGAATCCACTCCGCGGTTCGTTGGCCGCAACGAGATGCATGGTGTTGCGGACAAACTTCGGATCGACCGCAAGTTGGTTCGAGAACGGTAACATTCCCGGCACGCCACGCGCATCTGACCTGTTGTTCTGGCGGACGATGCGTTGTTCGCGATTGCCGTTGGCGTCGTAGGCGTAGTCGACCTGCAGGTCATTGGTCGGATCGTCGATGTGTTCGAGTTGATCGCGGCCATTCGGCAGTTCGGACTTCCCGTGAAAATTCGCGTCGACAACGCCGCGAGCCATGCGCGGACGCATCAACACCTCGGTGGACGCACACCGGCCGAGGCGTGGAATTGCGTCGCGAAGGCGCATATCGAAAGCGAATTCATCGAACTGTGGGGCGGCGCGCTCGCAGGCTGGTACTTCCCGATGCGGGAGTAGCGACGCCGACGCGGTCGAAACGTAAACCAGCACAAGCAACAAGACGGCGAACAGCGACCGTCCACGGGAAACTCGCGCAATCGATACAAATCCGGCGCACAGAAACGACCGAAGCCGCCTTCGAGGGGCGGCTTCAGTGCAAGTCTTCGCGATGGATCGCGAAATCTTCATCGGCTCAGTGCGTCATCCGTTTTGAAAATGGGTGGGCTGGGCATCGTGGGTGGGCTTTGGACGCTTGGACGTGACAGCAGTGATTCCTAGACGTCACGAATTCTTGGCGGATCTTCTTCAAGCAAACTTGCTACCTGTGCCCAGTCAGTGGGATAAGCGTTGCCAATGGCGTTTTGTCAGAAACTACGTTACACTTCTGACAAAGGAGCCATGACCATGAGCCATCTTGCCGTGAACATCTTGTCTGCCGCCCGGGCCATGCCCGAGGGTGGCTTGCTGTCGCCCAAGGAATTCCTGCACTTGGGTTCGCGGGCAGCTATCGACAAAACCTTGTCCCGGCTGGCTCAGGAAGGGACGTTGCTGCGCGTGAGTCGCGGCGCTTACGTCGCGCCCCATCAAGGCCGCTTCGGCTCTCGCCCACCGTCTACCGAATCCGTGGTGCAGGCCATCGAGGCCAGCTGCGGTGAAACAGTGGTGGCCAATGGTGTCGCCGAAGCCAATGCGCTGGGCCTGACCACGCAGGTGCCGACCCGCGAGGTGTTTTTTACCTCTGGCGCATCCCGAACTTTGCAACTCGGCAGCCGTTGCGTGGAGCTCAAACATGGCAACCGTTGGCAGTTGCTGCTGGGCAAACGCCCTGCGGGAAAGCTGATCCGGGCCTTGTCGTGGCTGGGGCCAGAGGCCGCACCGGCAGCGTTGAAGCAACTGCGTTCTAGGCTACCCGAGTCCGAATGGGAGGCCGTGCATAGCGTACGGGCCGCATTGCCGAGTTGGATGGCCAAAGTGGTCAGCGAGACAATGGCGCATGGCTGAGTCCTGGTTTTCGCTCAGCCGGGAAGATCAGGTTGAAGCTCTGGAGTTTGCTGCGGCTCGCACCGGGCGGCCTGCACACCTGCTCGAAAAAGACATCTGGGTGGTCTGGGTGCTGTCTGCCATCTACGAATCCGACCTGGCCAGCAAGCTCACCTTCAAAGGCGGCACCTCGTTGTCCAAGGTGTATCGCATCATCGATCGGTTTTCCGAAGACGTGGATCTCACCTATGACATTCGCAAACTGGCCGCCGATCTCTTGAAGCAAGGGAACCCCATCCCAGACTCCGCCAGCCAAGAAAAAAAGATCAGCAGCGCAGTACGCCACCGTCTGCCCGACTGGATAGAAGCGACGGTGAAGCCGGTCATTGCTGCGGCGCTGGCGAAAGATGGATTGGACGCGAGCTTGACACTGGCAGGCAAAGATCGGGACAAGCTGACCCTGTCGTATCCGGCGGTCAAAACGGGAACTGGCTATTCAGCGCCCACGATCCAGCTGGAGTTTGGTGCCCGTGCCACGGGCGAGCCGCACCATGTTCAGCCGGTGGCTTGCGATATTGCGCCAGAAATTGAAGGCGTCACATTCCCCGTCGCCCACCCCTTGGTGATGGCGGCCGAACGTACCTTTTGGGAAAAGGCCACCGCTGCCCACGTGTATTGTTTGCAGGGACGGCTGCACAGTGAGCGCTATTCCCGCCACTGGTACGACCTGGCTGCCATCGCAGTAACGCCACACTTTGCTGCAGCCTGCGCCGACCAGGCCCTGGCCCGCGCCGTTGCAGAACACAAATCGATGTTCTTCGTCGAAAAGGACGCCGCCGGGTCCAAGATCGATTATTTCGCCGCCACCAGTGGCCAGCTGCAACTCATCCCGACGGGCGAATCGTTGGCGGCGCTGGAAAACGACTACGCTGCAATGCTGGAAGATGGCCTGTTGGCACTGAATCAGCCGAGCTTCGCCGACATCATTGAGCAATGTCGTGTCATTCAGGACGAGGTCAATCGACAGGCCATGCTGGACGAACGCCGCAAGGCACTGGACAAGCTGGCTGCGCAGGCACAAAAACTCGACATGGGTTACTGACCCACACCAGCAGGAACAATCAAGCGCTCCCGCTGCTCATTCCACAGCGCAGGCGGGTCCATCGCCAAGTCAAACCGCGTCACGTGGTTAGGCAATGCGTCATCCAGAATGGCCGCCACGATGTCGGGAGCCAGCGTGGTCAGGTTGACCATGCGGCTCACATAGCTGTTGTCGATGCCTTCTGTGGTGGCGATTTCCTTCAAAGACTTCGCTTCCCCAGCCTCCAACATCGCAAGCCAGCGGTGACCCCTGGCCAGCGCCAATGGGATGGTGGTCTGAGCAACGTCCCAAAATCTGACCGGCGCAGTCTCGCCGTTTGGCAAGGTGACCAGCTTGCGACCGTTGCGGCGTTTGATCTGGATCGGTACGGACAGGGTCAACCTGCCGTCGCTGGTCTGCAGGATGTCCGGCTCCCCGGTTCTCTGGATGCGGATGTCGCTCATGCCAAAGCCAGCGCCACGTCGTCCGGCAACGGCCGCGCCGGATCCAGCCAGCCCATCTGCTCGGCGCGCTCGCGCAACCGGCCCAACTTCTTGCGGCCCATCAGCCGCGACCGCGCAATGTCGCGATCGGAATCGCGTGGCGCAGCCGCACCAGAACCTGTCGATACTGGAACATCTCGAATCTCCGTCTGCTCACCGCGCACCTCCAGACAAATCCGGAAGCGTACGGCCGTGGAGTTCGAGCCATGCTCAGTTCACCCTGGCGCCGTTACGCCGATCATCAGGTGGCGCCATTGGGGCGGTCACTGACACAGGTCGCGTGTCCATGGCGGAACGGGCGCATCGAGCGATTCTTCGGCACGTTCAAAGAGGCGATCGAACGCATCGTGGTCGTGGACAACGAACTCGCGCATCGCTTGATCGAGTTCCGTGCGTTCTACAACCATGCGCGGACGCATCAGCACTTCGGCGGTCGAACACCCGCCGAGGCGTGGAATTGCGTCGCGAAGGCGCATATCGAAAGCGAATTCATCGAACTGTGGGGCGGCGCGCTCGCAGGCTGGCATTTCCCGATGCGGGAGTAGCGACGCCGACGCGGTCGAAACGCAAACCAGCACAAGCAACAAGACGGCGAACAGCGACCGTCCACGGGTAACTCGCGCAATCGATACAAATCCGGCGCACAGAAACGAC
>Ga0138256_10005786_pt1 | contig 13082 bp, 7 predicted proteins | sample KNB2016incub_MG_FD_105486 | JGI IMG/M metagenome (GOLD analysis project Ga0138256, IMG submission 105486) | Active sludge microbial communities from wastewater in Klosterneuburg, Austria - KNB2014incub_MG | ecosystem: Engineered > WWTP > Activated sludge > Unclassified | place: Austria...
TGCTCGTGGGAGGACTCCTCGCCAGAATCCCCGGTACTCGCCGCTGGAGAGTCCCCACTCGAGGGCAGTCTCTTCTCGGTGCCATGATCAGACTACAATACCCCGGACTCCCACTTGCTGTATAAAATCATGCGCGCGCCGTGCGCTTATGAAACAGAGTAAGACTCTAAAACGGACGCTTCTTGTGGATTGATCACTGCTCCAGTTTGGACTCCGATGCTAGGATAAAGCTGCGTCATTTTGAGTTACTCAATGGGAATTCTGCTCTTCGCCTGAACCGAGTTGGTTATGTCCCTCCAGGGCAGTGGAAAAAAGTTGGCTTCCCGGCTGGTTTTCTGCCTTGCAACGATGCTGCTTTGGGGTTCCCCGACAATCGCGGATCCGCCTGAAGTGCATCGAGCCGTGCGGTCGCTCAGGCTGCGACCGGATAACGCTGTTCAGCGGGCTCAACCGGGGCTTGTTCCGGGATCGCACATCAAGGTGTTTATTCCCAGCCTGCCGTATCTCTACACCTCGCACGCGATCAACGGCGCTCTGATCAAACCGTCGGATAACGAGCGTGGCTGGGAATACGACATGGCCACGTCACACAAAAAGATCGACGACACGACCTATGAATTCAAGCTGCGTGAGGGCGTGAGATTCCAGGACGGCACAGAATTCAACGCCGATGCTGTTGTGCTGAACATGGAGTACTTCAAGAAAGCGCCGGTCAGGTACAGCAAGATCGACACGGTCTTTGATCGAGCGGAGAAAATCGATGACTCGACTGTTCGCTTTTATCTGACGGAAAAATATGGCTCGTTCATGAATGATGTTATCTGGATGCAGTTCTATACAAAGACGTATCTCGAGACGAATGAAGACCCGATTACGCATGAGAAAGTCGGCTGGAACGGCAAGGCCAGCTGTCCAAACCTGTCGATGCCTGGTCCGTATGGTCTGGGGCCATACATTCTGGAAGAAGGCTACATCGAAGGTGATCGTCAGTCGGCGAAAGCGGTACTCAGGGCAAACCCGCAGTATTGGGATAAGGAACACTACCCCAAAGTGGAAACGGTGACCGTGTTTACTCAACTGGACACCGAAGAAGCCGCCAGCATGGTGTTGTACCGGGAAGGTGATCTGGACATTACGGTGATCCCTCCCGAGGAAAAGATGGAAACGATTCTGGGGCCGTTCAGCAAGCTGGTGATTTCGCCATCGACCGACAACATCGCCATTCACATGAACCTGATCAATGGCAATTCTCGTCTGCTCGATCGTGATGTCAGACGGGCCTTAAATGCAGCTCTGCATCGGAACAACCTGTTGCATTTTGTGTTCGAGGACGAAGGCGAGTTTTCACCAATCTCGCCGTATTACCCAGGTGTGTCGCAAGTGAGCAAATATCTGCTGCCGGTGCCGGTCGATAGTGATCCCTATACGCCCGAAGTTCATGATCGTCTGAAAGCCGTACTTCAGAGCCTGGAACTGACGGTGTTGACGCAGGACCGTTACCGGTCTCTGTGGCGCGGCATCGAAACGCAACTCAACAAGGTTGGTGTCACACTTGACATCAAGTTTACGAACAGCGAGAAGGATATTTTTGGCCCACTGTTGCAGACGAACGCCGGGAACAACAAGGAAAAATGGGATTTGCTGGTGTGGGGGAACGACGACTGGTACTTCAACCATCCTTTCACGGCATTTTTCGTCTTTCGAACGGATAACGTCTGGAGTACTGTCTATCCAGATTCCACGATGAACGGCTACATCGAGGATATGTTCCGCACGTCGGCGGACGATCCCGAATTTGTCGGCGTGTGTGAAAAGATTATGCGGAGAGCCTACGAAGAATCCTGGATGTTATTTGTCCCAACGCCAAACAAGGTGTTTGCTGTCAATAAGGAGGTCGTCTTTAGACCCTACCGAATGGCCTGTATACCTCTCTGGAAGATTCAGGTCACAGACCAGCACTGGTCTGTACGGCGAGGAGCTTACCCTGAGACGCTGAAACGGCCAGTGGAAATCGTTCGGACAAACGAAAACTGATAAGGTCTGCGAAATGATCAATCGAGGCATTCGATTCAAGCTGCGGTGTCTGGTCGGCGTTTCCGTCGTTGCGTTTATCGGCCTCGGAATCTACGGCATCTCCAACACCAAATCGACGTTTCGGTGGGTCGAGAACGTGTTTGACACGGCTGAAGATTTCCGTCTTGGCTCACAGAAGATTACCACTCCGCTCAACGAACTGCGGCAACTGTCGCTCTCGATTGTTCTGGCACCCAATCCCAAACTCCAGGAAAAACTCAACCAGCAACAACAGGCTCTGACGGAAAAACTCGACAACGACCTGAAGAGCTGGAAGATTGAGTCGAAGCGAGTTGATGAATCCCGCGCCTTCCAGGATCTCCTGAATGAATGGGAACACTACAAGCAGATCAAAGACATCACGGTTCGAAAGGCCCTGGACCGCTACCGGGAAGAGGCATTCATTAACGCGACCGGTGCCGAACGGGAGCAGTTCGATGTCGTCAATCGTCGGTTGACTGAATGGATGACGGCCAAGATCGCAAATGCAGACAAAGTCTATCAGGATGCCAATTCACAGAATCAGCGTGTGTTTGGTGTCTCGCTGGTCGTGATTGCCCTGCTGACTTTGGCCGTCGGGGGCATTGGGTATCTGACAATTCGCAGCGTGGTGCATCCCATTGAAGCCCTGAAGGCGGCGGCGACGCGAATCGCAAACCGAGAGACGGTCAAGACGATCGATGTGCATTCGCAGGACGAATTGGGTGATCTGGCCCGCAGCATGGAGGCAATGGCGGACGCAATTCAGACTTACCTGGCGCAGAGGCGTGTCGCAGAATCTGAAGTTCGCGAACTGAATTCAAGCCTTGAGCAGCGTGTGGAATTGCGTACGGCAGAACTGGAGAAAGCCGTTACGGAGTTGATCACCGCCAGGGACGCCGCTGAGGAATCGAATCGGGCCAAGAGCGAATTCCTCGCCAACATGAGTCACGAGATTCGGACGCCAATGAATGGCATCATCGGCATGACAGAACTGGCGCTCGACACAGAACTGACTACAGAGCAGCACGAGTATCTGGAAATGGTGAAGTCATCTGCCGACTATCTGCTGGCAGTGATCAACGATATTCTGGACTTTTCAAAAATTGAAGCGGGGAAGCTGGATCTGGATCCCATTGATTTCGCACTCCGCGATAATCTCGACGATACAGTCAACGCCCTGGCCATGCGTGCGCACAGCAAAGGACTCGAACTGGCATGCCATGTCCTGTCGGACGTCCCCGACGGGTTAATCTGAGATCCCGGTCGGTTACGACAGATTATCGTGAATCTTATTGGCAACGCGATTAAGTTCACGTCCGAAGGCGAAGTTGTCATGCGAGTTGAACGAGAGTCGCATGAGAATGGTGATGTCTGCCTGCATTTTAAGATTTCTGATACCGGGATTGGCATTCCCGCAGACAAAATGGATCGCTTGTTTAAGGCGTTTTCGCAGGTCGATATGTCGACCACGCGTAAATATGGCGGGACAGGACTGGGGCTTGCCATTTCATCGCAGTTGATCCATATGATGAACGGCAAGGTATGGGTCGAAAGTGAAGAAAACAAGGGAAGCACATTTCACTTCACAGCGCATTTTGGCATCTCAAAGGAAGTGCTGACAAAGCGGTCACCTGCGGGACTTGCCAAAGTTCAGGGCTTGTCCGTTCTTGTCGTCGATGACAACGCGACGAATTGCCGCATTTTGCAGGAGTTGCTTGTCAACTGGGGAATGAAACCCACCATTGTTCGCAGTGGCCCGGACGCTTTGAAGGCGATGAAAACGGCCCGTAATGAGGGAGAACCATTCTCGCTTGTTCTGACAGACAACATGATGCCCGAAATGGATGGCTTCACGCTGGTCGAACAGATTCAGAAATCTCCGGAACTCGCAGGTGCCACATTGATGATGCTCTCGTCAACCGATCGACAGGAAAATGCCGAGAAGTGTCATGAGCTTGGAATGAAGGGGTACTTGACCAAGCCGATCCGGCGGACAGAACTGCTCAGCGCTATCCTCACCGCCGTCCACGCCGTCCCCAGCATCGACGCCGGCACGAGTATTTCCCGTCACTCTGTCGAACAGACTGATACTCTTTTGCGGATCCTGCTGGCTGAGGATAATCTCGTCAATCAAAAACTGGCGGTTCGGCTTCTGGAAAAACGAGGCCATCATGTCACCGTCGCCAACAATGGCCGTGAAGCTATTGATGCGATTGAACACAACCAGTTTGATGTGGTCTTGATGGACGTGCAAATGCCCGAAATGGACGGATTCGAAGCAACCAGGCTCATTCGCGAAAATGAACAGGATACCGAGAGACACCTTCCAATCGTTGCCATGACGGCGCACGCGATGAAGGGAGACCGGGAGCGATGTCTGGAAGTGGGGATGGACGGGTACATTTCCAAACCGTTGCATCCGACAGAACTGTTTGAAGTGGTCGAGAGTCTTGGATCTTCGTCAAATGGAACGACACCCACACCCGCTCGCGAGCTTGCAGTTCCTGATCCGACCTTTGATCAAAATGCCGCGCTTAAGAACGTCGGTGGCGACATGGAAATGCTGCGAGAAATTATCGAATTGTACTTTCAGGAGTGTCCCGTCTGGCTGGCCGCGATTCGCGAGGGCTTGAAAAAGGGCGATGCTGCCATTGTGCATCGTGTGGCCCACACACTAAAGGGTGGAGTCAGTACGTTCGGACCATCCAGAGCCCGAGACTTGGCCGAGGCACTTGAAATCATGGGCCGCGAGCAAAACCTGGCTGGCGGCGAAGAAGTCCTGGCAGAGCTCGAACATGCCATTTCAGAACTTCGTCCGGCATTGGAAGCAGTGGGCTGAACATGGCAAGTTCATTGCCGTCGAATTGGCTGAGGCAAATTATGTATTGGTTGTCATTTGAGGATGTTGTTGGACATTGCATCCAACACTTTTTCAGCCGGTCGATCTCGCTGGTGATCGGGCTTGCGTGGATTTCATCGACTCCGCAACTCGCCGCCGACGAAGTCGAAGTCGATTTTGCCCGCGACGTTTTGCCCATTCTTTCGGACAACTGTTTCCAGTGTCACGGGCCTGATGTCAAGGAAGGTCGCAAGGGCGATCTGCGCCTGGATGATGAATCCGATGTCAAACGTGATCGGGACGGACACCGCGCTGTGGCGGAGGGGCAACCTGAAGAAAGCGAGCTTTGGCAGCGGATCACATCATCCGACGCAGATCTCAGAATGCCTCCGGCGGAACTGGGACGAACGCTCAATCCGCAGCAGCTGGATTCCATCAAACGCTGGATCAACCAGGGAGCCCATTGGGGCCGACACTGGGCATTGGAAAGAGTTCAACGACCGGCCACAGACTCCGCAAACGCAGAAGGCGTCGCGCGGAGTCCAATCGATCAACTCGTGGATCGGGTTCTGACGCAACACGGTGTTGTGCCCAATCCGCGAGCCAATCGAACGACGCTGATCCGCCGTCTGTCGCTCGACCTCACCGGTCTCCCGCCGACTCCGGAACAGGTACAGGCATTTCTTTCCGACAACGAGCCCGGTGCCTGGGACAGACTGGTGGATCGAACTCTCGCGTCGCCGGCATTTGGCGAACGGATGGCATGGGATTGGCTCGAGGCTGCTCGCTACGCAGATTCCAACGGCTATCAGGGCGACAATGATCGAACGATGTGGCCTTGGCGCGACTGGGTCGTGCGCGCCTTCAACGAGAATCTGCCGTACGATCAGTTCACCATCTGGCAACTGGCTGGTGATCTGCTGCCCGATGCGACGGAAGACCAGATTCTGGCGACGGGCTTCAATCGCAATCACATGATCAACGGTGAAGGCGGACGCATTGCCGAAGAGAACCGCGTTGACTACGTGATGGACATGACCGAAACGATGTCAACCGTGTGGCTCGGCCTGACACTCAACTGCTGCCGCTGCCACGATCACAAATTTGACCCGCTCAAGCAGCGCGAATATTACCAGTTGACGGCCTTCTTCAATCAAACGCCCGTCGATGGCGGAGGCGGGAATGCCCAAACCGCTCCTGTTCTCGCAGTGCAGTCGTCGGAACAGAAGAACAAACTGCAGGCCGCGAAGGCAGACATCGAACGCACAGACGCGGCCATCAAAAAACGAGCAGCTGAGTTGCTTGCCCAACAGACCGAATGGGAATCCGCAATCCTGGCCAAGGGCAGCGCAAGTCATTGGCGCATCCTCGAGCCGACGACAGCCACAGCCCTGCATCAGACTCTGCAGATTAGCACGTCGGGCCTGGTGCTGGCATCCGGAGCCAATCCACCCAACGACGAATATCGGCTCACATATCCGTTGTCCTCAGCGACCAGCATCGGCAGTATTCGACTGGATGCGATCCGGCATCCGTCAATGACCAACGGCGGGCTGGCTCGTTCGGACAGCGGCAATTTTGTGCTGACTGACATCACTTTCGAACTACGAAATCTCGATAAATCGACTACTAAAACCTTGCCCATCGCCAGCGCCGTGGCGACGTTTGAACAAGTCAATCTGAAAGTGGCCACGGCGTTTGATAGCGATCCGAAATCCGGCTGGGCGGTCTGGAATGGCAAATCGTTCGATCAGGATCACGCGGCTGTGTTTCGTTTGGCTCAGGCCGTCACCGCCGAAGCTGGGGCCGAACTGCTGGTCACGCTGCAGTTCAATTCTCCACACGCCAGTCATAACCTTGGCCATTTCCGATTGTCCATGTCCGAAAGGGGAACGGCGTCGCTGGACGACAACAACGATGGTTTGCTGGCGGCCATTCGTGTCCCCGCCGCTGAACGTACCAGCGAACAAACAAAGTTGATTCGCGACGCACTGGAAGCACACGATACACAACTCACCGCGCTGCGATCTGAACAGTCGGCAGCGAAAGAACGAGCGAAGAGCATCGACGCCGCGATGCCCAAGGTCATGGTGATGAATGATCGAGCGGAATGGCGACCGACGTTTATGCTGACTCGCGGGCTTTACAATCAACCGGGTGAAAAGGTTACTGCCGAGGTGCCAGCATCGCTGCCTCCGCTTGCTGATCCGCAGAATGCCAATCGACTGGATCTGGCACGCTGGCTGGTTTCCCGCGACCATCCTCTGACGGCGCGGGTGACCGTGAATCGATTCTGGCAAATGCTGTTTGGCATCGGTCTGGTGAAGACGTCGGAAGACTTTGGAGTCCAGGGCGAATATCCCGTGCAACGTGAGCTGCTGGACTGGCTGGCCGTTGAATTCATGGAGTCCGACTGGGACGTCAAACAACTGCTGCGGACCATCGTCAACAGCGACACCTATCAGCGTAATTCAACCATTGCCTCCGCTGCAGACTTCGAACGTGATCCCGATAACCGCCTGCTCGCCCGAGGCCCTCGATTCCGGATGCCCTCATGGATGCTCCGCGATCAAGCTCTGGCTGTTTCCGGTCTGCTGAATCCAAAACTCGGCGGACCGCCAGTCTATTCATATCAGCCGACCGGTGTCTGGTCCGAAGCGACCTTCGGCAAGCAGAGTTACCAGCCGAGCACTGGAGCAGACTTGTATCGACGCAGCCTGTACACATTTTGGCGGCGAATCATCGGCCCAACAATCTTCTTCGATTCCGCTCGGCGGCAGGTCTGCGAAGTCAAACCACTCCGCACCAACACGCCGATGCACGCTCTGACGACGCTAAACGATGTCACATTCGTCGAAGCCGCCCGTGTGCTTGCCGAACGCGCGCTGAGTCATGACATGTCCGACGAAGACCGCATGAAGTGGATCGCAAAACGCATCCTTTGCCGGCCCGCAACGGCCGATGAACTGGCCATCTGGAAACGCAGCCTCGACCGAGCCACCCGCAGTTTCACAGATCATCCCGAAGACGCCGTGAAGTTCGTTTCCATCGGCGATTCCAAACGCAACGAATCACTCACCGCAGTAACTCACGCCGCATGGACAGCCCTGTGCCTGAATCTCCTGAACCTTGATGAAACCCTGACAAAAGAATGAATCGCAAATATCTGAAAGCCCCATTGCTCATGCACCACATCCTCAACCCCGCCGCTCCCGCGCCGCTGACCGAACATCAGCTCGGCATCAACCGTCGCCATTTCTTTGGCCGCAGCGCCACGGGCATCGGCACAGCGGCCCTCGCCTGTCTGCTGCAGGCGGACGGCGTTAAGGCCGACGAAACATCATCGACGACGAACGCGCTCGGCCTGCCGCATTTTGCACCCAAAGCAAAACGTGTCATTTACCTCTTTCAAAACGGAGCCCCAACGCACGTCGATCTTTTCGACTACAAACCAAAATTGACTGAGCTGCACGGCACGCCGGTGCCGGAAGAATATCTCGGCGGCAAACGGTTCAGCACGATGACCGGAAATCCCACGGGCAAGCTCATGCTCGCCCCTGTCGAACCGTTTCATCAGCACGGACAAAGCGGAGCGTGGGTCAGCAGCTTCATGCCGCACACGGCCGGCATCGTCGATGATCTCTGCTTCATCAAGAGCATGCACACAGATGCCGTCAATCACGCTCCCGCCATTTCGTTTTTGCTGAGCGGAGCTGAAATTCCTGGTCGGCCGACAATGGGAGCCTGGCTGAATTATGGACTCGGATCGCCCTCACAGGAATTGCCCGGGTTTGTTGTGATGACCTCGGTCAGCAAAGGCACATCGTGCGGTCAAATCTTCTACGACTTCTACTGGGGTTCCGGTTTCCTGCCAACGCGATTCCAGGGAGCCCGTTTCCGAGGCAGCCGCGATCCAGTACTGTATCTGAATAATCCTGACGGCATGTCGGCTGAACTGCGTCGAGCCCTCCTGGATGACCTGGCGGCGCTGAATCAACTGAAGTTTGAGCAGGCGGGAGATCCTGAAATTCAGACTCGGATGGCTCAGTACGAAATGGCCTACAAGATGCAAACGTCGGTGCCGGAACTCACAGACTTCTCCGACGAACCACAGCATATCCTCGACATGTACGGCCCACAGGTTCAGGAACCCGGCACGTTCGCTTACAACTGCCTGATGTCCCGTCGCCTTGCCGAACGCGGAGTCCGCTTCATCCAGTGCATGCACGCCGGCTGGGACCAGCACAACAGCCTGACGACCGAACTCTACACGCAGTGCAAAGACACCGATCAACCGAGCGCCGCGCTTGTTCAGGACTTGAAAATGCGCGGCATGTTGGATGACACGCTCGTCATCTGGGGCGGCGAATTCGGTCGCACGCCGTTCATTCAGGGCGACATCAACAACCGACCCCGCTGGGGCCGCGATCATCATCCATATGCCTTCACCGTCTGGATAGCTGGCGGCGGAGTCAAGCCCGGCCTCACTTTCGGCGCTTCCGACGACCTCGGCTTCAACGCCGTCGATCATCCCGTCCACGTCCACGACTTCCAGGCCACCATCCTGCACCTCCTCGGCATCAACCACGAACGCCTCACCTACCGCTTCCAGGGCCGCTACTTCCGTCTGACGGACGTCCATGGCGAAGTGGTCAACGATGTGATTGCGTAGGGTGTGTGAACCGGAGCAACGAGGTCGCCGTTATTCTTGATGAGAGATTTCACCCGGAGACATGGTATGATGTGGCAGCGAGCGGCGGAGGTATTTCCGCCCGGCGAATTCATTAAGGACGAGATTGAATCGCGTGGCTGGAGTCGGGCTCAGTTGGCGAAGATAATGGGGTGTTCCGCCTCTGAAGGCAACGAAATTATTGCGGCGAAGAAGGCGATTACTTTGGACACGGCTCAGGTATTGAGAGATGCGTTTGGAACGGGAACGCAGTTTTGGCTGAATCTGGAGAACACCTACCGACTTTCCACCCGCTCAACAGAAGACAGTGGCGATGCTAGCTGAAAAAGACGGTTTGGTGAGATTCCCATTCGGACGATGCTCCAACGACATCCCAATAGGGCTGTCAGCAACTCAACAGGTACTGGATTTCGCGACCAATGAGCCAGTCTTCATCATGTTGCGGTGGCTGATTCCAAACGTACCGCCGCTCGAGTTCCTCAAACGTTTCGGCGATCAATGCGTTTGGTGGAACTGGCAGTGCTCCAAAAGATTCGCGTGCCGATTCCAACTCGCCCATTCGGCCTTTGATATGCACCAGCAATGCCGTCATAGGCCCATGCCAGCGACCCGCCAAATTCTTTTCGGCCAGTCGTTGAGCGTCCTGCAACCTGCCCTGCTTAAGTCTGACGATCGCCAGAGCATTTTCAAAGTAGCTTCGCGAATCTAAAAACGGACATGAGAGCGTGCCCCGTTCAAGGATTCGTTCAGCTTCCGCCAGGTCATTTCTGCGGAATGCGATCATGCCCCGAATGTGGTAGTCAATCCAGTCATCATGTGATTGTGGTTCGGTAGTAGGCACGTCAGCGAGCGCTGCGTCCCAGCGTCCCATCAGAACGAGGACGCTTATTCTTCCCGTCTTCGCGACGAGGTTTTCAGGATGATCCGCAATGATGCAGTCAAATGCGGCGAGGGCTTCGTGCAAGTCGTCCTTTGCCTTCAGGACTTCCGCTCGCCCGGTTTTTGCGACAACGTTTTCCGGATGCGATTGAATGACGCTGTCGAATGCGGCGAGGGCACCCTTCAGGTCTCCCTGCGCCTTGAGGACTTCCGCTCGACCGTTCTTTGCGACAACGTTTTCCGGATGCGATTGAATGACGCTGTCAAATGCGGCGAGGGCACCCTTCAGGTCTCCCTGCGCCTTGAGGACTTCCGCTCGACCGGTCTTTGCGACAACGTTTTCCGGATGCGATTGAATGACGCTGTCAAATGCGGCGAGGGCACCCTTCAGATCTCCCTGCGCCTTCAGAACTTCCGCTCGACCGGTCTTCGCGAAAACGTCTCCCGGATGCGATTGAATGACGCTGTCAAATGCGGCGAGGGCACCCTTCAGGTCTCCCTGCGCCTTCAGGACTTCCGCTCGACCGTTCTTCGCGACAACGTTTTCCGGATGCGATTGAATGACGCTATCAAATGCGGCTAGGGCACCCTTCAAGTCTCCCTGCGCCTTCAGGATTTCCGCTCGACCGTTCTTTGCGACAGGAGTCGTCTCACCGTCTCCAAAATCAATGGAATTCTGAAATGCTGCATCCGCCTTCGAAAATTGCCCAACGTTTAGCAAGCTTTTCCCGTGCTGTGCCCATGCCCATCCATCATCGGGGACACGTTGGACCGCCTCTGTTGTAAACCACAGTTGAAGTGTATCGTTGCCGAGCTGCTGAGCTTCCATCGCTAAGTCGCACAGGGACTTTCCAATGAGTCGCTTTCCGTCATTGCCCAATTGATAAGAAATCAGCTCCTGCGTAAGTGCCATCGCTCGATCAGTGTGATTCGCCCGTAATGCTTCAACAATCAGCCGTTTTGTTCCGTCAACATTCGCCTTAACTCTGCCGCGATCGATTGAACGACGCTTCTTCGGTGTACCTTCGTCTTTCTCTGCCGACGCCGCATCCAGGTCGTCGGCGACTTCTGCAAATTCAAATTCACGTTGAGATCCTCTGAGCAATCTCAACCAGTCGTTGATAATACCAACAGCACCGGGAACGTCTAGTTTTAGTTTCGTGTTCGACGCAAGTCCGAACTGGACAGTTGTCAGGCGTGAAACCTCGAGTTCGGTACGTGCGATAACGGGGAAGATGTCGTGTTTGATGAAATGCCCGTGAGCCACTATTCGTTGCTCGGTGTTTCCGAATCGGCCTATAGGAATTTGCAGCCATGCATCGAAAATTGCACTCACTGTTGGCTGTAGGGATTGCCATTGACGGAATAATTCAGCGGCGGCGTGTGATTCGGTGCGAGTACAGGCGTCGATTGCTCCGGCGATGTCCGCCGATGCGGGCAGTGGACACGCCAGCAGTACGGATTCCACTTGCTCAACGATTTCGGGCCAGATGGCGAGTTCTTCGAATTCGAGGGCGACGGCGTCTCGGGTGGCTGGTTGCAGGCTTCCGTCGAGGAGGTAAAGGACGCAGTCCAGGGCTTCGGTGGTGTCCACGACATCGGCAAGGCGATCACGAACCTCATCGATTGAGACGTCGTCCAGCCAGATCAGGTCGTGAGTATTGCGCAGCAGAACGTGGGCCTCCGCCGCGTGGCAGGGCGTCAGTTGTTCGGGGGCTTCGTAGGTCATTGATTGCCACACGTCGCCTTCATTCAGAAGGGCGACGGCGGCTCGACCGGACAGGACCGCTCGCATCACTTTAACTCGCAGGGTACGCCTTGCTGGCGACAATAATCCTGAATCAACAATTCATCCTTCGAACCACGGCGGGTTCGAGGCCGCTTCGTACTTGAAACTTTCGGCGTCTTCGGCGACCGGATCTCGATGCGTTCGGCTGTTTTGATGGTCATGTCACCGAGGATCTGGATTTCGACAAATTCATCTTCAATGGACGTTGCTCCTGCTCTCATAAGCAGTTTGGCAAACTGATACGATTGTACGGTGGAAGACAGGGCCGAGGCCAGCTTTGCGACAGACAATTTGGCTCGATCCGCCCAGATGGCTCTGTGTCCGGGATCGAATCTGTGATCGCGATGATACGCCACAGCACTGTTTTCGGACAAGAGCGACGCTCGGTGTCCAATCATTCTTTCGGCCAGCACGACCGTACACTCGCCATAATGTGGCAGTGAAGTGCCATCAATCGAAAGACAGGCGTAATAAAGTTCGTTTTTGTGCTTGTCGGAGCCCATCAGCTCAATTTCTGCCTGGGGACGGCGAGTGTGCCAGTCAATTTGGCCGGAACTCTCCGCAAGAAACTTCAAATCGATCAGGTCGTAGTAGGTGGCAAACAGATCCTGGCTGCGGTTCGCGATGGGCAGCAATTTCCGGATCGTCACGCCCATCACGGCTTTGGCGGCCAGCACGTGGGACTCGAATTCCTGAACGACCGCAGTTACTCCGAGGCTGTGAAGAAATTAATGTTTCTAAGATGATAGCGTTCCGAGCGAGTCAATTTTTTCTGACGCAGCTCGGTTCTGAAGTTTCTGCGGGTGTCATTCGCATCGACGCAATCCGAA